>Ga0209443_1000019_pt1 | contig 98545 bp, 88 predicted proteins | sample LauGreBMM110DCMD_2_FD_187571 | JGI IMG/M metagenome (GOLD analysis project Ga0209443, IMG submission 187571) | Freshwater lake microbial communities from Lake Michigan, USA - Su13.BD.MM110.DCMD (SPAdes) (version 2) | ecosystem: Environmental > Aquatic > Freshwater > Lake | place: Lake Michigan... | reverse complement strand
GTTGGTGCCGAAACTGAGATTGGATGCCGAGGTCCCGCTGCGCGAGCTGACCTTGGAACGGATGGCAGAGCTCGGCCGACTGGAACCCTTCGGCCAGCAGAACCCTCCGCTGCAGTTGGTCGTGCCCAAGGTGACGCTTGCCGCCCCTCCGCAGAAGCTCGGCCGCGAGCAACGGCACTGGAAACTACGACTCACCGACGGCCAAGCCCATGCCGATGCCCTCTGGTGGGGCGCTGCACAGGAAAAGCCGCCCACCGGGACGTTCGATGTCGCGGCGGTGCCACAGGTCGAAGAGTACAACGGGCGTCGCAGCGTCCGGTTGAAGTTCTTGGACTGGCGTCCGGTGAGCGGATGACCTGGCTGATGGCGAGATCTCGTGACGCCGGATCCTATGGGTTCGCCGTCTTCAAGCGGACGTTTCTGTCGCCGCTGAGGGGGCCCGACAGTCCCGATGTCCGCCAATGAACCAGGGATGGGAGGGGTGGTGTCCGTGCGGTAGGCTTCTCGATGCGGTGCCGAGGTGGAGCGCATCCGGGAAAATCCCGGAAACCGGTGGGTCACTGGCCCCGGACCTGCCTGAACCGAAATCCGCCTCTTCCCTCTGCCGGTTCAAAAAACGGCCTTATTGCGAGAGGTCGGAGGCGTCGGGACGGCGTCCTTGTTTTTGATCAAAAATCTATTGACGCGATGAGGCGCCCGAGGGCAAGGTGATTCCACACACGGAATAAAAATAAACCACAAATGAAGACCAAATCTCTTCTGCTTGCTGCTGTTGCGGCCTCTTTGGGCGCCGTTTCTGCATTTGGGGCTGTCAGCTCCAACGTCGTTGGATACACCAAATTGTCGCTCTCCAAGGGCTTCAACCTGGTTGCCAACACTCTCGACAACAAGGCCGGTAACGATGTCACGGCTCTGTTCGCGGCTCTCCCGGCTGACTCCACGGTCTTCCAGTGGAACGGCGCTGGCTTCAACGCGCTCGACAAAGTCGGCGACGGCGCTGGCGACTGGGGTGATGCCGGTTATGCCTTGGCTCCGGGCACCTCGGTGTTCGTGCAGGCTTCTGCTGCCAAGGACATCGTCCTCGTCGGCGAAGTGCTGACCGGCCTCCAAGAGGTCGCCATCGTCAAGGGCAACAACTTCGTTGCCTCCAAGATCCCGCAGAGCGGTGGTCTTGACACGGATCTCGGCTTCTCCACTTTGGCGGCCGATTCGACGGTGTTCACCTGGGACGCCACGAAGGGCAGCTATGTCGCGAGCGATTACCTCGGTGGTGGCGCTTGGGGCACGGACAGCGGCTCCTCTCCGGTCATCGGCGTCGGTCAGGGCATGGTCATCCAGTCCGCTGCGGCCGGCAAATGGTCCCGCACGTTCGCGATCAACTGATAAATAAAGAAAGTTTAGGTAAACTTTTCCCCTGCAACCTATAGATATGAAAAAATCAATCCTGGCCATCGGCCTCGTCGCGTTGAGTCTCTCTGCGTTCGCGCAGGGCACGTTCAACGGCAAAAACTCCTCCACCTCTCCTGTCCTCGGTGCTGACGGCCTCAAGCTGTCCAAGCTGACCGGTCGGGTTGAGATCCTCGTGGGTGGCTCGGTGCTCAGCACCGCCAAGAACACGTTCGCCGCGGACGGAATCTTCTCCCTCGGCGTGATCACCACCAGCGTCGCTGGTGGCGCCAGCGCTTCGGTGACGGTCCGCGCTTGGGACTCCGCCGTGGGTGCGACCTACGCCGCCGCTGTCGCGGCCGGCAAGGGCTTTGCCTCTTCGTCGTTCGACGTCGCTGGGTTGGCCACCGGTTCCACGCCTCCTCCGGCCATGGACAACTTCAAGGGCCTCACCCTCTCGGCCGGCTCCGTCGTGGTGCCTGAGCCGACGACCATCGCGCTCGCCGCGCTCGGTCTCGGTGGCCTGCTCTTCATGAGCCGCCGCAAGTAATTGCAGCGATCTTCAAAAGCCGCCCCGTCTCGGGGCGGCTTTTTTTGTTTCCGGGTTGACGGGCCATAGGCCGACCGGTTACCAAGTCCAAGTCAACGGCGTGTTCGTCTATCGGCTAGGACATAGCCCTCTCAAGGCTGGAAGATGGGTTCGACTCCCATACGCGCTACCATTCTCCGACCGCCCGTGGATTTGTTTCCCGGGCGGTCTTTTCATGCCTGATCCATGATCCGTGACGCACGCCGGATGTTGTCGTTGGCGACGATGCTGGTCCTCAGTCTTCAGGGAAACGGCGCGATCGATGATCGCGTACGACTTTCGCTCGAAACCTTGCAGCGCCTGAAAGGTGCGGACCTCCAAGCCAATCCAGCACTAGGGCAAGCCGTGAAGAAGGTCCTAGAACAGGTGCGTGGCGAGCCTGAATTCGTGCAGGTAGTCAAAGATTTCGCGCTTCAAGGTCAGGAAGAGGGCCTGCGCGACGTCGTCTTGGCCGCCCCGCGGTCCGAGGCTGCCGTCGAGGCGCTGCGCCTGCTGCTCGCCGCCAAGACCGCCGACCCAGTGGTCCCGTTGTTGACCGGACCGATACCTCGCGTCGTGGAGGTCATCGGTTCGCTCGGAGCGACTCTCGATAACCAGATCGCTGCGCTGTTGCTTCCGATCGCGGTCGATCCCGCCCGCCCGTTGGAGGTGCGGACGGCGGCGGTGCGGGCGGTGGCCCGGGTCAACGAAGGTACGGATGGATTGTTGGCGATGGCTGTGGCCGGAAGGATCCCGGACGACCTCCGATACGCGGTCGGTGGGGAACTGCGCGGGGCCCGTCGGCCTGCGGTCCGTGAACAAGCGGAGAAACTGTTCCCGGCGCCGCTCGCGAAGGAAGGCAAGGCGCTTCCGTCCATCGCAGAATTGTTGAAGATCCCCGGAGATGTCCGCCGCGGTGCCGCGGTTTTCCGTCGGGCCGATGTCGGGTGCGTCCACTGCCATGAGGTCGGTGCCGAAGGCGTCGATTTCGGGCCGAAACTCACGGAGATCGGCGGCAAGCTCGGCAAAGAGGCTCTCACCGAAGCCATCTTGGACCCGAGCGCGGGGATTTCGTTCGGTTTCGAGGCATGGACGATTGAACTGAAAAACGGCGACGAAGCGTCCGGGATCATCGCGAGCGAGACCGAGGAGGAGATCGTGCTCAAGATCGCGACCGGCGCGGCATCGAGGCACAAGAAAGCCGACATCGCCCAACGGGAGAAACAGAAGCTTTCCCTCATGCCGGCCGGCCTGCAGCAGAACATGACCACGCAGGACTTCGCGGACCTCTTGGAGTACCTCGCTTCGCTCAAGAAGCCAGCGAACTGATCCGCGGTTTCTCCTTCTCGGTTCCGGTCCTTCGCCGTCTGATGCGGGCCGATGGTCGCCCGTGTCACCTTGGAACTCGCGCTCCGGAAGGAGTTCGACTATGCTATCCCAGCGGAGTTCGTCGGGCGTGTCGAGGTCGGGACCCGGGTGAAGGTCCCGTTCGGCCATCGGCAGGTGCTCGGCGTGGTCACGGCGTTGGCGGACGATTCCGCGCACGCCAACCTCAAGGCCGTCACCCGCGTGATCGGCACCCAGAGCCTGGTCACGCCCAAGGTGCTCGCGCTTGCGCGTTGGATCTCCGATTACTACTGCTGCCCGGTGGAGACAGCTCTGAAGAGCGTCCTCCCTGATTCGGTGCGCAAGGAGGAGGAAGGCTGGCGCGAACGCCTCCATGTGCATGCCTTGCCGCCGCCGGCCGAGTTCCCGAAATTGACGCAGCGGCAGGAGACCATCTGGCGGATCATCGAGGAATGGCGCGAACTTCCGCTCCAAGAACTGCTGCGTTTGGGCGAGACCACGGGGGAGACCGTCCGCAAGCTCGAGGACAAAGGCTTGGTGCGGATCGCTCCCAAGGTGGACGAGCGCGATCCGTACGCGAAGGAACAGATCGTCGCGACCCAGCCTCTTCCGCTGAACGCCCGTCAATCCGAGGCGCTGGCCAAGATCATCGCGGCGACCGACCTGCCGGCGCAGAAGGACGGCCCCGGCGGAGGTGGGCCGGCTCCGGCGTTCCTGCTCCACGGCGTCACCAGTTCAGGCAAGACGGAGGTCTATCTCCAGGCCATCGCCCATGTGCTGGAGCAGGGCAGGGGAGCCATCGTGCTGGTGCCCGAGATCGCGCTCACGCCGCAGACGGTCGAGCGGTTCAAGGCCCGGTTCTCGTCGGGACCGCAGCAGACCTTGGTGGCGGTGCTGCATTCGCATCTGAGCAGCGGTGAGAGGCATGACGAGTGGCACAAGATCCGGCAAGGCCGGGCCAAGATCGTCATCGGCGCCCGGTCGGCGATCTTCGCTCCGGTGGACCCGCTCGGGCTCGTCATCGTCGACGAGGAGCACGAGCATTCGTACAAGCAGGAGGAGGCGCCCCGGTACCACGCGCGGGATGTCGCGGTCGTGCGCGGCCAGCGCGAAGGCGCGGTGGTCGTGCTCGGCAGCGCGACGCCTTCGCTCGAGAGCTACCACAACACGAAGCGAGGGAAGTACACGTTGCTGGAGATGCCGGACCGGGCGACCGAGATGAAGTTGCCGGTCGTGCGCGTGGTCGACATGCGGCAGGAGCAGCTCCGTCGCAAGGGCCCGCCGCCGATCTTCTCCGAGCCGCTGAAGGAGGCGATCACCCAGCGCCTCGAACGGGGCGAGCAGACGATGCTCTTCCTCAACCGCCGCGGCTACTCGACCTCGCTGCAGTGCGAGAAATGCGGTTTCGTGGCCGGTTGCCCGAACTGCAGCGTCTCGCTCACCTTCCATCGGGCCGCGCAACGGCTGATGTGCCATATCTGCGGGCACGAGGAACGGGTCCCGACAAAGTGCCCTCAGCCGCAGTGCGGCAATCCGGCCATCCGTTTCTCGGGAGTGGGCACCGAGCGGGTCGAGGACACCCTGGCGAAGCTGTTCCCCAAAGCGCGCGTCCAGCGGATGGATTCCGACACGCTCAAGCGGAAGGACGATTTCCGCAGGATCCTCACGGATTTCCGCATGGGCAAGACCGACATCCTGGTCGGGACGCAGATGATCGCGAAAGGGCTCCATTTCCCGAATGTCACGCTCGTCGGGATCATCTACGCCGACATGGCGCTTCACATCCCTGATTTCCGGGCGGGCGAACGGACCTTCCAGCTCCTCACCCAGGTCAGCGGGCGCGCCGGGCGGGGCGATATCGAGGGCGAGGTCTTCGTGCAGAGCTTCACGCCGTTCCACCCGGCGATCCAGTACGCGCGGCGGCACGATTTCCTCGGCTTCTACGACCAGGAGATCGAGTTCCGGGAGCAACTGCGATATCCGCCGTTCGCGAGGGTGGCGTTGCTCACGCTGAAAGGGCGGAACGAGGAGAAGGTGAAGTTCACGGCCGACCACATCCGGAGGTGGCTTGACGGGCATCTCGCCGGATGGACCGACCTGGTGATCGCCGGACCGGCTCCGGCTCCGTTGGCCCGGGCTGAATCGTTCTTCCGGTACCAGCTGATGCTGCGCGCGCGCCAGATGTCGCGCCTGAGCTCCGAACTGACCAAGCTCCAGGTCGGCGTGGCGCTTCCGGAGGACATCAAGCTCACGGTCGACGTCGATCCGGTGAGCCTGGCCTGAGCGACGGGGCATCGCTTACGTCGGACAGCGTGTGTCCGACCCCTTGGTGGAAGCTCTCGTCATGAAGAACGAGATGCCGCCTGCCGAGACCTGGATAGCGACCGCGATCGCTCCCGCGACCCAGCGGAACCACGCCGACCAGCTCGACCTCACGTTGTTGTCGGAACCGGCCGTGCGCCGTGCGCCGCGCCGTCAGCGTCCTTGCTCGCGGGAACGGGCCCGGTGGTGGTTCGCGCAGATGCGCCGCGTCGTCGACGAGGTCTGCGATACCGGTCCCGTGGCCGCGCGATGACCGGGGCGGGCTGTTTTTTGGTTCGAGCCTTCCCTTCGTCCCCTCCTACATTGCACCCGTGAGACTCAACCACGGGCTTCATCTGGCCTATTGCACCAACGTCCACCGCGGTGGCGATTGGGCGGAGACCTTCGCCGGGCTGGAGCAGCACACGCTCGCGGTCCGCCGCCGGGTCTCGCCGGGTCGGCCGTACGCCATCGGCCTCCGCCTGAGCGACACCGCGTCCCGCGAGTTGTCGGAGCCGGCGAAGCTCCGGGCCTTCCAGGCCTGGCTCGCCCGGAACGACTGCTACATCTTCACGATCAACGGATTCCCTTACGGCAACTTCCACGGCACGCGCGTCAAGGAACAGGTCTCGCAACCGGACTGGACCACTCAGGACCGGCTCGCCTACACCAACCGGCTCTTCGACCTGCTCGCGGTGCTCGTGCCGGACGGCGTCGAAGCCTCTGTCAGCACGGTGCCGGTGAGTTTCAAGGCGTTCCGGCTGGGCGAGCGCGGGTTGCGGACGGCGCGCGAGAACCTTTGGCGGTGCGTCGAGCACCAGGAGCAACTCACCCGCCGCACCGGGAAGAAGTTCCATCTCGGGTTGGAGCCGGAACCCTTCGGCACCGTCGAGAACAGCACGGAGTTCCTCACGCTGTTCCGCCAACTGGAGGACGATCGTCCGGGCGACCTGCGGCTGCGCGAGCACCTCGGCATCAACTACGACACCTGCCACTTCGCGCTCCAGTACGAATCGCCCGCCGAGGCCCTGGGCCATCTGGCCAAGCACGGCGTCAAGATCAGCAAGCTCCACCTGAGCAACGCGCTCCGGGTGCATCCGACCATGGAGGTCCGGGAAGCGCTCCGGGCGTTCGTCGACGACATCTATTTCCACCAGGTCATCGAGCGCCGCGCGGACGGCGAACTGTTCCGGTACGCGGACCTCGATGAAGCGTTGGCGACGTCGGTGAGCGACGGCCCGCAGTTCGACCGGGAGTGGCGGATCCACTTCCATATCCCGCTCCACGCGCCGGAGACGGCGATGTTCGGCACGACCGCCGGCCATCTGCGCGGCGTGCTCGACGAGGTGAAGCGCCGTCCCGCTCTCTGTTCCCATCTCGAGATGGAGACGTACACCTGGGAAGTGCTCCCTCGCGGGCTCAAACAGCCGACCGTCGTGGACATGCTCGCCAGCGAGTACGCGTGGACGCTTTCGGAACTGGAGCAACGTGGGATCCGGCCGGTCTGAGCTGGCGCTTCCGGCCGCAACTGGCGGCTGGTATCCGCCGGTTGCTCTGAGAGATTGACCCCGTCGAACATGAACCTGAAGAAAGCCGTCATCACCGCCGCCGGGAAGAACCAGCGCACGCTTCCTCTCCAGTCGCTCGTGGACAGCGACGGCGCGACGAAGACCGCGCTCGCGATCATCATCGAGGAGGCGCTCGCCGCGGGCGTCGAAGAGGTCGCCATCGTCATCCAGCCCGGTGACCAGACGGCTTACGCCACCGCCGCGGGACCCCATGCGGCGCGCATCACCTTCGTCGAGCAGGCCGAGCCGCTCGGCTATGGCCATGCCGTGGCCTGCGCCCGGACCTTCACCGCCGGTGCGCCGTTCCTGCTGCTCGTCGGCGACCATCTTTACGTCAACAGCGAGGCCCGCGGATGCGCCCGGCAACTGATCGAGCTGGCGGCTTCGACGTCGTGCTCGGTATCCGCCGTCCAAGCGACCCACGAGAGCAAGCTGCCCTATTACGGGGCGGTCGGCTGCAAGCGGGTCACCGGTCAGGACGGCCTCTACGAAGTGACCGAGGTGCTCGAGAAACCGACGCCCACGGAGGCCGAGCAACGCCTCGTCGTCCCGGGGTTGCGCGCCGGCCATTACCTCTGCTTCTTCGGCATGCACGTGCTCACCTCCACCGTCATGGACCTGCTCGTCGGATCGGTCGAGGCGGCGGGCGGGAAAGGCGTCCATCTTTCCGCCGCGCTGGCGAAGCTCGCGAAGAAGGAGCGCTACCTCGCGACGGAGCTGAAGGGCCGCCGCTACGACATCGGCGCGAAGTACGGCCTGCTGACCGCCCAGCTCGCGCTGGCCTTGGCCGGCGACGACCGCGACGAAGTGTTGGGCGGCCTGGTCGAGCTCCTTGCCCAGCGGACCCGGTGAACCCGCACGGCCGGCCGGAACCGGCCGTCCCCCCTTCCCGCGCCCGACCATGATCTCCCTGCTACCGCTCATCACCTCCGCCGATCCGGCGGTGCGCGACCAGTCGCTCGATGCCTCGTGCCGCGCCGCCTCGGTCGCCGAGCTGCTCGCCGCCTGCGACGAGCTCGACGGTTTCCGCCGCAAGGCCGAGAACCTCTACGAACGCGTCCGCGCGCTGTTCTTCCTCTCGGCGATCCACCGGTTCCATCTGCCCGAGAAGCTCCGGTCCGCCGGTCCGCCGGTCCGGTCCGCCGCCTTGATCCCGTTCCGCGGCCACGAGCAGCTGCTCCATCGGCGGTTCGAGGAAGCGATCGACACCTTCCTCGCGCTCCAGACCAGCCAGGGCCCGAGCGACGGGCTGGCCTCCGCGCTCGCCAACGCCTACCACCGGCTCGCCTTCCAGACGCTGGCCGACCAGGTGCGGCGCAGCGTCCGAAGCGTGCGCGGCAACCAGTGGATGTTCCGCATGGGACACCCGGCCGACCAGCCGCTGCGCATCCGGCCCGAGCTGGTCCGGCGCGGCGCGGATGGCGCGTATCCGATCCTGCGCGAGCTGACGCCGGTGCGGATGGACCTCACGCATTCGGCGTGGAGCGACATCTTCTTCCTCGGGATGGATTTCCCCGAGGGCGCGAAGGTCGTCAACGTCTCCGTCGATCTCGGTGTCCATGGCCGCGATGCCAAGCCGCGTCCGCCCGTCAGCGCGTGGTTGCGCGTGCTCGACGAACCCGTTCTGCGCCTCACGTCCGTCGACCTCGGCGCGACCGCGGACATCACCGCGCTGGGCGAGGTGTTCGATTTCGCGAAGGACCATCTCGGCCTGCTCAAGGCGGCGGTGATCGCTTCCGGCATCGTCCCGCCCGGGATCGAAGGATCGGGCCAATCGCTGGCCGATCTGCTCGCGCGCGTCGTCGGGCCGGGCCGCGGCCTCGAGATCGTGTCGTGCGTGAACGACATCCCGAAAGGATCGCGTCTGGCCGTCAGCACGAACCTGCTCGGCTCGCTCATCAGCGTCTGCATGCGCGCGACCGGCCAGACGACCGGCGGCGCGGACACGGGCGATGTGACCGGACCGTTGTCGGAGTCCGACCGGCGGATCGTGCTCGCGCGGGCGTTGCTCGGCGAATGGTTGGGCGGCAGCGGAGGCGGTTGGCAGGATTCCGGCGGTGTCTGGCCCGGCATCAAGCTCATCACCGGCGTGCCCGCGGCGGAGTCCGATCCGGAGTGGGGCATCTCCCGCGGATGCCTGATGCCGTCGCACCATGTGTTCTCGACGGACGAGATCCCCGAGAGCGCGCGGCAGGCGCTGCAGGATTCGCTCGTGGTCGTCCACGGCGGCATGGCGCAGAACGTCGGCCCGATCCTCGAGATGGTGACCGAGAAATATCTGCTCCGCTCGGAGGCCGAATGGATCGGCCGCAAGGACGCGCTCACGGTGCTGGACGAGGTCGTCTCGGCCCTGCGCCGCGGCGATATCCGGGCGTTGGCCGCGGCGACGACGCGGAACTTCCGCCGACCGATCCAGACGATCATCCCGTGGGCCTCCACCTTCTACACCGAACAGCTCATCGCCAAGGCGAGCGCGGCGTTCGGTGAGGATTTCTGGGGCTTCTGGATGCTCGGCGGGATGAGCGGTGGCGGCATGGGCTTCATCTTCGCGCCGGACCGGAAGGTCGAGGCGCAGGCGCGGATGCAGGAGATCATGTCGGCGACCAAGCGCGAGCTGCAGCACGCGTTGCCGTTCGCGATGGAGCCGGTCGTGTTCGATTACGCCATCAACGAGCACGGCACCTCCGCTGATCTTCTCGACGGCGACGACGCGCTGATGCCGCCGGGCTACTACGCGCTGACCGTGCCCGCTCTCGTCCGCCAGGACCGCCGGGAACTCCCGCTGGCGCGCCGGGCCGAGCTCGACAAATTCGGCGCCGCCGCCCGCACCCGGCCCGAGCTCCGCGGCCTGGTGCAGACCCTTTTCGACGTCCTTTTGCCGCGCGGCCGATCCGAATCCGCGGGCGGGATCCCGTTGGTCGAACTGTTGGACCAGAACGGATTCGACCGTGCCCAGCACGAGCAGATCCGCGAGGATCTCCGGGAAGGCCGGATCGGTCTCGCCCAGAACCGTCTCCGCGCCGACGCCATCATCGAGGACGTGAGGCCGGAGGACGTGGCCTTCGTGGACGGGGCGCACGAGCTCGGCGAAGCCGCCCTGCGCGCGGGCGAGGTCGCCGTCATCACGCTCGCCGCGGGCGCGGGCTCGCGTTGGACGCAGGGTGCCGGCGTGTGCAAGGCGCTGCATCCGTTCGCCAAGTTCAGCGGACGCCACCGCACCTTCATCGAGGCGCATCTGGCGAAATCGCGCCGCACGTCCCGCGCTTCCGGCACGCCGCTGCCGCATGTCTTCACGACCAGCTATGCGACGCACGGGCCGACCGAGCGGTTCCTCTCCGCCGTCGGCAACTACGGCTACCCGGGCCCGCTCCATCTTTCGCCGGGCAAGAACGTCGGGCTCCGCATGGTGCCCACGGCGCGGGACCTCCGCTTCGCTTGGGAAGAGATGCCGCAGCAACGCCTCGACGAGCAGCAGCAGAAGGTGCGCGAAAGCCTGCGGGCCGCGCTGATCGGTTGGGCGAGATCGGCGGGCGAGGCGTCGGATTACACGGACAACGTCCCGCTGCAGTCCATGCATCCGGTCGGCCACTGGTACGAGGTGCCGAACCTCTTCCGCAACGGCGTGCTCGCCCGGCTGCTCACCGGGCGCCCGCAGCTGCGCTGGCTGCTCCTGCACAACATCGACACCCTTGGGGCCGACGTGGATCCGGCCCTGCTCGGCCAGCACATCCGGAGCGGCGCGGCACTGACCTTCGAGGTCATCACGCGGCGCCTCGAGGACCGCGGCGGCGGTCTGGCCCGGGTGAACGGCCGTCCGCGTCTGGTCGAAGGACTGGCGATGCCGCGCGAGGAGGACGAGTTCCGGCTGAGCTACTACAACTCGATGACGACCTGGATCGACCTCGACCGGTTGCTCTCGGCGTTCGGGCTGACGCGCGAGGACATCGTCGCCGGCGACACGGTCAAGATCACCGCCGCGATCCGCGGGCTGGCCGCGAGGGTGCCCACCTACGTCACGCTCAAGGAGGTGAAGAAACGGTGGGGCCACGGCCAGGAGGACATCTTCCCGGTGACGCAGTTCGAGAAGCTCTGGGGCGATCTGACGGCGTTGCCGGAGATCGACAGCCGCTTCGTGGTGGTGCCGCGCCCGCGCGGCCAACAGCTCAAGGACCAGGCCCAGCTCGACGGCTGGCTCCGCGACGGCTCGGCGGCGCATGTCGAGGGCCTGTGCGAGTGGGAGTGAACCCTCGGGAACGCACGAAGCGGATCCTGCTTCACGGTCGACCGGGCCGGATATCCGGGAGGAAGCGTTCCGGCCACCGGTTCTATCCACGCCATCGGATCATCCAGACCGGGAATCAGGGGTCGACTTCGGAGCCGGGTCCACGGTAGTGAGGGACCCGTTCGCCATGAGCACCCCCTCGCATCGATTCATCACCACCGCCGAGGCCCTGAAGGAAGAGCACAAGGGCCGCACCAACCATTGGCTTTGCCACGCCGAGGTCTGCGGCGCGAAGGACATCCAGATCTGCCGCGCGACCCTGCCGGCGGGCGAAGGCCACGGCTTCCACACGCATCCGGAACTGGAGGAGGTGATCTACGTGCTCGAGGGCGAGGTCGAGCAATGGGTGGAGCGCGAGCATCGCGTGCTGAAGCCGGGCGAGGTCGCGCACATCCCCAAGGGAGTGGTCCACGCGACGTTCAACCCGACCGCGAAGGACGCCGTGATCCTGGCGGTGCTGTCGCCGGCGGTGTTCACCGGGCCGTTCGCGGTGGATGTCAGCGGCGAGGAACCCTGGCGGTCGTTGCGCGGATGACCGGGCGGGACCGTGTCCCGGACGGACGCCCTTTTCCCCTCGGGCTCCAGACCTGCCCGGAGGAGTCTTTCCGCTTCGCGAGCTGATCCCGCCTGACCGCGCCGGACTCCACACCGGCCCGCTCAGGCCAGGATGCTCTTCACCACTTCGCCGGCGACGTCGGTGAGGCGGAATTTCCGCCCGTCGTGCAGGTAGGTGAGGCGCTCATGGTCGAAGCCGAGCAGGTGCAGCACGGTCGCGTGGAGGTCGTTGAAGCTGACCTTGTCGACGACCGCCTTGTGGCCGAGCTCGTCGGTGGCGCCGTGGTGGACGCCGCCTTTCGCGCCGCCGCCGGCCATCCAGTAGGTGAACGCGTGGGGGTTGTGGTCGCGGCCCGGCTTGCCGCCCTTCTGCGACACCGGCAGGCGCCCGAACTCGCCGCCCCAGATCACCAACGTCTCGTCGAGCAGCCCGCGCTGCTCCAGGTCGGCGAGCAGGCCCGCGACCGGCTGATCGGTCTCGCGGGCGAACCCGCTGTGGTTGCCCACGATGTCCTCGTGGCCGTCCCAGCTGCGCTGGTTATCCATGCCGCCGGAGTAGATCTGCACGAACCGCACGCCGCGTTCGACCATGCGGCGGGCCATCAGGCACTGCGCGGCGAAGTGTTTGCAGTGCGGTTGGTCGAGGCCGTAGAGCCGCTGGACCGGCGCCGGTTCGCGTCCGATGTCGAAGGCCTCGGGTGCGGCGGTCTGCATCCGGTAGGCGAGCTCGAAGCTCCGGATGCGCGCGTCGAACTCGCCGTCGAGCGGCGAATGCCCGAGGCGGCCGCGGTTGAGGCGCGCGAGCAGATCGAGTTGCGCGCGCTGCGCTGCGTCCCCCATCCCGGCGGTCGGTCGGAGATTGTCGATGGGCTCGCCCTTGGGCCGGAGCCAGGTGCCCTGGTAGACGCTGGGCAGGAAGCCCGCGCCCCAGTTGCTCGCATGGCCCTTGGGCAATCCGCGGTCGAGCGGATCGCTCATCACGACGAACGACGGCAGGTCGCGGCTCTCGCTGCCGAGCCCATAGGTCGCCCACGATCCCACGCAGGGGAAGCCCATCCGGGTCGAGCCCGTGTTCGCCATGAACAGCGCGGGGCTGTGGTTGTTCGACTCGGTGTGGCAGGAGTGGAGGAAGGCCATCTTGTCCACATGGCGCGCCAGGTGGGGGAACAGGCTGCTCACCCAGGTGCCGCTCTGGCCATGGCGCGCCCAATCGAACGGCGACTTCATCAACGGCCCGACCGATCCGGTGAAGAACCCCGTGTTCTTGTCGAAGCCGGGCAGCTCTTTCCCGTCGCTCTTGGTGAGTTCCGGCTTGTGGTCCCACGTGTCGACCTGGCTGGGACCGCCGTTCATGAAGAGCCAGATCACCGACTTGGCGCGGGCCGGGAAATGAGGTGGTCGCGCGATGAGCGGATCGCCCGACACCGCGGCCGACGCCGACGGCAGCAGCAATCCCGAGTCCTGGAAAAGTCCCGCGAGCGCGAGCATGCCGGCACCCGCACCGGCGCGGCGGAGCATCTGGCGACGGTCGATCAGAGAAGGGTCATTCCACATAGATGGTCTCGTTGAGGCCGAGCACGACCTGGGCGAAGTCGGCCAACGCCGCGGCATCGGGATCCGGTTTCTGCGCGGCCTGGTAGCGTTCCGTCTGCTGACGGATGAAGGCGAGGGCGTCGTCGGCCTCGGGTCTCGTGGGCGGACGGTTCAGCGCGATCGAGTAGGCGCGGCGGACGGCATCGGACGGCGACGTGCCCGGACCGGGCGCGAACCTCCGCGCGAAGGCCTCGGCCCAGGACCGGACCTGCGGGCTGTTCATCAGCATCAGCGCCTGCGGCGCCACGGTCGTGGCCTGGCGCGAACCTTGGCTGGCCAGCGGCTCCGGCGCGTCGAAGGCCTGCATGGCCGGGACCATCTGGCTGCGCTTCACGGTGAAGTAGATGCTCCGGCGGCGGCTGGCTTGGTCGAGCGAACCTGGACCGTACATGTTCGTCTCCAGGACGCCCGAGACGCAGAGCAACGTGTCGCGGATCGCCTCCGCCGACAGCCGGATCGGGATCCGGCCGGGAGGCTTCCCGGTTGCGTCGGTCTTCATCGGCCCGGACTTTCCGGCCGCCCGTTCGCCGGTCGCCGGGACGCGTGCCGGCGCCTGCTGGTAGAGCGCGCTCTCCATCATGAGCCGATGGACCGGCTTGAGCCGCCAGCCGCCGCGGATGAGCTCGGAGGCGAGCCAATCGAGCAGCTCAGGATGGGACGGCTTCGCGCCCTGGACGCCGAGATCGTTCGGGGTCGCGACGAGACCTTCGCCGAAGTGGTGCTGCCAGAGCCGGTTCACGATCACCCGGGCGAGCAGATGGCCGGCACCGGCGTCGGCGTCGGTCATCCAGTTGGCCAAGGTGCGCCGACGTCCCGAAAAGCGGGCGCCCGCCGGCGGCTGCCACATCCAACGGGGATCCGCATCGGCGCCGCGTCCGACGACCTGGAGGAATCCGGGCATGGCCACCCCGCGCTTCAGGTCGGTGCTGCCGCGTTGCAGGAAGTGCGTCTCGGGCAGGAAATCGCCGCCCTGCGTGTGCATCCGGACCGCCGGATAGCCCTCGGCGCAGACGAGCACCTTGGTGAGCCCGGGCTTCGGCGCCCGGTGCGAATGTTCCTCGACCGCTTCGTGGACCGCGCGCCAGCCGGGATCGGACCGCTTCCACCAACCCAGGAGCGCGGCGTGTTCGGTGGCGGTGAGCGCGGTCCGCGATGCGCCGGTCTGGCGCAGCGTGGCGATCGCCGCCGCGACGTCGCCGGGCAGCGCTCCATCGTCGGGAGCCGCATCGGCAGCCGTGGTCACCGAGATCCGCGGACGTCCGATGTTGTGGCGCGTGTTGAGCGCGAACTCGAGCCGGACCTCGAAACGGGTGCCGTCGTCGGATCCCACCGGCCGCTCGAGATCGAACACCGCCGCATGGTCCTTTCCGAACTTCGGGTCCACGGCCCAACCGGTCTTGGGGTTGTCGTCGATGGCGGATGCCGCGGACAACGATGCGGCATCCTGCTGGAAGGTGGCGCGGGCCCGGACGAGCTTGATCTCGTTCGTCTCGCCGCCGGCCGCCGGCGACACGGACACGCGGACGCGGCTGAGCCCGATGTTCCCGTTGTCGGCGCGCCCGGGGCCGCCCTGCGGCAAGCTGGGATGGGCGAGCGCCTCCACACGGATCGCGCGGATCCCGGAGGTCCGCGAGACGGCGACGAAGGTGTAGGTGTCCGAATCGCCGTTCTTCCCCTCGGCGAGATACGATCCGTCGTCGAGCTTGCGGAAGGTCGTCCCCGCCTTGGACGTCAGACCGACCGGCTCAAGCAGCTCCCAGCGCGAGGCCGGCATGGTCGCGCCGCCGGACGCCTGCCAGGCCTCGAACTTCGCGGGTAGTTCGCGTTCTTCGTACGCTTTCTCGGCGGAGACGAACGGCGCGTGGGCCTCGTCGAAGGCCTGCTTCGCCCGTCGGGTGACGTCGGGCTGGAGGTCGAGCTCCAGCTCGCTGCGCACGGTCGTGGTGAAGGTCGAGAGCATCCGGTAGTAGTCGCGCGCCGGGATCGGGTCGAACTTGTGGTCGTGGCAGCGCGCGCAGCCGACGGTGAGGCCGAGCATCGCCGTGCCGGTCGTCGCGAGCATGTCGTCCAGCGCGTCGTAGCGGGTGCGCTCGACCTCGTTGGCGGTGATCTGCGTGGGGAAGACGCCGGCACCGAGGAACCCCGTCGCCATCAGCGCCAGCGGGTCGTCGGGCGCGAACTCGTCGCCGGCGATCTGCCAGCGCACGAACTGGTCGTACGGCATGTCCGAGTTCAGCGCCTTGATGACGAAGTCCCGGAAGTGGTACGCGCCGGGCCGGTCATAGTCGTGCTCGAAGCCCGAGCTCTCGGCGAAACGCGCGACGTCCAGCCAGTGGCGCGCCCAGCGCTCGCCGTGCCGCGGGCTCTCGAGCAGGCGGTCCACCACCTTCGTCCACGCACCGGGGGAACGGTCGCGCTCGAAGGCCTCGACCTCCTCCGGCGTCGGCGGCAGTCCGAGCAGATCGAACGATGCGCGGCGGACCAAGGTCCGGCGGTCCGCCGCCGGGACCGGCTTCGTGCCGCGGTCCTTGCCCGCCGCGACCACGTCCACGGCATTGCCGCGTCCGCCGCGGGGGCGGGCGTCCACGGCGACCGCAGGTGGACGGAGCGGACGGAACGCCCACCAATCGCGATCGCTCGCGGTGATGCTGCCGCGGTCTTTCTTGGCCGGCGCCTTGCCCTCGACGAGCGGCGCGTCGTACGGCGCGCCGTCGTTGATCCAAGCGGCGAGCTTGCCGATCGCATCGACCGGCAACTTGTCGGCCTTGGACGGCATGTGCGGCTCTTTGGCGTGCGAGACCAGCTGGAGCAGACGGCTCGACCGGGAGTCGTACAACGTGACGACCGGTCCTTCGGCGCCGCCTTTGACCAGCCCTTCACGCGTGGCGAGATCCAGCTCTCCTTTCGTCTGCTCGCCGCCGTGGCACTTCAGGCAATGCGCGGTCAGCAGCGGTCGCACCTGGGTCCGGAAGGTCTCGAGGCCGCGGGCCAAGCGCTCGGCATGATCGGACGGCAGAGCCGCGGCCGCGACGGACCCGCAGGTCAGCGCGGAAAGGACGAGGAGGGTGGCGAGCTTCATCGGGGATGCGGGCAGGGATGCGTTCCGGTTCAGGCGAGGATGCCTTTGACGACCTGGCCGGCCACGTCGGTGAGCCGGTAATCGCGGCCGGTGTGGCGATAGGTGTGGCGTTCGTGGTCGAGGCCCATGAGATGGAGGATGGTCGCGTGGAAGTCGTGCACATGGACCTCGTCGCGACCGACGCGGACGCCGTGGTCGTCGGACGCCCCGTACACCGTGCCGGCCCGGACGCCGGCACCGGCGAGCCACGAAGAGAAGACCCAGTGATGATGCTCGCGGCCCTTGTGGTCGGCGGTGGCGTTGAAGGGCGTGCGGCCGAACTCGGTGGTCCACACGACGAGCGTGTCGTCCAGCATGCCGCGTTGCTTGAGGTCGCGCAGCAGCCCCGCGACGGCCTGGTCCACGTTCTTGGCCAGCGGCACGTGCGTCATCATGTCGCCGTGGGCGTCCCAGTTGTCGGACGACCCGACGTCGATCAGCTCGACGAAGCGGACGCCGCGCTCCGCGAGCCGGCGGGCGACGAGGCATTGCCAGGCGAAGCCCTTGGTGCTGCCCCGTTCCAGGCCGTAGAGCGCGAGCGTGTCGTCGCTTTCGCGGGACAGGTCGAAGACGTCGGGCAGCTCCATCTGCATGCCGAAGGCGGTCTCGAAGGACTTCATGCGCGCTTCGAGCAGCGGGTCGCCGGCGCGGCGGGCGAGATGCCGGCGGTCCATCGCCGCCATCGCCCCGAGCTCCAGCTCCTGGAGAAGCCCGCTGGAGGCACGGCGCCGGAGGTTGGCGACCGGTTCCGCGCCCGGCACCACGAGCGTGCCATGGTGCGCGCCGGGCAAGAAGTCGCTCGCCCAGACCTGGCCGCCGGCGTAGGGCGTCTTGGGCGCGATGACCACGAAGGACGGGAGGTTGCGGTTCTCCGTGCCGAGACCGTAGCTGACCCATGAGCCGATGCTCGGCCGGCCGAAGGTGAACGACCCGGTGTGCATGCCGAGCGTCGCCTCGTAGTGGTTCGTGTGGTCCGACCGCATCGAGCGGATGACACAGAGGTCGTCCACGCAGCCGGCCATGTGGGGAAAGAGGGCGCTGACCTCCGTGCCGCTGCGGCCGTGCGGCGCGAAATCCCACTGCGGCCGCTTGGCGAACATCTTGAAGTCGCCCTTGCGTCCCTGGAACTCGTCCACCGCCACGGTCTTGCCGGCGTCGGCGAAGAGCCTCGGTTTCGGGTCCCACGAGTCCACGTGCGAGACCCCGCCGCTCATGTAGAGGAAGATCACGCGCTTCGCCTTGGGAGCGAAGTGCGGCGCGCGCGGCAGCAGCGGGTCCTTCGCGGCGGCCGCCCCGCCGTCCTGCGCCAAGAGCTCGGCGACGAGCCCGGGGAACATCGCGGATCCGCCGACGAGCGATCGTAGGAATCCGCGGCGGGAAGGAGCGAAGGCGGGATACGTTTTCATGGCGCGATCAATCGACCGTCAGGAATTCGTTGCTGCCGGCCAGCACGCGGACGAGCGCGGCCAACGCTTCGGCGGTGGCGTCGCCCTTGCCGGCCGCGGTCGTCCCGGACCGGTAGGCCGCGAGGAACTCCGCGCCTTCGTTGCGCTCCGTGCCGTCGGGATCGCGGCCGAGCACCGACCGGTAGACGACGACGACCTGCCGGGGCTCGTCCGCGACGGCCGCCAGGGTGCGGTCGGCGAGCAGGCGCGAGTTCGCGTGGACGAACGGGTCGTTGAGGAAGAACAGCGCCTGCGTCGGGACGGTCGTGGTCCGGCGCTCCGCGGTGCTGGCGTTCGGGTCCGCGCCGTCGAACAGCGCCAGGAACGGATGCCGCCGGATCCGCTGCGTCATCAGATAGACGCTACGGCGGCCATGTTCGTAGACGGCGTTGAAGGGACCGTGCTGCGTGAAGCCCCACGAGGTCGGCGCGGGGAACGGATGTCCGAGGCCGGGCGAAGGGTCGAGCGTCCCGCAGGCCTTGAGGACCGCGTCGCGCGTTTCTTCGGCACCGAGGCGCCGCCGCGGGAACGGCGACAGGTCGTCCCCTCCGCCCTCCGTCACGCCATCGGTCGGCGAAAGGGAAGACGGGATGGAGGTCGCGATCGGGCAATCGTCCGTCGCGGTGGTGCCGACCGTCTTCGGGGCACCCGGGGCACCCAAGGCGGCCGTGGAGCGGCTCTGCTGCTGGTAGACGGCGCTCGCCATGATGAGCCGGTGCATCGCCTTGATCGACCAACCGCTCTTCACGAAGGCGGTCGCCAGATGGTCGAGCAGTTCCGGATGCGTCGGAGGGCGGCCACGGATCCCGAAGTCGTTGGGCGTCCGCACGAGACCTTCGCCGAAGTGGTATCGCCAGATGCGGTTGATCATCACCCGCGCGGTGAGCGGGTTCTCGGGACGCGTCAGCCACCGGGCGAGTTCCAGGCGTCCGCTGCCCGAAGGGGCCCCGTTGCCGGACGCGAACGGACCGCCGCCGAGCACGGCAAGAGCGCCGCGCGGCACCGTGTCGCCCGGGCGGTCCGGCTCGCCGCGGAGCTGGATGCGCGCATCACGCGGCGTGCCTTCGCTCACCGCGTAGGCCAGCTCGAACGGCCCTTCGGCCAGCAACGTCTCGAGTTCCTTCCGCGCCCGCTCGCCTTCGGCCTTGAGGCCGGCCGGGTCGGCCGGAGCCCGGCTGATCCCGCCATCGGCCGACGCGGGAAACGGGGTGGAAACCGGCGGGATCGGCGCGGTCTGCACGCCGAGATTGTCCCAAGCCAGCGCGCAATGCGCCGACGCCTCCGGTCGCGGCCCCTCGATCCCGACGCAGCCCAGCCCGCGCGCCGTATCCGCCGCGAGGCGACGCGACGCGATCTCGGTGACGTCACCCGGCCGGCCGATCCGGCCCGACACCGTGCCGGCCGCTGGATCGATGGTGAGCTGCAGGTTGTGCCATTCCTTCGGCTTCAGCACACGCAGCGGTTCGCTCTGGTTGCCGATCCGGAGCGACGCGCCTTCCGACGAGATCAGGACCTCGATCACGTGGCCGGCCCCGGTGGCCGCGGACGCGAGCGGGCCGATCCAGAAGACGTGCGGCTGCTCCGGTCCCGCAGGCGAGGCCTCGGTCCGGAAGTCGAGGTTCACCTCCAGCTTGTCGCCGGGAAGCGACGCCAGCTTGGCCGGCAAGGACTGGACCAACCGATAGCTCCCGGTGCCGGCCGCGACGCTCGCGCCGACCTTGCCGAGCGGGGAGAGGTTTTTGAACGGGCTCTGCGCCTCCGTGGTGACGGCGATCGCTCCGTCGTAGACCCACGGCGGCACGAGCACGCCCTTGCTGCCGCCGGCCGCGGGCGCCTGCATCTCGAAGTCGCCGTCCATCTCGTCCAGCGACCGGAGCACGGCGGACGGCGGAGATATCTTGGCCCGCTCCATCACGGCCACGAGCGAGGCGACGCGCGCCTCGAAGGCGCGCCACTTCGGACGCGATTCCTCGGGCGGCGACAACGGCACGAGCGCGCGGCTCCGCTGTTTCTGCTCGGAACCGGGGAACGCGTAGCGCGTGCTCTCGAAGATGCCATAGAGCGCGTAGTAGTCGCGCATCGGCACCGGGTCGAACTTGTGGTCGTGGCACCGCGCGCAACCGAGCGTCAGCCCGAGCACGCTCTGCCCGAGGGTGTCGATGGTGTCCTGGAGCGTGAGGTGGTGGTAGTTCTCCGAATCGAAACCGAAGCGCCGCGAGATCGCCAAGAATCCGGTCGCGGTGACGCGTTCGGCGTAGCGCGACCGGGGGCCGTCCTTGGCGAGGATGTCGCCGGCGATCTGCTCCCGGAGGAACTCGTCGTACGGCTTGTCGGCGTTGAAGGCGTCGATGACGTAGTTGCGGTAGCGCCATGCGACGGGCACCGGATAATCCGCGGTCTCGCCCGCCGTGTCGGCGTAGCGGACGACGTCGAGCCAATGGCGTCCCCAGCGCTCGCCGTAGGCCGAAGAACCGAGCAGACGGTCCACCACCTTGGCAAAGGCGTCCGGCGACGGATCGGCGACGAAGGCATCGGTCTCGGCCGCGGTCGGCGGGAGCCCGGTGAGGTCGAACGTGGCGCGGCGGAGCAATGCGCGGCGGTCGGCGGCCGGCGCGGGTTTCCGGTGGTCCGCTTCGAGACGCGACAAGACGAAGTCGTCGATGCGCGTCCGGCTCCATGCGGTGTCCACGACCCTCGGCGACGCGGGATCACGGACGGGCTGGAAAGCCCAATGCGGAGCCTTCGGGCCGGCGGCGTCCATGCGCAGCAACGACCCGATCAAGAGAACCACGCTGATGTGCCAGTTCCTCATGACGTTGGATTCGCCGGAAACTGCCATGCGGTTCGACCGGCAGGAAGCGTTAGGTTGGACCGGATTCGATCCCGGCCGGCGACCTCCGCGATCCACGGCGCCGGATCCTTGCGTGACGTCCACCGGAGATCTGCTAACCAATGCGCGTGACTTCCCTACGCTTTGCCGCCGTCCTCGCCGCGGTGCTCTCCATCGGGCTGCCGATCGCCTCGGCCGACGAACGGCTCTTCGTCTCCACCGCGCTGACCTCCGGCGATTTCACCGGTGGCATCGAAGGACCCGCCTGCGACCGCGCCGGGAACATCTACTGCGTCAGCTTCCGCGAGGCGCGCAACATCGCCCGCGTGACACAGGACGGCCGCGCCGAGCTGTTCCTGGCCTTGCCGGAGAAGAGCGCGGGCAACGGGATCCGGTTTGATGCGGCCGGGACGATGTTCATCGCCGACCACACCGGCCACAACGTCTTCCGCGTCGACATGAAGACCCGCGCGACGACCGTCTTCGCCCACGACGACGCGATGAACCAGCCCAACGACCTGGCCATCGCGACGGACGGCACGCTCTACGCCAGCGACCCCGATTGGAAGCACGGCACCGGGCAGCTCTGGCGGATCAGTACCGACGGCAAGACGCATCGCGAGGCCTCGGACATGGGCACGACCAACGGCATCGAGGTCAGCCCCGACGGCAAGACTGTCTACGTGAACGAGAGCGTGCAGCGGAACCTGTGGGCCTTCGACCGGACGGCGGACGGCTCGCTCAAAGGCAAGCGCCTGCTCCGCCGGTTCGAGGACCACGGGTTCGACGGCATGCGCTGCGACGTCGACGGGGATCTCTACATCACCCGGCCCGGTAAAGGCACGGTGGTGAAGGTCTCGCCCAAGGGCGATGTGCTCCGCGAGATCGACGTGCTCGGGGAGCATCCGACGAACATCTGCTTCGGCGGCGACGACGGCCGCACCGCGTATGTGACCGAGGCGAAGACCAAGCGGTTGGTCCGGTTCCGCGTGGACCGGCCGGGCTTGGAATGGGCGCGGGCACATCCCTGACATGCGATTCGTGAGCTGCGATTGGGGGACGACGAACTTCCGTCTGCGCTGGGCCGGTGGCACGGACGCTGTCGCCGAGGTCCGCACCGACGAAGGTGCGGCGAAACTGGCCGCGGCCGGCGGCGACCGCGCGGCGATGTTCCGCGAGACCTTGGCCCGCGGGCTCGACCAGCTGGGCGCGCCGGCGGACATGCCCGTGGTCGTCTCGGGCATGGCCAGTTCGACCATCGGATGGCGCGAGCTGCCGTACGCACGGCTGCCTTTCGCGCTCGATGGACGCGATGTCGTCTCGTGCTGCCTCGACGGACGGGTCCACCTGGTCTCCGGGGTGCGCGGCGAACGCGACATCATGCGGGGCGAGGAGACGCAGGCGCTGGGGCTGGCGACCTCGCTCGGCGCGGACCTGCCGCCAGAAGCGACCTTCCTGTTGCCGGGCACGCATTCCAAGCACCTGGAAGTCCGCGACGGATCGGTCACCGGGCTGACCACCTGGATGACCGGTGAGCTGTTCGACGTGCTCACCCGCCACAGCGTGCTGCGGCACACGACCGATGTCGCGGCACCGACCGACCGGGAAGGTTTCGTCGAAGGAGTCGATGCGGCGCGCGGAGGTCATCTGACCGCGATGCTGTTCCAAGCGAGGACGCGACAGGTCCTGGACCAGCGCAGTCCCGCCTCGAACGCCGGCTTCCTCAGCGGATTGCTCATCGGTGCGGAACTCGCAGGGTTGTCCCGCGACGGACGCCCGGTCGTCCTCGCCGCGGAGCCGCCGCTCAGCGAGGCGTACGCGCTCGCCGCACAGGTGCTGGGCTTCGTCGACCGCATGAAGATCGTGGCATCGGGCCCGCTCTCCGCTATCGGGCAGGCAGTGGTGCTGCGCCGGCTGCAGGGCAGTGTCCGCGCCTGACCGCGGACGGATCGCAGCCGTCCCCTGCGGATGTCCTACCCCCGCGGCGAGGATCACGCCCATGATGTTGAACCTGCTGTTCCGTAGGAGCCCCGACTTCGGGGCCGAAGTGATCGTGCGTATCGGCGAAGCGCGTCTGCTGCACCTGGCGAGCGGCCTCTACGAGTTGAGGGGCGGGACCTGGCACGACCGGCAAGCCGTGAAGGAATGGGCGAGCCTGTTCCACCAAGAAGCCGTCTGGGATGCTGGATCGACCCTGCGGTGGGTTGGTGCCCCGACCAGGAATTGAACCTGGATATGTCGTTTAGGAAACGACTGCTCTATCCATTTGAGCTATCGGGGCCAACCGTGCGGACGAGGAGCCGCCTTGGCTCCCTCCGTGGCAGCTACTACGGACTAGTGGAAGGTCCCGGCAAGGAGATTCTCCCTTGTCGACCGGTGGCCGCGCCTCGGGTGTCCCGTTCCAAAGGCGGTTGTCGTCCGCGCTCCAGCGACCGGGCGGGTTCTGGCTCGAAGGTCTGGAACAACTCGTCGGCAAGCTACCGGAGCCGGACTCCCTTCCGCGTCCGCGCCCGCCGATTGACTCCCGCCATGTGTCACCTCATTGTGTCACCTATGAAGACGGCCAGCATCCGTGAACTCAAGCACGACACCAGCACGGTCCTCGCCTGGGTCACGTCGGGCGAACGCGTCGAGATCCAACGGCGGGGCAAGCCCGTGGCCATGCTGAGCCGCCCGGCCCGCAAGGCGAAGGCCATGGCGAGGCCCGACTTCGCCGCCCGGCTGAAAACCATCTACGGCGACAAGGAACTGGCGTTCACCGCCACCGACCTCCTCGCGCAAGAGCGAGGCGACCGATGACCGCCTACGCCGACACCGACTTCTTGTGCTCTCTGCACGCGCCGGACGCGCACACCGGGCGGGTGGTGGCGTGGCTCCAGCGCCCCCGCGCGCCGCTGCCCTTCACCGGGCTGCATCGCTTGGAATTCCGGAACGCGCTCCGACTGCGCGTCTTCCGGAAAGAGATCACGTCGGAGCAACGCGAACTGGCCATCCAAGCCATGCTCTCGGACATCGCCGCCGACGTGTTCGCCCACGCGGAACCAGCTTGGCCCGAAGTGTTGCTCGAAGCCGAACGGCTCAGCGGGGGGCACTCGGAGAGCATCGGCACCCGTAGTCTCGACATCCTGCACGTCGCCTCTGCCCTCGTGCTTGGGGCGAAGGATTTCCTGACATTCGACACCCGCCAAGGGACGCTCGCCAAGGCCGCCGGCCTACGGGTCCCGACAATCTGAGAACATGGCGGTGATACTCAAAGCCGACAGCCGAGGCCGCTACACGCTAGGCCGATTCTTGCCCGGTGTGTCCCTGGTGCGGGCCGAGCAGCACCCGTATGGGCCGACCTCCGCCCCGGCCGATTGGATCCCGACCGGGCTTGACCGTGGGACCGTCCCACCCTTTGCTTGCGACATGATTGCGACGCTCAAAAGTGACGAGAAAGGCCGCTATGCCTTGGGCCGCTACCTGCCCCGCAAGCCCGAGGTGCAGGTCGAGCCGCATCCTGACGGCTCGGTGACGCTTCGCCCGGTGAAGCGGCGGATGACCCGGGCGGAGGCCGAAGCATTTGTCCGCAGCCGGGCGGGCACGTGGGATGGACCTATCTCCGGGGCAAACCTACTCAAACTGACGCGCGGGGAATGATCCTCATCGACACTTCGACCGTCGTCGCTTGGCTCGATGAAGACCACCCGGACCATCAATCGTCCGCAGTGGCGGTGATCCAAGCCTTGGAGGAGGACGAAGTCGCCGTGAGCGTGGTCACGCTGGCGGAACTGGCCGCAGGCGGACGGACCCGAGAAGCCATCGCCCAAGACCTGCGAGGAATCACCGTAGTGGGAGTGACCGAAGACGATGCGTGGCACGCCGGCCAGGTGTTTGCGCGCACACCCCGCAAACAACTCGCCCCGTTGCCTGATTTCTTCATCCGCGCCCAAGCCGCCGAACGCGGCTGGAAACATCTGACGAACGACCGCCGCCGGCTCACATGGTGGCCGGAGGTCGAGTTCGTCTTCGGGAACTAAATTTCTCCAAGACCTCCGCGCCAACCGATCGGAGCCTCAACCCGGCTGACCGGATCCGAGGTCGTAGAGCATGTGCCAGATGCGGTCCATCTCGCCGCGCTCCACCACCTGCAACGGAGTCGAGCCGTCGAAGGCCGGCTGCGGCGATCTCAGCCAGCGGCCTACCTGCGACGGCTCCATGACACGGGCGAGCAGTTTCCATGTGGCCTCCCGGAACTGGGGGACCATCAGCACGACGGCGACAACGGGGGCCTTCTCGCGTGCCGCTCCGCGGTTCCTTCGTCGCGCCATAGATCTCCGCCGACAGTGGCGCGAAGTCCCCCTGGGAAGAATCGCCAGTTCTGCTTAGGACCGACGAGCGGCATGACCGCCACGGACCATCGGCGACGGCAGGGTGTGATCAGAAGCGGGCGGTCAGGTTGGCGGATGAAGCGCAGCCCGGCAGGGTGCACGGTCTGAGCGCCCGGAGGCGGAACTCCCGACGACCCGGGAAGAATCCACGGACGGGCAGCAGCCTGTCCCTACCCTCGTGGGTAGGGTCCGCGCTGCCGCGCGGCCCATCTGCCCTGCCAGGGACCTCCATGGGTAGGAAGTGGCCGCCGACCTGCTCGGACACACCTACCGGGAACTTCGCTCATACCACCTCGACTGACCGCCGCTTCCGATCACACCCCGACGGCAGCGCGCCCGTTGACATCGCCGGGCGGAACCGTTTCTTTCCCGAGGCTGCCAGAAGCGGCGCCCTCCGATCCATCTTATCCCATCCCATGAAACTCAAGCTTGCCCTGCCTGTCCTGTTCGCCGCGTCCGCCGTCGCCTTCATCGGCTGCAAGAAGGAGGAGGCGCAAGAGACCGCCTCCGGGTTGAAGGACAAGACCGCCGAGGCCGCCACCCAGATCGGCGAGGCCGCCAAGGATATGGCCCATCAAGCCGGCGCAAAGGCGAAGGACGTCGGCGAGAGAGTCGCGCAGGAGGCGAAGGTGATCGGCGAGAAGGCAGCCCACGAAGCAAAGGAGATCGGCGGAAAGACGCTCGACGCCGCGAAGGTGAGGGCCGGCCAAGCCTACGAGGCCGCCAAAGAAGGCACCGAGAAAGCGGTCGATGCCGCGAGGGAAGCCGCCGCGGTCGCCGCGCGGAAAACGGCGGAGGCCGCCAACAAAGCGGCCGACAGCCTCAAGCCGAAGCAATGATGATGCGGCGGCGCCGTCGGATGGACCCGCATACCGGGCCGTCGCTGGGACGGCCCGGCACGGGGCACACCATCACTTGCCGACAGGGCCGTAACCGGCGGCGGGCGTGCCGTCGTCGTTGAGGTGGCGGGTGCTCCAGAGCACACCGCGCGTGACGAGGTCGAGATAGCGGGCGTCGGCGACGGTCTCGTTGTTGTGGCCGATGGTGGTCGAGAAGACGCGGGTCTTCTTGGGGCCGTACTCATGGGTCCACACCACCGTGGAATCGTTCTGGCCCGGACGGTCACCGGCATCCTGCTTGCCGCGGGCGAGGGCCTTGGTGGATCCGGCCACCTGGATGTTGTTGTAGAGCTCCTCGTTGACGGTGGTCCAATCCTTCAGGCCCTTGGTCACCGGGCTGCTGCTGTCGAGAAAGGTGATGGCGATCGGCTTCTGCGCGCCGTGGCCGCTGGACTGGAGGCCGAGATAATCGAACCAGAACGCCTGCGGCGTGCCGGACTTGGCCGGATCGTTCGGGTTGCCGATGCGGTAGCAGTGCATGGCGCAGTGCAGGTTCACGCCGGCGATGCCATCGCGGTGCGGCTTGAGCACGCCTTCGATGACGGCGGGGTCGTTGATGTCGGCGGCGCACTCGTCGTGGATGACGATGTCGTAGCCCTTCGCGTAATCCGGGTTCCCGTAGATGGGCAACGGCGGCTTGGTGCTGCCGTCCGGAGAGAAGATGACGTCGACCTTCGCGTTGGCGCGGGCCTCGATCCCGGCCTTCAAGATGTCCTTCTGCTTCGCGTAGTCATGGCAGCAACCGCCGGCGAGGAGCAGCACGCGGATCGGGGCGACCGCCGGCTCGGTGCCGGGTTTGCGCTTGTACGCCGCGAAGAAGATGCCGCTGTCGGCGGTCGACTTGAATTCCTTGGGCCGGGCGCCGCCCTGGATGGAGACCGCGGAACGCCAGCCGTCCGGCGTCAGCTCGGCGATGGCCTCGAGCACGCGACCGACGTTCTGGCCCTCCGTTTCGGTCAGGTCCAGGGCCGGGGGCGTCTTGCTGGCGTCGAGCTTCACCTTGCCCTTGGCCGTCGAATCGTTGGTCTCGAAGACGTAGGTGCCGTCCTTCATCGTCATCACGATGCCGTCGGTGAAATTGGCGGCGACATCGTCGCCGTTCATCTCGGCGGACTTGATGAGCCAAGTGCCGTTGAAGGAGCTGATGTCCACCGCGAACAGCGTGGTCGCGGTCGCGAAGAAGGCGAGGAGGAGGCGTTTCATGAGCTAGGTACACACCTTATCCACGTCCACGGCGCCGGTCAGCAACCAATTGGGCCCACCGGCAGGGGGGTAGATTCGCTGGTAGAATCTACCGGATGGAGAGCAAGCCTGCGATCGGCGGCCCCGATGGGACGTTCCGAGCTGATCGCGTCGGCAATGGCGCGGATCTCGAGTCCAGCGAAGCGACCGGTGTCGCCGCGTGCTATCGGGTGATGCTTCTCCCCTGATCTCTCCGGCACGGAGCTCAGATGAAATCCCGTCGCATCAGCCAACGCACGCCGAAGATCACCGCGATCGAGACGAGCGACATGAGCCACCAAGCGTCGATGAGATAAGACGTCCCGATCATCACCAACCCGCCGGCGAACGGCCACGGCTCCTTCTGCCGCGTGCCGTAGACGAAGTACGCGGAGCCGACCGAACCCCACACCAGCGAGGCCCAGAGGAAGGATCCATTCAACGCGAGCCGCATCGGTCCCTTACCGTGCGCCGGGACGCCCTCGTTGGCGAGCGCCCGCTCCCCCCGCGGGGCGCCGAAGTCCCGGCGATGGCCGCGAGGATCCCCCAAACGGCTTGCGTTCACGGTGATCACGCCCGGTAATCGACCTGTGCCGCGCGCCAAGTCCAACGACACCGATCCGCCCCAGAAACGTCCCGGAGAACTGCTCGGTCTGGCGCTCCTGGGCATCGCCGTCGTGCTGCTCGTCGCGCTGCTGTCCTACGACCGCAACGACATCTCTTGGGTCAAGCAACCGCCCAACCATCCCCCGCACAACACGCTCGGCTTGATGGGAGCGTGGGTCGCCTACGTGCTGACGCTCGGGTTCGGGGCATCGATGTTCGTGTTCGTCGCGCTGCTCATCGGGTTCGGCTTGGCCACCTTCGTCCCCGCGCTCGGTTATCTTTGGCGCGGATGGCGCACGCTCTTCGCCGCCATCGGCCTCCAGGTCGCGAGCATGGGCATCCTCGACCTGCTGACCGGCTACGGATTCCACTTCGGTACCCACGGCAATTCCAAAGGCGCCGGCGGCCTGCTCGGGAGCGAGCTCGACCGCGCGGTCGTCTTCCTGGTGAACCCCGTCGGTGCCGCTCTGGTCTATGCCGCGCTGTATCTCGGATGCTTGGCGGTCCTCGCCGACGTGCATCTGCTCGACCTCGCGAAGCGGCTGCTGGTCCGTGAACCGAAGACCGACGACGAGAAGTTCGCCGCCGACCAAGCCGAGCTCGCCAAGCAATCGAAGGAACTCTCCAAGCAGGCCAAGCTGCTCGAGCAGAAGGCCGCCGCCGAAGCCGCCGCGAAGACCAAAGTCGCGAAGGCACCACGACCGGCAGCCCAGGAGCCCGTGGCCTTGGAGCCGGCCAACGGCGGCCTCGGTGCCGATCTGCGTCCGGTCCCGGAGCCGCGGTTCCAGGACAACAGCCTTCCCCGCAGCCGTCCCGAACCTGGCAAAGAACCGGTCGGCGATGGCTTGGTCATCACCGGCAAGGAGATCGCCGCGGCGACGCCGGCCGAGGCCATCCTCGGCCGCCGATCCGCCCTGAAGCCGGCGCCGGCGGCGACCGATGACGACTGGAAGCCCGGCCAAGCGGCTCCCGACGCGACCGACGGCGAGACCCTGGACGAGGCCGATGCGCTCGCCGCCGCGGCGGTGCCCTTCTCGCCGGTCTCCGGTGGCAATCTCGTCCGCGGCGGCAAGATGCAGCCGCGCCGGCCCCGGCCCATCACGGTCGCCAGCACGCCGATGATCGACGGCTACCGCCTGCCCGACCTCGATCTGCTCAACCGGCCCGATCTCACGGTGAAATCCACCGAGACCAAGGAAGACTACCTGGCCAATTCGCGGCTGATGGTGCAGACGCTCGCCCAGTTCGGCATCGAGGTCTTCCCCGGCGACATCACCCGCGGCCCGACCATCACGCGCTACGAGCTGCATCCGGCCGCCGGCGTGAAGCTCGAGAAGATCACCGCCCTCACCAACAACCTCGCCGCCGCGCTCAAGGCGGAGCGCCTCAACGTGCTCGCGCCGATCCCCGGCAAATCGTCCGTCGGCATCGAGGTGCCGAACCTGGTGAAGACCAAGGTCATCATGCGCGACCTCCTGGAGTCGCCCGAGTGGCTCAACTCGAAGGCGCGCATCCCGCTCGCCCTGGGCAAGGACGTCTACGGCCACCCGATCATCGCCGACCTCGCCGAGATGCCGCACGTGCTCATCGCCGGCAGCACCGGGTCCGGAAAATCCGTCTGCATCAACACGATCATCGCGTCGCTGCTCTACAAGTTCGGCCCCGACCAGCTGCGCTTCGTGATGATCGACCCCAAGGTCGTCGAGCTCCAGCAGTACAACGCCCTGCCCCACCTCGTCGTCCCCGTCGTCACCGACCCCAAGAAGGTCATCCTCGCGCTGCGCTGGGTCGTGAACGAGATGGAGAAGCGTTACCAGATCTTCGCCAAGGTCGGGGTCCGGAACATCAAGGGCTTCAACGAACGACCCAAGGACAAGCCCCTGCCGCCGAGCGAGCCCGAGCTGCCGTTGATGGCCAAGAAGGAGAAGGTCGAGCCCGGCGCGGAAGGCTTCGCCGTCGAGGTCGACGTGCAGATCGTCGTCCCCCGCGATGATGACATCATCATCCCGGAGAAGCTCAGCTACGTGGTCGTCATCATCGACGAGCTCGCCGACCTCATGCTGGTCGCTCCGGCGGACGTCGAGATGGCCATCGCCCGCATCACCCAGATGGCCCGCGCGGCCGGCATCCACTGCATCGTCGCCACACAGCGGCCGTCGGTGGACGTCATCACCGGCGTGATCAAGGCGAACATCCCGGCGCGCATCGCCTTCCAGGTCGCGGCCAAGGTCGATTCGCGCACGATCCTCGACCAGATGGGCGCCGACAAACTCCTGGGCAAGGGCGACATGCTCTACCTGCCGCCGGGCAGCGGGAAGCTCACCCGGGCCCAGGGCGCGCTCATCACCGACCAGGAGATCGAGAAGCTCGTCGAGTTCATCGCCAAGCAGGGCAAGCCCAGCTACGAGCCAGAGATCCACCAACGGCTCCAGAGCACCCCCAGTTCCATGGGCTCGATGTCGCTCGATCCCGAATCCGAGGTGAGCGACGCGGACGAAGACCTGATCCAGAAGTGCATCGAGGTCATCCGCTCCGATAAGAAGGCCAGCGTGTCCTTGCTCCAGCGCCGCCTGAAGCTCGGCTACGGCCGCGCCTCGCGCCTGATGGACGAGCTCGAGGACCGCGGGATCGTCGGCCCGAGCAAGGGCGCGGAGCCGCGCGACATCCTGCTCGACCTCGACGGCCAGGGCTACGACGGCGGCGGACAGAGCATGGTGTGAGGCGACGGGAGCGATCGGGCATCCGGCTCTCGCCCGGTCGCCCCGACCTCGCGGACTCCGCACGGGGCCGACTGGGTCGCGACAGCGTCTTGGAGTGCGCGCGGCGAAGCAGAGCGGAGCTGCCGCTTTGGTGTGGAACGGACGAACGGACGAACGGCCCAGAAGTTCGTTGCCGTGTCCGGGGGACGAAAAGCGGTGGCAAGCCACACGCACTCCAAGACCTCGCGGAAAGCAAACCGTCCATGGGCAGGGGAAAGCCGTCGGACGCCGTCGTCGCACCGCTTGCCCTTCTCCGCTCGTTTTTCGCTGACCGTCCCCGAGACGTTCCGCAGGCTGCGCGCATGTCTTGTGCCGGAGTCCTGCCCCGTCTGCTGCTCGTGGATGGCCACGCCTACGCGTATCGTGCCTTCCACGCCATCCGCTCGATGAACGCGCCGGACGGGCGCCCGACCAACGCCATCTTCGGCTTCGTGAAGATGTTGCTCAAGATGGAGGCGACGCTGCGTCCGACCCATCGGCTCGTGGTCTGGGATGCCGGGCTCGCCGCCGATCGCGTGGCCGCCCTGCCGGGCTACAAGGCGGACCGACCGCCCACGCCGGATGCCTTGGTCGAGCAGTTCCCGCAGCTCCAGGCCTGGCTCGCCGCCGCCGGGTGGGCCTCGCTCCAAGAGGACGGCACCGAGGCCGACGACTGGCTCGCCACCTACGCCCGCCGCGCCGAGGCCGCCGGTTGGCAGAGCATCATCGCCAGCTCCGACAAGGACTTCATGCAGTTGGTCAACGACCGCGTCGGCCTGTTCAACCCGAACGACAAATCGGACAAGATCTGGGCCGCTGCCGACGTCGAGACCAAGACCGGCGTGCGTCCCGACCAGGTGGTGGACTGGCTCAGCCTGGTCGGCGACAGCGTGGACAACATCCCCGGGGTGTCCGGCGTCGGCCCGAAGACCGCGACCGATCTGCTCAAGCGGTTCGGCGACATCGACACGCTCTTGGCCCGCTCCCATGAGCTCAAGTCCGAGACACAGCGCAACTCGGTCCAGGCCAGCGCCGACGCCTTGCGCCGGAACCAGATGATGATCCGGCTGCGCGATCAGCTTGCCGGCGGACCGGCGTTGGACGACCTCGCGCCGCGTGTGGCCGATCGCCCGACCCTCCGCGAGCACTATCGCCGATGGAACTTCCGCAGCCTGCTCGCCGAGCTCGGCGAAGAACCCGTGCCCGGGACGGAGACCCAAGGCGATTTGTTCTGATCGGTTTCGGGTTTCGGGGCCGTGATCGCCGCAGATGGCCATCGCATTCCTGCTGACGATCGGCTGGCTCGTTCTCCGTGACCGGAGGAGATCCTCATGGCCGAACGAACCGACGGCCTGACCGTGCGTGGCTGCGCCGATGAGGGTGGGCAACGGGAGACCGCTCGGCGGGGCAGCGCGCGGTGACGAAGTGGAGCGGGCCTGGAGGTCGTGGCCGACCGGGTGGCCTGCTCCAAAGCGAAGGGGGTCCCGTCTTGCGACAGAACCCCCGAAAAGCTGGTGCACCCGTGAGGAGTCGAACCTCAAACCTGCTGATCCGTAGTCAGCTGCTCTATCCAATTGAGCTACGGATGCACAACGCGGCGCAACTTAGGAACCCGGCGGGCTATGGAGCAAGCCGTTTCTTGGAAATGGACCGGATTCATCGCTGTGGGCTCCCCGTGGGAACCGACAACTAGCAGGCGGATGCCCCGGTCCTCGATCCTCTCGCTGCCCTCGCGGTCATCGTCCCAGGGCTTTTCCACAGTGCCCCGGAGGGTTCAGACGACCAGCAAGCGTTCCAGACCCGCCGCCGTTTTCCGCGGGCTGACGAGGGCCAGGGTCATCCGTTCGGGCCGGAAGAAATCGCGGGCGGCCGACCGGACCTCGGAGGGCTTCACCGCGAGCAGTTTGGCCTTGGTCTCGGCGAGCGGGACCAGCCTGCCGAACCCGAGCCATTGTTCGCCCAGGATCATCATGTGGTTCTCGGTGCCTTCGAGGTTCAGCTCCGCTTGGCCGAGGACATAATCGCGGGCCCGGTCGAGCTCCGCCCGGCCCGGCGCGACGTCCCGCAGCCGGTGAAGTTCGGCGACGACCAGCTTCAGCGTCCGCTCGATCTGGGCGGGATCGAGGCCGGCCGAGACCACGATGTCGCCGGCGTCGGCCCAGAGGCTCAGCGAGCTCTGGATGTTGTAGGTGAGCCCGTTCTCTTCGCGGACCTTCTGGAACAGCCGGGAGCTCATGTTCTCGCCGAGCAGCACGTTGAGCAGGCGCAGCGCGTGCCGTCGCTCGTCGTGGCGCGAACCGGTGCGGAGCGCGAGGCTGAGGTTCGCCTGCTCGGTGCGGCGGCACGCGGAGACGATCCGCGGCGCGGCGGCCAGGGGCGGCGCGGGTTCGTGCGTCCGGCGATCACCGGTGCGGAAGGCTTTGGCGCGCTTGGAGACGAGCTTGACCAGTTCGTCGTGGTCCACGTCGCCGGCCGCGGCGATGACGGTGGCGCCGGTGACGTAGTGGGTCGCGAGGTATCCGACGAGATCCGTCCGGCCCATCGCGTCGAGGGTCTTGGCCGTGCCGATGACCGGGCGGCCGAGGGGATGTGCCGGGAACTGCGCCGCGTTCAGCAGATCGTGCACGTGCTCCGCCGGTTGGTCGCGATACATCGCGAGCTCTTCCTTGATGACGTCGCGTTCCTTGGCGATCTCCGCCGGCGCGAAGGCGGAGCCGAGGAACATATCGAGCAGCACGTCGAGCAGCTCCGGCATGCGCGATGCCTGCGCGCGGCTGTAGAAGCAGGTGTGCTCCTCGTCGGTGAAGGCGTTCAGGTAGCCGCCGATGCCCTCCACCGCCTGCGAGATCTGCGCCGCGGTGCGGCGGCCCGTGCCCTTGAAGAGCAGATGCTCGATGAAGTGGGAGATGCCGTTGAGCGGTGCGGGCTCGTGGCGTCCGCCCGCACCCACCCAGATGCCGAGCGAGACGCTGGCCATGTGCGGGAGGGCGGCGGTGAGGACGGTCAGGCCGTTGGGCAGTCGGGTCGATCGGTACACGGTGGGGATCAGAGGGCAGGGGTGGGATGGGGCCCGGTCGGTGCGCCCGCCTGAAGGGAGGTCCAGGATTCGCGGCGAGCCGGTCGGGCCGGCGGTTCAGCGGAAGGCCGAGGGCACTTGTTCGGGGACGCCGACGGTCCGGCGGTAATCGACGATCCATTTCACCGCCTCGGCCGGATCATCGGTGACGCGGAGCAGGTCGAGGTCGCCGGGCGAGATCAGGCCGGCCGGCTCGAGCGTGGACGCGATCCAGTCGAACATGCCGCGCCAATGGTTCTTGCCGAAGAGGATGATGGGGAAGGCGGGGAGACGCTGCGTCTGCACCAGGGTCACGACCTCGAACAGCTCGTCCAGCGTCCCGAAGCCGCCGGGCATGTAGACGAATCCCATGCTGTACTTCACCAGGCAGACCTTGCGCGTGAAGAAGTAGTGGAAGTTGATGGAGATGTCGGCGTGGCGGTTGCCCTTCTGTTCGAAGGGCAGCTCGATGTTGAGGCCCACGCTGGGGACCTTCTTCGGCTTGGCGCCGCCGCGGTTGGCCGCCTCCATGATGCCCGGGCCGCCGCCGGTCACGATCGAGATGCCCTCCTTGGCCAGGCCTTCGCCGATGGCGACGGCGGCCTTGTAGTAGACGTCCTCGGGCTTGGTGCGCGCCGAACCGAAGATGGTCACCGCGGGTCCGAGCCGCGACAGGGTGTCGAACGATTCGACGAATTCCGCCATGATCTTGAAGACGCGCCATGGGTCCTCGGACATGCGCGACGCTTGTGTTTCAGGCATGGCGCAAGGTCGGGCAACGATCCCCGCGGCGCAACCTCGGCGCGCGCCGGGGATCGGGAAACGGTCGGAAGTGGCGGATAGAATCTGCTGGATCGTGCTCGGCTGTTTCGATGGGCCGGACTTGGCTGGGCGCGAGGAGTTCCTTGGGCGATGGGCAGGAGACGGCGTCTGCGGGTCACCGACCTGCGGTGCAACGGAGTGCCATCGGCTCTTTGGAACAGATAAATCTGGAAAGCAGGAAAGCAGGAACGGAGCCGGCAAAGCTCCGGTCTTCCTGCTTTCCAGATCCTCTCTCCGGCCCGTGTTTTCATCAGAGCAAGCGCGAGCCTGCCCGGCTGCCTTGTCCGCCGCATCTGATCGCACTTGCGGGTGCTTCGCTGCTTGTGCGGGCCGGAGATCATGAGGATCGTCGGTCGGTCCGGCTGCCCTCCGCGTCCGCACAGATCCACACGATGCAAACCCTCTCCCTTTACGAGCGGCTCGGCGGACGTCCGGCGCTGGATGCGCTGGTGGCCGCGTTCTACGGCGACGCGCAGCATGATCCGGTGCTCGGTCCGGTGTTTGCCGCGCACGTCCACGACTGGACGTCGCATCTCGCCACCGTCGCCGATTTCTGGAGCACCCAGACCGGCGGTCCGCCGCTCTATCGCGGCGGCATGGGCCGGCACATCCGTCTCGGGCTCCGGCCGGAGCATTTCGCCAGTTGGCTTGTGTTGTGGGAGAAGACGGTGCGCCGCCTCCTCGCCGCCGAGCTGGCCGCCGAGCTGATGGTCATCGCGCGCTTCATCGCGGGACGGCTCGAAGAGATGGCCGCGGGAGTGCCGGCGTTGCGCGTCGGATGACGCGGGATCGAAAAGGTTGAAGGGCGCGGCCGCCGGGCGAAGAGTCGCCGCGATGAGACCGGCCCGCTTTCTCGCTCTCCTGATCGGCATCGTTTCCGTCTCCGCCTTGGACGCCGCTCCGCCGGGTGCATCCGCTGCCCTCGTCAAGGCCAAGGTCGATGCGGAGTATCCTTCGCTCTTCGGCATCTACACCCACCTGCACGCGCATCCGGAGCTCTCCTTCATGGAGGTGAAGACCGCGGCGCTCGTCGCCGGCGAGCTGCGGGCGCTCGGGTTCACGGTCACGGAGAAGGTCGGCAACACCGGCGTCGTCGGCGTGCTCACCAACGGGACCGGCCCGACGGTGCTCGTCCGTGCGGACATGGACGGGCTGCCGATCAAGGAGAACTCCGGTGTCGCCTACGCGAGCACCGATATCGTGAAGGACCTGTCCGGCAAGGAGCAGCCGGCCATGCACGGGTGCGCGCACGACACGCACGTGACCGGCCTGATCGGCACGGCGCGCACGTTGGCGTCGATGAAGGACCGGTGGAGCGGCACGTTGGTGCTCGTGGCCCAGCCTGCGGAGGAGATCGTCGCGGGCGCGCGGGCGATGTTCGCGGACGGGTTGTACACCCGGTTCCCGAAGCCGGATCTCGCGGTCGCGTTGCACACCACGTCGCTCTTGGCGGCCGGGAACATCGGCTATGGCGAAGGGCCGCGCTACGCGAGCGTCTCCTCGATGGACATCCTCGTCCGCGGCTTCGGCGGGCATGGGTCCGCACCGCACACGACCAAGGACCCGGTCGTGCTCGCCTCGCAGATCGTGCTGGCGCTCCAGACCATCGTGAGCCGCGAGATCAAGCCCGGCGTCCCGGCGGTGGTCACGGTCGGGACCATCCACGGCGGGCTGAAGCGCAACATCATCTCGGACGAGGTGAAGCTGGAGCTGACGTTGCGCGCGTTCGACGAGAAGGTCATGGTGCACCTGGTCGCGTCGATCCGCCGGATATGCGACGGCCTCGCGCGGTCGGCAGGGCTGCCGGACGACCGGATGCCGGTCGTGACCCTGACGCCGGAATCGATCGATGTGACCCGCAACGATCCTGTCCTTTCCCGCCGGCTCGCGGCGCGGTTCGTCGAGTGGTTCGGCGACGAGAAGGCGCGGCCGGTGGACCCGGTGATGGGCGGCGAAGATTTCTCCGAGTTCAGCCGGCAGGGCGTCCCGATCTGCATCTGGTGGGTCGGGGCGACGGATCCGGCGCGCATCGCCGAGAGCGAGCGCACGGGCGTGCCGGTCCCGTCCAACCACTCCGCCACGTTCGCTCCGGTCCCGGAGCCGACCATCAAGGCGTGCGTCACCTCGATGACCGCGGCGGTGCTCGAGCTCATGGGTGGGCGAGTGAGCCGGTGAGCCAGTGAGCAAGTAAGCGAGTGGGGGAAGCGGCGGGTCTGCCGACTCCGGCTTACTGGCCTACTGGCTCACTCGCTCACTGGCTTTCTCTTCCAAGGGCAGAGCTCCTCCCGATGGCTACCACGAAGCAGGAGGGCCCGCTGCGCGGCCGCCCTCCCTCTCCCCGTTTTCCCCGTGGCCACCGGCCGGGGCGCGCTGTTCACTCCGGGCGTGAACTCCTTCCGACGACAGGTCGCTCTCTTCGCGGGCCTCATCCCGATGTTGTCCGGGATCTTCGCGGTGGTCGCGGCGGATGCCACCGGACCGAGACAGGGCGCGGCGTTGCTAAAGACCGATGTGATGGGCGTGTTCGCGCATCCGGACGACGAGACCGGGTCCGCGGCCTTGCTCGCCACCTACGCGCTGGGCAAGGGTGCGACGGTCGCCAACGTCTACTGCACGCGGGGCGAAGGCGGCGGCAACATGGTGGGCACGCAGGCCGGGCCGGCGTTGGGGATCCTGCGCGAGGCGGAACTGCGGGACTGCCTCGCCAAGCTGGGCGTGCGCCATTGCTACTTCCTTGGCCAGGCCGATTTCGCCTACACGGAGAGCCTATCGGTCACGCTGGAGAAGTGGGGCCACGAGGAGACGCTTCGCCGGCTCGTGCGGTTCGTGCGCGCGCTGCGGCCGGAAGTCATCGTCACGATGAACCCGGCGCCGACCGCGGGGCAGCACGGCAACCATCAGGCCGCGGGCCTGCTGGCGATCGAGGCGTTCGACCTCGCGGCGGATGCGAAGGCCTTCCCGGAGCAGATCGCGGACGAAGGGCTGCGGCCTTGGCAGCCGCGGAAGCTCTATTTCGGCGGCCCGGCCGGGACCGGCGCGACCATCGCCGTGGACCGGCCGCTGCCCGACGGCCGCACGCCGGCGCAGGTCGCGGGCGAGGCGTTGTCCCACCACCGGTCGCAGGCGTTCGGGAACTTCGGCAACTCGCCGTGGCTCCGCCGTCCGCAGAACCTGGCGCTGGTGAAGAGCGTCGTCCCTTTCGCGACCGACGAGACCGATCTCATGCGCGGCCTGCCTGTCGCGGACCCGACGCCGGCGCGCGTGCTCGCACCGGGCGACGGCGTGGCCGAGAGCGGGTTCCAGCTGGCCTTCGTGCCGCGTCCCGCGGTCGAGCGCTATCGCCGGTGGGTGAAGGAACAGCGGGTCGAGCACGCGGCATCGGAGTTCGCGGCGGACGTCCCGGTCGTGGCCGGTGAGGTGAACGACGTCTTCCTCCGCACCTTCAACCCGACCCCCGACGGCGCGAACGCGGTGGTGGATTTCACGCCGCCGCCGGGCTGGAAGCTCAACTTCGAGCAGGTGAACGTGCGCTTCTCCCCGGCCGCCGAGAACCGCATGCGCGTGCTGGTCACGCCGCCGGAGGGCTTCCCCGCCGATGCCGAGCTGACCGCGACGACGACCATCGCGGGCACCGTCCTGAAGACCACGACGCGGCTGCATCCGGTGCCGTCGCTGCGCGTCCGGCACGTCGCCGAGGCGCTCGCGGTCGGCACCGATGACGCGGCTGCGGCGTGGGTCGCGCTGCCGGTCCACGCCATCCCGCACACGCGGACGTGGCAGGGGACGGTCACGGACGCGGCGGATTGCAGCGGCGGGTTCCGCATCGCGCACGACGGCGCGACGCTCTTCGTCGAGGTGCGCGTGCATGACGACGTGGTGGTGGGCAACATCGCGCCGGACGACATCAAGGGCCACTGGCGCAGCGATTCCGTGGAATTGTGCATCGATCCGGGGGTCGGGGCGGAGCACACGCTCGGCTGCTACAAGCTCGGCATCTTCCCGTTCGATTCCACCGGCAAGGTCCGCGCCGCGCGCGACGCGGACGCGGACGCCGGCCCGGTCGAGGTGACCGCGCCGGGGACGAAGCTCGCCTCGTGGCGGACGGTGGACGGCTATGCCATCCGTGTCTCGGTGCCGTTCTCGGAGCTCGGACTCAAGCCGTCGAAGGAAGCGGCCCGCTTCGGGCTGAACGTGCTCATCTACGACGGCGACAAGGCCGGTGCCGCGCCGGGCGAGAACATCAACAAGTCGCGTCTCGCGTGGGCTCCGCGGTCGGGCGTGCAGGGAAGGCCCGAGGACTGGGGCCGGGCAGACCTCGAATAGCGCGGGCGCCGCGCCGGTGGCCGCCGCGGTCGGGTCAACCGCCGATGCAGCTCATCGTGCGCGCCGGCTGGACGAAATCGGCCTTGCCGATGCGATGGCCGGCTTCTTTGTGGGCGACGAGCCCTACGAGCTCGGCCGCGATGTCGTCGTCGGTGGCGTCGCCCCGGAGGAGGGGCTTGAGGTCATGTTCCTCGACGCTGAAGAGGCAGGTGCGGAGCTTGCCGTCGGCGGTGAGCCGGAGCCGGTTGCAGTGGCCGCAGAACGGTTCGGTGACCGGCGCGATGATCCCGATCTCGCCGCGTCCGTCGGCGAAGGCCCAGCGGCGTGCGGTCTCGGCGGGATTGCCGGACGGGTCGACCGGCACGAGGTCGAAGCGCTCGCGGAGCCGTCCGAGGATCTCGCGTCCGGAGACCACCATCTCCTTCTGCCAAGCGTGCCCGGAATCGAGCGGCATGAACTCGATGAAGCGGAGGCTGAGGTCGTGTTCCCGGGCGAACGCCGCGAGCGCCTCGATCTCGTGGTCGTTGAGGCCGCGGATCACGACGGCGTTGACCTTCACCGGGGAGAACCCGAGCTGCTGGGCCTGGGCGATGCCGGCGAGGACCTCGGCGAGGCCTTCGCGGCCGGTCATCTTCTTGAAGTTCACCGGATCCAGCGAATCCATGCTGAAGCTGACGCGACGGAGTCCGGCGGCGCGCAGCGCCTCGGCGTGCTTGGCGAAGAGGAAGCCGTTGGTCGTCATCGCGAGGTCGCGGATGCCGGGGATGGCGGCGAGCTTGACGAGGAGTTCCGGGACGCCGTGGCGGAGCAGCGGTTCGCCGCCGGTGACGCGGACCTTCTCGACGCCGAGGCCGGCGGCGATGCGCACGAGGCGTTCGATCTCCTCGTAGGTGAGCAGATGCTCCTTGGGCTTCCACTCGTAGCGGATGGGCGTGAGCGCGACCGGTTTCGGGTTGCGGAGCGCGTCGAACTTGGCGCGATAGAAACGCGCGGCCTCCTCCGTCTCGGGCAGGCAGTAGAGGCAGCGGAAATTGCAGCGGTCGGTGATGCTGACCCGGAGGTCCTTCATCACGCGGCCGTGGGAATCGCGCAACCCGGCGGCGGTCATATCGGGGCCAAGCTACCGCAGCCCCGCCGGACGGCGGACAACGAACCGACGGCGTGCGCGGGCGGAGGGCAGGGCGGTGCCGGTTGGCGGGCGGGGGGCGTCACTTGGCGGCCGGCGCGTTGGTGGAGACCGAGACCTTGGCGCTGCCGTCGGTGCCGACCTCGGCGTTGAGTCGCACCGGGGCGTTCGTGGCCTTGGCGCCGGGCGAGCGGATGCCTTCCGAGAGGGCCTGCGCGCCCTTCTTCTCGAAGCCGTAGAGGCTGCGACGGATGAAATCGAGACGGTTGGCGATGCTGAGCTCTTCCTTGAGCTTGCGGACCTGGTCGCGGAGCGCCGCGAGGTCCTGGAACTTGCGCTCGAGCTCGGCCTTCTCGGCGAGCAGGCGCTTGAGCTCTTTCTGGAGCAGTTCGCGGTCGCCTTCGCTGGCGGCGAGCTTGCGTTCGGTCTCGCGGATCTGGCCGGCGAGGCCGGTGATCCGGGTGTTGAGGCCGTCCATCTTCTTGGTGAGCTCGTCCTTCTGGCCTTCGAGTTCGGCGATCTTGGCGTTGCGCTCGTCGAGATCGGCCTTGGCCTTCTCGGCGGCTGCCTTGGCGTCGGCCTCGGTCTTGGCGAGCTCGCCGGTGACCGCGGTGAGCTTGTTGGAGGTGAGCTTCAGCTCTTCGCCGCGCTGGCCGAGCGTGGTCTCGAGGTGGACGTTGACCTTCTGCTGCTCGGTGAGCTTCACCGTGGTGGCGAAGACGTCGTTCGATAGGGCGATGATGCGGGATTCGGCCACGACGCGTTCATCGGTCGCCTTTTTGCTGGTCACGAACCAGCCGACACCGAGACCGAGGGCGGCGATGACGAGCACGATGGTGATGGTCTTGGCATTCATTGGCAGGTTGACGGTGCGGGCAGGCCGGAAGGTTGGCAAGCGCCGTCCGGGCAGCGCTTGCACTACGACCGGGCGGCGGTAGCCTGAATTCATGGAGATTCCCGAACGAGCGGGCGTGATGGTCGTGCGCGAGTGCGTCCTGTTCCCGCGTTCGTTGATGCCGTTGTTCATCTTCGAGCCGCGGTACCGGAAGATGCTGTCCGAAGCGTTGGAGACGGACCGGATGTTCTGCCTCGCCGTGCCGAAGCCGGGGTCGACCCGGGGCTCGCCGTGCGAGGTCGCCGGTCTCGGGCTGGTCCGGGCGTCGGTGCTGAACCGCGACGGCACCTCCAATCTCGTCTTGCAAGGGCTGACGCGGGTCCGGTTGGGCAAGGCCGTCCGGTACAAGCCCTATCGGCAGCACCTGATCGAGCCGTTGGAGGACGACGTCGAGGAGAGCCTGGTGGTGGACGCCTTGGCCGCCCGCGTGCTCGACCTGACGGAGGCCCGCCTGCGCATCGGCACCCAGATCCCGCTGGCGTTGCTGCGTCAACTGGCGGGCGGCGGCGAGACCGAAGGTCCGGTGACCGTGGAGGACTGCGTCGAGCCGTTGCGACGGATGACCGATACGGGAGCGATGGCCGACATGGTGGCGACGATGCTCCTGCCCGACGGGGCGAAGCGGCAGGTCATCCTCCAAGCGGCCGGGGTCGAGGAGCGGCTGAGGCATCTGGTGCGCTTGCTGTCGGCCGAGGTCACCCGGGCCAAGAAATCCTGAGACGATTCCGCATCCCCGTGTCACCCGATGAAGAAGCTTCGGCCGGTCCCGGTCCGGGCTTGTCCGGGCCGCTCGTGACCGGCCGCGCGCAGACGGGCCCACGTTCCTGGGCAAGGTCGACGCCCCGCGGACCGGGAAGCCCGACGGCGGCGACACCGGGGCGGCGAAGGTCTTCATCGACCCGCTCCAGAGACTCCGGTCCGAGACGCGAGAGAACCGCGATGCAGAGGAGACGCGTCTCCTGGCGCCGGTGTCGGACGTCGTGCGGACGGTTTGCGTCGAAGTGATCGACGCCGCGACCTCTGCGGCCAAGGATGGGGCGCGACGACCGGGAGGCCCGGCGGAACTTCGCTGGAACCTGCCGCGACCCGGCGGGTTCTCCGACCATGAAACTTTTCCTCGCCCTCGTGCTCTGGTGCCTGCTGTTCGTGCTGTGCTGGCCGCTCGCGCTGCTGGCACTGGTGCTGTTCCCGCTCGTCTGGCTCGCGGCGCTGCCGTTCCGGTTGGCGGCGATCGTGGTGGTGTCGTCGTTCGCGCTGTTGCGGGCGTTGCTCATGCTTCCTGCGCGTCTGCTCGGCGGCGGACCTGCCCGAGGCGCGGCATGACGAAGTATCTCCATGTGCTCTCGATCGGCGTGCAGAACACGCTGGTCTACCGCGTGAACTTCCTGTTCCGCGCGGCGTTCGGGTTGGTCCCGCTGATGGGCACGCTCTACGTGTGGCGCGCGATCTACGCCGGCAAGGCCGATGGCGAGCAGATCGGCGCCTACACCTTGAGCGGGATGGTGAGCTACTATATCTTGGTCAACTTCGTGGACGCGCTGACGGCGGTCGCGGAGGACGACTGGCAGATCGCGGCGGACATCAAGGACGGGAACATCAGCCAGTTCCTGCTGAAGCCGATCGATTACCTCGCCTACCGTCTCTGCCTCTATCTCTCGGGCCGCGCCATCTACACCAGCGTCGCGCTGGTCCCGGTCGCGGCGTTCACGTACCTCTTGCGGGCCGACTTCACCTGGCCGGCCGACGCCGGGACCGCGGGATTGTTCCTGCTCTCGGTGCTGATGGCGGGGTTGATCCAGTTTTTCCTGGCCTACATCTTGGCTCTGCTCGCGTTCTGGGTGCTCGACGTGAGCACGTTCATCTTCATCCAGTTCGCCTTCGAGTACCTGGCGAGCGGCCATCTTTTCCCGCTGGATCTCTTGCCGGCGTGGCTCGCGCAGATGCTCAAGCTCACGCCGTATCCGTACCTGTGCTGGTTCCCGGTCTCGGTCTACCTCGGGCGCGTGACCGGACCGGAACTGTGGACCGGTCTGGCGATCCAAGCGGCATGGGTCGTGGCCGGGTACGGGTTGGCGCGGCATGTCTGGGCGCGAGGGATCCGCAAGTATTCGGCGGTCGGAGGGTGAGGAGCCGATGAAGACCTTGGCGCGATATCTGTCCCTCTATGCCGCGATGTGGCGCAACAGCGTCACGCGGGAGATGTCGTTCAAGCTCAACTTCGTGCTCTGGATCGTGGTGGAACTGCTCTGGTTCGCGCTGCAACTGGTCTTCATGTCGGTGCTGTACTCGCACACGGACAGCATCGCCGGATGGTCGAAATGGGAGGTCGTGATGCTGGTGGGCTGCGCGAACTTCATCCAGCAGCTCTTCACGGCGTTCTTCCTGACCAACCTGACCGACATCTCGGAGCACATCCGCACGGGGAAGCTCGATTTCATGCTGCTCCTGCCGGTGAACACGCGGTTCCTCGTGTCGCTGCGGAAGGTCGACCTCGGCTCGTACATCAACTCGGTCTGCGCGCTGGCCGTGATGGCCTACGCGGCGTGGCGGCTGGGTCTCACGCCCACGGCCGCGCAGGTGGCCGGTTTCGCCGTGATGTCCCTGGCCGGGCTGACGGTCCACTACTCGCTGATGTTCCTGCTGGTGACATCGTCGTTCTGGACGGTCCGCGCCCAAGGGGTCGTCTACGGCTACTACAACCTCTTCAACATCGCGCGGCTGCCGGATTCCGCCTTCCCGCGCGGGGCCTTCAAGGCGTTCTTCACCTTCGGCCTGCCGATGCTGCTGGTGTCGAACGTCCCGGCGAAGGTGCTGCTCGGGAAGCTCGGGTCGCCGTGGGAGATGGCGATGCTGGCCGGGATGGCGGGCGCGTGCCTCGGCGTCAGCGAACTCGTCTGGCGCTGGTCGTTGCGGCATTACACGAGCGCGAGCTCCTGAGGCGCCCCGGTCTCGGAAAAATGCCTTCCCGATCCTCCGCGGTCTTCCCCAGTCTCGCGCCATGCCGATCCAGGAAGCGCCGAGACTCGTGAAATGGCCGTTTTTGTTGGGGGATGCGCTGCTCGTCGGGGCGGCCGCGTTCCTCATCTCCACCGCTTCGTGGCCGCTCAGCCGCTGGGAGATCGCGGCGGTGGTGCCGTGCTGCATCATCGGCGCCGGGTTGGCCGTGCTGCCGTTCATCCGCGAGCACAACGCCGCGGTGAAGCTCTGGGAGCAGTCGAACCTGGCCGAGGCCTCCCGGCAACTGGACCAATTGGTCACCATCGCGAACCAGATCTCCGCGGCCACCACCCATTGGCAATCCGTCCAGGATTCGGCGGCGAAGACGGTCGCGTCCGGCGACGACCTGGCCAAGAAGATGACCGCCGAGGCGCGGGCCTTCGCGGAGTTCCTGCAGCGCGGCGATGCCCAGGAGAAGGCGGCGATGCGGCTGGAGATCGACAAGCTCCGGCGCGGCGAAGGCGAATCGCTCCAGGTCGTGATCCATCTGCTCGACCATATCTACGCTTTGTTTCTCGCGGGTGTGCGCTCCGGACAAGCGCCGTTGGCGCAGCAGCTCGGGCAGTTCCGTGGAGCGTGCCTGGACACCGTGCGGCGTCTCGGCGTCGTCGCGCATGAGGCCCGCCCCGGGGAGGACTTCGACCCGAAGGCCCACCAGACGCCCGACGGCCAAGAACCGGCGCCCGATGCGAAGGTCGAGGGCACGCTGGCCTGCGGCTACACGTTCCAAGGCCAGGCGGTCCGGCGGATCCTGGTCGCCATCGCCAAGCCGGAGCCGATGGACGAGGCCGCGACCGGAGGCGCAAGCGGACCGGGCACGATCGCCGAAGGTCCGGCTGCCCATCCCGCCGCCGAGGAACTGCCGCTCGACGAGGGTGGCCCGGTCTGAGCCGGGGCATCGGTGTCCCGGCGGATGCCGGGTCACGGCACGAAAAAGCCCGCCTAGGGGTCAGGCGGGGTTCATCGGTGTCATCGGTGTCGTTGGTGGCCGATCACTTCGCGCCTTGGTCGACCCAAGCGCGGATCAAGGCGACCTGCTCCTTGGTCCAGGGTTCCCCTTTACCTTCGGGCGGCATGGCTTCGTCGTCGTCGAGCCGGCCGACGCTGTGGACCAGGGTGCTCTTGGCGCTGTCCTTGGCGACCACGTTGGGGCCGTTCTCGCCGCCCTTGAGGGTGGCTTCGAGCGAGTCGAGCCGGAGCTTTCCTTTCTGCTTCTCGGCGCCGTGGCACTTGAAGCAGGACTTCTCGAACATCGGACGGATGTCCTTGTCGTAGGTGAGCCCGGTCGTCTTGGCAGCGGGCGGCAACTTGCTGATGTCGGGGCCGGCGGCCAAAGCGGTGAGGGCGATGGCAGATAGGGTGGACAGGGCGAGGAATAGTGTCTTCATGCTCTAGTTCTGGTCGTACCGCGCGAACGTGTAGGATGACGGCTGGACGGTCAAAACCATTCAACGGATGACGGCCGGGCCGTATCCCGGCGGCCGGATTTTTCGACGATGGTCCGGCGACTCGGCATTGCGGGTGCTTCGATCACGCCGTTGCCGAGCCAACGACCGATGGTCACCGGGAGGGTCTCGTCGGGCGGTTGGTTTGACAAAACTGTGAAGTTTGCGTGACGTTTTTCAACATTCAGTGATCGTGAAGGCGGCGCCGAGGCGTCGATCATCCCTATGTCGGAAGACAAGATGCAGCTCCAGCGATGGGAGCTGAAGTACCTGATCCCGGAGGCGCTGGCGCTGACCGTGCGCGAGTTCGTGCGCTCGTACCTCGAGTTGGACGAGTACGGGGCGAAGCGCGCGGACCTGAGCTACACGATCCACAACCTCTACCTCGACTCGGATGCGCTCGCCATCTACTGGGGCACGATCAACGGCGACAAGAACCGCTACAAGCTGCGCCTGCGTTTCTACGAGGACAACCCGAACGCCCCGCTCTTCTTCGAGATCAAGCGCCGGATGAACGACGCCATCCTCAAGCAGCGCGGCGGCGTGAAGCGCCACGCGGTCCATGCGGTCTTGGGCGGGCAGCAACCCGCCGGGCCGGCGCTGGTCTCCGGCGACGTCCGGCAACTCGTCGCGATCCAACGTTTCGTCGAGCTGATGTCGGTCGATCGGGCGGTGCCTGTGGCCCACGTCTGCTACGAGCGCGAGGCATGGATCAGCCCGACCGACAACTCGGTGCGGGTCACGATGGACCGCAACGTCATGATCTCGCCCGAGTTCACCACCCGGTTCACGGCGCAGATGGACGCCCCGGTCTGCGTTTTCGGGCCGTTGGTCGTGTTGGAATTGAAGTTCACCGGACGTTTCCCGGATTGGTTCAAGGAACTCGTGCGCATCTTCAACCTCCGGCAATGCTCGGCGTCGAAGTACGCCGACGGCATCGCGCTCAAGGGCGAGCACCATTTCTATCCGCCCAGCGGGATGCCGCCCGTGCACGCGGACCCGTCCGCGGCGGCCAACCGCGAGGAGCGGTTGGCCAGACTCGACAACCTGCTCTCGAAGGCGGCATAACGCATCGACCACATGGGAAACTGGCTACTTCGCGGCGATTTCGGCACGGTGCCCGACGACTTGGAAGGGATGGCCCTGGGACTGATGCTCGCGTTCCTCTGTGGGCATGTCATCGCCTGGGTCTACATGGCCTGCCATGGCGGCCTGAGCTACTCCCGCTCCTTCGTCAACGCGCTCATCGTGCTCTGCCTCATCGTGTCGGTCGTGATGATGGTGATGGCCAACAACATCCTCGTCGCGTTCGGCCTGATGGCGGTGTTCGCCATCGTCCGCTTCCGCAACGTCCTCCGAGACACGCTCGACGCCACGTACATCTTGGCGTCGATCACCGTCGGGATGGCTTGCGGCACGAGGAAGTTCAGCACCGCGGTCCTCGCCACCTTGGTGTTCGCGGCCCTCATGATGTATCTGCACTGGTCCCGCTTCGGCGCGCGGCACCGGTACGACCTGATCCTCAACCTCCACTGGGCGCGCCCCTTGGGTGATCTGCCGGACCTCGCCGGCCTGCTCGACCGGCATTCCCGCAGGACCCAGCTCGCCAGCCAGCGGAGCAACACAGGTTACGACGGCTCCGACCTCAGTTACCGTCTGCTCCTGCGCGACACCGGGCGCATGGATGAACTCGTGACCGAGCTGAGATCGTTCCCGGGCGTCTCCCGGGTCACCAGCCTCAAGGCCGAGGACGAATCCGAAGTCTGATCGATGGACAAACTACCTAGAATCCCGAGTCCTCCCGGCACCGTGTGGCGCGAATTCCGCGTGACGGTGATGCCGTACATCGTGTTCGCGGCGGTGCTGGGGCTGACCGCTGTCACCTGGCGCAGCTACGTCGGACCCTCGTCGCTCGTCGGCGAAGTGGAGGCGGTGAGGGCCCCGGTCGCTGCCCCGCAGGCCGGCCGCATCGTCGAGCTCGACGTCCGTCACATGGACCGGGTGAGCAAAGGCCAGCTACTGGGCCGCATCGTCGTGGCCGATCCGAAGGTCCTCCAAGCGAACCTGGCCCTGAGCAAGGCCCGGATCGAGTTGATCCGGATGTCGCCCGTGCCGGAGCTCCGGCTGGGGAACAACGGCATCAGCTACGAGAACCTGAGGCTCCGATGGCTGGAGCAACGGCTCTCTTTGGCCACCGCCAAGAGCGATCTGACCTACTACGAGGCCGAGTTCGCCCGGGCGCAGAAGCTCTTCTCCGAACAACTCATCAGCCAGGCCTCGCTGGACCTCGCCCGCAAGAACGTCGAGATCACCCGCACCAAGATCGACGAGCAGACCAAGCTCCTCGCCGAGGCGGAGATCGCCATCCGATCCGTCAAGCCGGCAGATCCTTCCCCGTCCGTCGACGGCATGCCGGGCTCGGTGAAGGCGGCGATGGACGTGGAACAGCGGAACCTCGACCTGCTGGAGGCGCAGCTGGCGCCCTTGCCGCTCGTCTGCCCGATCGACGGCGTCGTGAGCGTGGTCAACCATCGTGTCAACGAGAGCGTCGCCGCCGGCGAAGCGGTCCTCATCGTCAGCGCCATCGCAGCCGACCGCATCGTTGCGTATCTCCGCCAACCGCTCACCTACGAGCCCCGGATCAACCAACGGATCGAGGTCCGGGCGCGGTCGCATCGCCGCGCTTCCGGGCAGGGACAGATCATCGCGATCGGCGCGCAGTTGGAGCCCGTCCTGGCCGAACTCCTCCCGATGAAGGCGGCGAACGGGGCGGCTGAATACGGCCGGCCGATCGTCGTCAGCGTCCCTCCTGGTCTGGGGGTCCTGCCGGGCGAGATCGTGGACCTCCGGCCGATCGATTGATGGCGGCCGCCAAAATGCAGCTTGCCGCAGCGGGATCACGACACCATATATCCCCCCGCATTTCGCAACTTTAAACAGAATCTGACTATGGCTGACCTCGCCAACCGCTACCAAGAGAACGTCACCGGCAAGTATTTCGTCGACAACCAGTGCATCGATTGCGATCTCTGCCGCGAGACCGCTCCCCAGAATTATACCCGTTTCGACGACGGTGGCTACAGCTACGTCAAGAAGCAGCCCGAGTCCCCCGAAGAAGAGGCGGCCTGCAAGGAAGCCATGGAAGGCTGCCCGGTCGAGGCGATCGGTGACAAAGGAGCCTGATCCGGACGACCTGAAGGTCCATGACGCCCGCCTTCCCGGCGGGCGTTTTCGTTTCCGGATCCCCGTCCGCGACCGATCCGGTCCGAGGGGGTTGGTGGGTCACTTCCCGAGACAGAACTGGGAGAAGATCGCGTCCAGCAGGTCGTCGGTCGTGGTCTTCCCGACGATCTCGCCGACCGCGTCCGCCGCGAGGCGCAGGTCGATGGCGACCAGTTCGAGGGAGGATCCGCCGCGCAACTCGGCCGCCGCGCGTTGCATCGATCCTTGGGCCCGGCGCAGCGCGTCCGCGTGCCGCGCGTTCACCGTGATCTGCGACGGGACCGACGCCAAGCGGCCGCTCCATACGGTCCCTTCGATCGCATCCTTGACCGCCTCGATCCCGTTCCCGCTGGAGCAACTGGTCGCGACACCGGTCAAGCCGTCCGGGAGCCGGAGTGCCGACGGCAGGTCGGCCTTGTTCAGGACGAGGACGCGTGGCCGTCCCGAGGCTTCCGCCAGCAGCCTCCGGTCGTCCTCCGTCAACGGCCCCGAGGCATCGAGGACGTGCAGGACCAGTTCCGCTTTCCCGAGCGCGGCACGGCTCCGGCGGACGCCTTCCGCCTCCACATGGTCGTCGGTCTCGCGCAGTCCTGCGGTGTCGATGAAGATGACCGGGATCCCCCGGACATCGGCGGTCTCCTCGACGGTGTCGCGGGTGGTGCCGGCGACCGGGGAAACGATCGCGCGTTCATGGCCCAGCAACTGGTTCAGCAGCGATGATTTCCCTGCGTTGGGGCGGCCGATGATCGCGGCCCGGATCCCGCGTCGGAGGACCTGCCCTTCCTTGGCGGTCTTCAGGAGCCCGGCGATGAGCTCGTCGCCCCGGTCGAGCCGGCCGAGCAACGTCCCGTGGGTGTCCGGCGAGATGTCTTCGTCAGGGAAATCGATATGGGCTTCGATATGCGCCAACGTCCGCATCAGGTCGTCGCGGAGCGTCTGGATGCGATGGGAAAGCGTGCCCGCGAGCTGTTCGTTCGCCGCGTCGAGCGCAAGTTCCGTCCGCGCATGGATGAGATCCGCGACGGCTTCCGCCTGCGCCAGGTCGATCCGTCCGTTGAGGAAGGCGCGCAGGGTGAACTCCCCCGGGCCGGCCGCGCGCGCTCCGGCGGCCAGGACCGCCTCGAGCACGAGCCGCGTGACGAGCACGCCGCCGTGGCAGGAGATCTCGACGGTGTCCTCGCGGGTGAAGGTCCGTGGAGCGCGCAGCATCGTGAGCAGGACCTCGTCGATGCGCCGGCCGTCGCGCACGATGTGACCGTAATGGACCGTATGGGTCGCTGCGGCGCCCGGCCGGACCGCTCGTTTGCCGGCGGGCACGAAGATCCGCTCCGCCACGCCGACCGCATCCGGGCCGGAGATGCGGATGACGGCGAGCCCGCCTTCGCCGAGAGGCGTGGCGATCGCGGTGATGGTTCCGGATGACATGGGGGCGATGGCGGTCCCGGATCCTCGGGCTGCTTCAGCGATGGCCGCAGTTGCCGGCCGCGTTCTCGGCGTCGCGGCCCTGCAAGAACAGGCGCGCCTTCTCGTGGCTCCGCTTGTGGAGGTAATGCAGGAGTTCGGGAGCGGTGCCCGAAGGGAGTCGGCCGATCGCCGCGTCCAATCCGGCCAAGATCGGCCGGAGATCCGGCTTGGCGGAGGCCGTCCGCATCCCGGCGACGGCGGAATCGAGGGCCAGCAACTGGTCGAGGACGGCTTTCTCGGCGGCGTTCATGGGGCGATGGGTAGCGCTTAAGGAGTGCCGATCCAAGCCTGACCGTTGCGTCCCGCAATGGGCTGGGGCAAAATCTAGGGTAAGAATGCGAATCTTCCTCCGCGAACCGATCGTCGTCGGCCTGTTGGCGCTGGTGCTTGGTTCCGGGGTCCTGGCCGCGGATGCCGCGGGTGCGCCTTCAGCGGCGACCGTCGCAGGAGGTGCGGACGTCCTGGCCAAGGGGAAAGGCGTGACCATCACGAGGCGGGACCTGGACGAGGTCTACGAGCGGATCCAGACCGGTCTGATGAACAGCGGACAACTGCTCGCACCCGAACGGCGCGAGCAGTTCCAGGCGGAGGTCCTCGACCAGATCATCTTCGTGAAACTATGCGAGGCGCGTGCGACCGATGCGGACAAGACCCGCGCCCGCTTCGAGTCCGACGCGTTCGTCCGCGGGTTGCGCGACGAGGCCGGGGACCAAGCGGGTTTCCAGCGCCGGATCATCCGGGCGGGATACACGGAGCCCGTCTTCCTGAAGGAGAAATTCCTGGAGACCCTCGCCACCACGGTCGTGGACCGCGAGTTGAAGTCCCAGATCATCATCACCGACGAGCCGCTGCGGAAGGCCTACGCCGATGCTCCCGCGCGGTGGACCAAGCCGGAGACGGTGCGGATCACCCAGCTGCTGGTCTCCACCCGCGACTTGGTCACCGGCCAGGAAATTTCGGAGGAAGCGAAGAAGGAGAAGCTCAAGACGGCATCGGCGCTTCGTGCGCGCGCCGAGAAGGGCGAGGATTTCGCCGGCCTGGTCCGGCAGGCCAGCGACGACACGGCGTCGAGGGCGCGGGGCGGTGAGTATGTCTTCTCGCGGGGCCAGATGGTGATCGAGCTCGAGGCCGCCGCGTTCAGCATGAAGCCCGGCCAGCTCAGCGATGTGGTGGCGAGCCGTCACGGCTACCATGTGGTCAAACTGCTCGAGAAGGCGCCGGCTTCTGTCCGGCCGTTCGACGAGGTGAAGGCGGGTATCCGCGACGAGATGGTGGCGATGGAGCTCAAGAAGCAGCTGCCCGGCTATGGCACCCGGCTGCGCGATGAAGCCGGTCTCGAGTTGACCGCGCTCGCCCCCAAGGCGCCTTCGTCGGGCGGATCCGACGCGGCGATCCCGCCCGCGAAGTGACCGTGGCCGCGCGTCGGCCGGCGGTCCGTCCCGCCGGAAGCCCCGGGTCCCGCTCCGTTCTCCGATGACGATATCGCGGGACGGAACCTCCGGGCTGGTGCCTGTCCCGGTGTTCAGCCATCGTCCCGGGGCATGTTCCAGAAGGGCCAGAAAGTGGTTTGCATCGACGACGAGTTCCCGCCGCATGCGCACGAGCTGTTCGACCGGGTCCCGAAGAAGGATTCGGTCTACACCGTCCGGGCGATCTATATCGGACGGGGAAACTACACCAAGGACGAGAGCGGGAAGAAGGACGGCGAGATCGGCGTCCTTCTCGAAGAGATCCGCAACCCGGCCGATCCGTCGCTGCGCGCGGGTCTGAACGGTGAGCTGGGATTCAACTCCGAGAGATTCGCCCCGTTGCTGGACGACGAGGACGAGATCCTCCGGACCGCCGAGAAGGAAGACAAAGACCTGGTGCCGGCCTGATCCAGGACGCCCGTGGCCGAGAAAAGGACATCGGATGTCCGATGTCCTTCCTGCTCTTGCCCTCCCGGTCCGGGCCCTCCTCAGTGCGCTGCCTTGCCGGAGACCTCGGCGGCGTGCTGGGAAAACGATTTGCCCCGGCCCGTCGGGGCTATGACGGAATCGATGATGCCCCGCTCGAACTCGTCCCACATCGGCGACATGCCGCGGAGCTTCGTGGCGATCTTGGCGAAGGTCTCGACCGTGTAGTCGATGTCCTCCTCGGTGTTCATCATGCCGAGGGTCATGATGATGTTGCCCTGGGCGAGCGCGTGGTCGAGGCCGATGGCGCCGAGCACGTGGGAGACCTTGAGCGACTTGCTGACGCAGCTCGAACCGCTCGCGACCGCGATGCCGTTGAGGTCGCAGAGCAGGAGCTGGCCCTCGCCCTCGATGAACTCGGTGGAGAGGTTGAGGTTGGTCGAGATGCGTTTCGGCCCGGGTAGGGCGCCGTTGAGCTTGATGTAGGTGATCTTCGACCGCAGGCCGTCCCACAGGCGCTTCTGCAGATGCGCGGTATGGGCGATGCGCTTGGGCAGCTCGGTGAGCGCGATCTCCGCGGCCACGCCGCCGCCGACGATGGCGGGGACGTTCTCGGTGCCGGCGCGGCGGCCGCCTTCCTGCACGCCGCCGTGCATCATCGAGACGATGCGGGCCTTCTTGTTGCGGTAGAGCACGCCCACGCCTTTCGGTCCGTAGAACCGGTGCGGAGAGAAGCTGACCAATGCCGCGCCGGATTCCTTCACGTCGATCGGCAGCCAACCGGCGCTGGCCTCGCAATCGACGTAGAGCGGCACGCCCTTCTCGGCGCAGACCTTGCCGACCTCGCGCATCGGCTGGACCGTGCCGATGTCGTGGTTCACATGGTGGACGGCGACGAGGACGGTCTGCGGGGTGATGGCGGCACGCAGTTCATCCAGCTTGAGCACGCCCTCGGCATCGACGCCGACGCGGGTGCAGGTCCAGCCCTGCTTCTCGAGGAACTCGATGGAATTGATGACGCTCGGATGCTCGGTCGCGGAGATGACGAGGTGCTTGCCTTTGCGCTCGTTCGCGTAGGCCACGCCCTTGATCGCGAGGTTGGCGGACTCCGTGCCGTCGGAGGTGAAGAAGATCTCCTCCTCGCTGTCGGCACCGATCAGCGCCGCCATCTGCTGACGGGCCTTCTTGAGGGCATCGCGGACGCGCAACCCGTGCTGGTGGAGCGACGACGGGTTGCCGAAGGCCTCGGTGAAGAACGGCTTCATCGCGTCGAAGACTTCGGGCAGCACCGGCGTGCTGGACTGATGGTCGAGAAAAACGTGGCGCATAGGTCGGTGGCGGTCGCCGTCAGGCGTTGGGCAGGAAATAGAAACGGAAGCCGCCTTCGCGCAGCAGCAGGAAACCACGCACGGTCTCGTCCCCGAACACCTCGTCCAACACCTGCAGGTTGGCCGCCTGGGCGTCGAGTTCGTGCCGGCCCAGGTCCATGGCACCCACCCCGAAGGCCACCGCGAGGTCGAAGCTCTCCTCCGGGTTCAATGCGACGAAGACGTTGGTCACGACGGTCGAGCCCTCGCGTACCTTGGCGTAGTCGGACGCGGGATATTCAAGGCCGTCCAAGACCTTTTGGGAAAAAGGTCCGATGGCGATGATCTGGGCGGCAGATTCCATTTTTTGGACGGGTCAGCTGGGCAAACGACAAAAAATCCTGCGACGGAAAGGCGCGAACCTTCCAGCCGCAGGGCTCCATCGGGGTCGGATTCGGTTCAGGCCGCGAGGGTCTCCGCCTGGCCTGCTTTGGCAGCAGCCTCGGGATGCTTCTTCATGTAGTCCTCCAGCGCTGCCTTGAGCGCTTCCTCGGCGAGGACAGAGCAGTGGATCTTCACCGGGGGCAGGCCGCCGAGGGCATCCACGACCTCCTGGTTCGAGAAATCCATCGCCTCGGCGATGGTGCGGCCCTTGATGAGCTCGGTGGCCATGCTGGAGCTGGCGATGGCCGAGCCGCAGCCGAAGGTCTTGAAGCGGGCGTCCTCGATCTTGCCGTCCTTGATCTTGATGGAGATCTTCATGATGTCGCCGCAGGCGGCCGCGCCGACCTCGCCCACGCCGTCGGCGTCCTTGATGTCGCCCATGTTGCGGGGGTTCATGAAGTGTTCCATGACCGTCGGGTTGTAGAGGGTGTAGGTATCGCTCATAGGTCCAGATCAGTTGAAAGTTCGAAGTGTGCGGACGGGAAGATCAAGGGGTCGCGGCCACGAGGGTCGCGACCACGTCGGGCGAGGTCGCGGTGATCCGTTGCGGACGGAAGATGATGGGCGCGCGGGAGCGGGCCTGGGCGTCTTTCACGAGGCCGGCCGGGATGTGCCGGCCGGCGAGCTGGGCCACGGTGGTGCCGGCGAAGACTTCTTTCACCTTGTCCTGCGCCTCGGAGAACAAGCTGCACAGCGCGCATCCCCCTGCGTGGTCGCAGCCGGCCTCTTCGTCGAGGCAACGGGTCAGCGCCACCGGGCCTTCGACGGCCTCGATGACTTCGAGCGCGGTGATCAGCCCCGGGGACCGGGTCAGCACGAAGCCGCCGCCGGATCCGCGGCTGGATTTCACCAGGCCGGCGCGGGCGAGGATCTGGAAGATCTTGCCGAGGAAGCTCACGGGCACGTCCTCCTCGCGGGCGATCACGTCCAACATCGCGACCTCGCCCGGGCCTCGCCGGGTGAGGGCGAGAAGGCCGAGCATGGCGTATTCGCTGGCGCGGGTGACTTGCATCTCGGGGTTTTTTTGGTGAACCGGACTGATTCAGTCCGCTTGGACGCCACGTTAGTCGGCGGCACCCCGGTGTCAAACCGCTTTCCCTGCCGTGGCGGTCCGACACACTCGCCGCGTGCCGCACTCTCTTTGGGCCACCTTCATCGAGTTGATCCGTGTGCCGTTCCACCACGAGGAGCTCGTCTGGGGCATCGTGCCGCTCTACTTCGGTTGGGTGGTGAACGAGCTGACCTCGTCGCGGGCATCGTTCAGCACGGCGATCCAGACCGGCTTCGCGCTGCTCTGGGCGGGCGCCCATTGGGCGTGGGTCGCGACGGGTCACGGACGGGCCAAGCTTCCGCACCTCGGCACCGAGACGCTGCTCGCGGTGAACACCGGCGTCACGTTGCTCGTGCTGGTGCTGGGCGCGCTGGCGTTGTGGAGCGGGTTGCGGCGGCGGTATCCGAAAGGGATGCGGTTCCTCGGCCACACGCGGTCCGGCGCGTGCTTCATCATCGCCATCTTCCCGATCCAATCCGGCTATCTCGTGTGGTCGTGGCCCCGGGTGTGCGCCATCGCGGTCTTCGCGGTGCCGCTCTGGCTGGTCCTGCACCTCGCGCTGATGCCGGTGCGGAAGTGAACAGGCCAGCGTGCTGCCATGCGTCCCGCCGGCAGGGGGGCGGTCATGGCCCGAGCGCGCGAGTGCTGGTCCGCGGCTCACCTGACCAGGCCGCCTTTGCCGGCAAGATGCCGGCAGCACGTTGCTCAAAGCTCGGCACGACCTCGCCCTTCGGCGTGTCAGCTGGACCGTTGCGCCCGCGCATTCCGCACCGCACCTTCCGTGCATGCGCGTGTTCTTCACCGGGCCGGTCATCAAGACCGAACTGCTGGTCGTGTGGCTGGAGAAGCACGGCATCGCCGCGGTCCAAGAATTCACCGACCCGGAGGCCCCGGACGACGGCGACCTGGACCGCGAAGCCAAGGTGCTGCTGCCCGAGGCCGACTACGACCGCGCCTGGCGGCTCTTCTACGCGGATCGCCAAGACGAACTATGAACCTGACCGAACTGGCCGCCCGTCTGGCGAAACTGGAGTCCGACCACATCCATCTCGAGCGCCAATACGACGAACTGAACGGCGTGGCCATCGACCAAGGCAAGCTGCTCTCGCGGCTCCAGAAGAAGCTCGGCCAGATCGACGAGGCCATGCAGTCGCAGGACCTCGAACGCGGCCGCGAGACGAACCAGAAGCCGCCGCACTACGCGCCTTGAACGGCGTCAGCGCGCCTTGAGCATCTCCTCGGCGTGCCGTCGCGAGGCCGTCGTGGCCCCACCGAGCATGCGCGCCAGTTCTTCGACGCGTCCGGCGTCGTCGAGCAGCATGATCTGCGATTCGGTGCGGCCTCCGATGACGGATTTGCTGACCACGTAATGCGCGTCGCCGTGGGCGGCGACCGGCGCGAGGTGGGTGATGCAGAGGACCTGATGCGTCCGGGCGATCTGGCGCATCTTCTCGCCGACGGCGGTCGCGGTCTCGCCGCCGACGTTGGCGTCGACCTCATCGAAGACGAGCACCGGGACCTCGTCCTCGGCGGCGAGGACGGTCTTGAGCGCGAGCATCACGCGGGCGAGCTCGCCGCTGGAGGCGATGGCCCGGAGCGGTCGGGCCGGTTCGCCGGGGTTCGGTGCGAACTGGAACTCGATGTCGTCGTCCCCGGTCGGGACGTGGGCGGTCGTCCCGTCCGGACGGGGCGCGCGGCGCGTGAGCTGGACGTCGAAGGAACTTTGCTTGAACCCGAGCGCCGAGAGCTCCTTGGCGACCGACTTCGAGAGCCTCGGGACGAGTTTCTTCCGTCCGGCGGAGAGCGCGCGGCCGGCGGCGTCGAGTTCGGCGTCAAGCCGGGCGAGGGCCTGGTCGAGGCGGGCCACTTCTTGGTCGCGGCCTTCGAGCGCGGCCAGCTTCTGGGCGGCACGGGCACCGGTCTCGATCACCTCGGCGAGCGATCCGCCGTGCTTGCGTTGGAGCGAGTGGATGAGGTCGAGGCGGGCTTCGACCTCGGCGAGCCGCGCGGGATCGACCTCGATCTTGTCGGCGTAGCGGGCGAGATCGGTCTGGAGGTCGCGGAGCACGGACACCGCCTGGCCCTGGGCTTCGGTGAGCGGGGCCGCGGCGGGATCGAGCCGATGCAGATCCTGCAGCACGCGGCCGAGCGCGCCGAGCCGGACGAGGAGGGCGTCGTCGTCCTCGCCGAGCGCGCCGAGGGCGGTCTGCGAGAGGCCGAGGAGCTTCGCGGCGTTGCTGGAGCGGTTGAACTCGGCCTCGATCTCCTCCGCCTCGCCGGGGCGCAGCCGTGCTTCCGCGATCTCGCGGGTCTGGAACCGCAGCAGGTCGAGCTGCTGGGCGTAGGTCCGTTCGTCCACGATGAGTGCCGCCTTCTCCGCCTCGATCCCGGCGCGGCGCCGCACCAGCGCCGAAAAGGCGTCGCGCTCCGGGCCGAGCCCGCCGAACGCGTCGAGGATCGCGAGCTGCTTCGCCGGCTGGAGCAGCGACTGGTGCTCGTGCGGTCCGTGCAGATCGACGAGCCATTCGCCGAGCGTGGCGAGCGTGGCGAGCGTGGTGGGCGAACCGTTGACGAACTGCCGGTTGGTGCCGGCCGCGGTGAAGGTGCGCTTGAGCACGAGCTGCCCGTCGTCGCAGGGCTCCAGGCCGTTCTCGTCGAGGAACGCGCCAAGCGGCGCCCGCAGGCCGCGGACGTCCAGCACGGCCTCGACCGCGCAGGCGTCGGCGCCGCTGCGGATGGCCGTCCGGTCGGCGCGCTGGCCGAGCACCAGGTCCAAGGCGCCGAGGATGACGGACTTGCCCGCGCCGGTCTCGCCGGTGATGACGCACAGGCCGGGACGCAGCTCCAGCGTGAGGTCGGCCACGAGGGCGAGGTTCTTGATGCGGAGCGCGGTGAGCACGGCGGGGACATTTCCGATCTTCAATCGCCGGTTGCCAACCGGAATCTGCGCCCGGCATCGTTGGACGACGATGTCGTTCTCGTTCCGCTTCCTCGGCTCGGGCACGTCGCAGGGCGTCCCGGTCATCGGCAAGGAGTATCCTGCCGCCTTCCTCGCCAACCCTCGGAACCATCGGCTCCGTCCGTCGATCTATGTCGAGACGCCCGGGACGAAGCTGGTGGTGGACACCACGCCGGATTTCCGCACGCAGATGCTGCGCGAAGGGCTCGGCTATCTCGATGCGGTGTTGTTCACCCACGCGCACGCCGACCACATCATGGGCCTTGATGATTGCCGCCGCGTCTGCGACCTGCGGGGAGGTCCGCTGCCGGTCTACGGTTCGGAGGAGACCTTGGCGGCGCTCGGACGGGTTTTCGCCTACGCGTTCGACGGACGGCCGATCCCGAAGGGCTACTTCCATCCGGAGCCGCGGATCGTCACCGGGCCGTTCGAGGTGGGCGACCTGACGGTGACGCCCTTCTCGCTGCCGCACGGCCGGATCCTCTCGACGGGATATCTCTTCGCCCAGCGCCATGGGCCGCGGATGGCTTATCTGACTGATTGCAAGGAAGTGCCGGACGAAGTGGTCCAGCAGATCCATGGGGTCGACGTGGTCGTGCTCGACGCGCTTCGTCCCGCGCCGCATCCGACGCATATGTGCCTGGACGAGGCGTTGACCACCGCGCGGCGGGTCGGCGCGGACCGGACGTACCTGACGCATCTCACCCATGACTACGACCACGACCGCGACCAAGCGGAGTTGCCCGACCGCGTGTGGTTCGCCCACGACGGTCTGCGCGTCGAAGTGGCATGACCGGTCATCGGGACCCTGACCCGGGAGAGGACTCCGCTGGCGCCGACCGCGGGCAGTTACGGGCTTCGCGTCCTGGCGGGTTCGTTGTTCAATCCGCCCGCGCATGACGACCGAGCCCGAGCCCACACGTCCCGCTCCCTTGCCACCCTTCTACCGACGGTTGCGGTGGATCGCCGTACCGGTGTTCCGGGCGTGGTTCGGGATGCGCGGTTTGAACGTCGACCGAGTCCCGCCGACGGGACCGGTGATCCTTGCGTCGAACCACGTGGCCTTCTCGGATCCTCCGATGATCGGCGCGGTCGTCGAGCGGACGGTCAATTGCCTGGCGAGGGACACGTTGTTCCAGAAACCCGGTTTGGGATGGCTGGTCCGCACTTTGCAAGCGGTCCCGGTGGACCGCCAGAACGGCGGCGCGGGGTTGAAGGCGATCCTTGATCGTCTCACGGCCGGCGGATGTGTCGTGCTCTTTCCGGAAGGCACCCGTTCGCCGGATGGCTCGCTTCAACCGGCGAAAGCCGGTGTCGGGCTGACCGTGATCAAGTCGAAGGCCCCGGTCGTGCCGGTGCGCATCTTCGGGGCGTTCGAGGCCTATGGGCGGCACCGGTTGCTGCCGCGTCCGGGGAAGATCACCATCAAGTTCGGGCGACCGCTGCTGTTCGCCGCGCTTCGTGCCGAAGCCGAGACCTGTTCCAAGCCGCGCCTGAAAGCCATCTACCAAGAGATCGCCGACGAGATCATGGAAGCTTTGGCGGCCATGGACGCGAGCGAAGAAGTGTCGAAATTCCCGTGAACCGGCTCCGGTGCGGTCACCGCGAAACCGGGATGACACGGCCAAGCCACGATGAAAGCTAGCACCAGCGGCCGCGACGACCGGCTCTCATCGATGGGCGCCAAGGGGGAGTGGACCTGCACCGGATCGCGGGATCGGTCGCTCAGCTCTTGCTGGCGGCAGCCTTGGCCGGGGCCGCTTTGGTCAAGACGGCCTTGTTCTGCTTCAGGAACTTCGCGAGGACCTCTTTGCTCGCCAACGACACGGGGGCGCGCTTGGTCTCGCCCTTGTAATGCTTGTAGTGGACCAAGGTTTTCCCAACGAGATCGATCTGCAAGCTGGAGTCCACCATCTTCCAGATTTGTCCGTTCTGGAAGAGGGTCTGTGCGCTGGTCTTTTCGGCTTTCACGTCGTTCAAGTCACCACAGTAACAGAAATCTCGCTTTGTGCAGACAAATTTGTTGCACGCCCGGGGGAGGGGAAGACCGCCGATCCGTGAAGTGTCCGTGACCGCTTGTGCCGAAAGTCCAGCGGGAAAGCCTATCCCGGCGGAGCGCGGAACAGGAACTTTGCGTAGAGGTAGGCGATGAACTCCGTCGTGGTGGTCCGGAATCCGTCGCTGGAGGTCCACCAACGAGACGCATCGTAGCGGTCGTCCGGCACCGCGATGACTCCCACTTCGACCGTCTTCGGGAACGCCGCGCGGAAGAGCAACAACGTCCGCCGAGCGTGCGGGCCGATCGTCAGGACGTCCAAGCTCTTCGGCAATGGTCCCGAGGCCGTGAGCCATCTGCGCAACGCGACCGCGGCGGCATAGGTCCGGTCCGCGCGGACGTCAGGAGCCGGGACCGCCACCGCGAAGTTGGTCCGCCCCGTCATGGTGTCGATCGTGGAGGCGCCGAGCGCGGCGTAGCTTCCATGCGCAAGGAACGGGGCGCCCTTCTCGATCGGTCCCCCTGTGACGATCAAACGGGTGTATCCGTTCTTCTCCAGTTGTCCGGCCGCCGCCCGGAGCGCGAAATCCGGCATCCAGCCTTCGACCACGACCAGGTCGCCGCCGGTCCGCCGCGTCATCTCCAGGAACGGATGGAGCGTCTTCACGAAGACGACGCTGGCGCCCCCCAGCAGGACGATCGACAGCAATACGACCGGCCATGTCGGCAGCCAGACGGTCCGCCGCCGCAACAGCACGATGCGGCGGCGATCCTCTGTCGGTCCTGGATCGGGATCAGTCACAGGGACGCGTGGCGGGGCTCGGGATTTTCAGCGTTGCAGCGCGGACACGTCCTCGTTCGCCGCACGTTCGACCTCTTCCAAGGTGAACTGCGAGGTGTCGCCGCGTGTCGTGTGGACCAGCGCCGCGTGGGCCAAGGCCAGCGCCAGCGTCGATTCCCGCGTGCGTCCGGTCAGGTGCCCGAAAAGGATCCCGGCGGCGAACGCGTCGCCGCTGCCGATGCGGTCCTCGATCTCCACGTCGTGCCATCCGCGTCCGACCCGCAGTTCGCCGTCGCGCCAGAGCCAACCGCCCAAGTCGTGGCGCGATCCGCTGCGGATCGTCCGTTTCGTGGCCGCCACGGAGCGCAGCCCGGGGAACGCGGTGGAAAGGCCGTCGACCCACGCTCTCTCGTCCATCCCCGTCGGCGCCATCCCGAGCAAGGCGGCGAAACCTTCCGCGCTGCCGAGCAGCAGGTCCGCTTGCGCGGCAAACTCGCGGTTGACCTCCGCGGCCTGCGCCGGAGTGCAGAGCTTCGAGCGGAAGTTCAGGTCGTAGCTGAAGCCGACCCCGAGCCGGCGCGCCGCATCGACCGCCGCCCGCAACGTGTCGCGGCAGCCTTGCGACAAGACCGGGAAGATCCCTCCGCAATGGAACCAGCGGCATCCCGTGAACACACGGTCCCAATCGAGGTCGTCCGGCTTCATCCGGCTCGCGCTCGAATACCCGCGGTCGAACATCGCCGTCCCGCCGCGCGGACCGACGCCGATCTCGGCGAAGTAGAGGCCGACGCGTCCGTTCTTGCCCACGCCGTCGTACGGTCCGGACACCGTGTGCCGCAGGTCGAGCCCGACGGCTCCGGCGTGCGCGCGGATGATCCGCGCGACCTCGTTGTCCGGCAGGCTTGTGACGAAGCCGGCGCGGAGCCCGAAGCGCGCGCAGGCGTAGGCCACGTTGTAGTCGCCGCCTCCCACGTCCACTTCGAGCGTGCGCGCGAACTCGAGGCGTCCGTGTCCGGGCGGCGAGAGGCGCACCATCACTTCGCCGAGGGCGAGGAGGTCGGTCGTCGGGGGGGTGTTCATCGGAAGGCCGTGCGCAGGACGCGCAGGAAATTGCCGTGGAATATGCCGCGGATGTCCTCCTCGGCATAACCGCGCGCGGCGAGCAGGCCGGTCAGTTTTTGTAGGTCGGCGATCGTGCCGAGGTCCTGCGGCGTCTGCTCCGTGCCGAAGGCGCCGTCGAGGTCCGATCCGATGCCGACGTGGAGCGCGTTCCCCGCGAGCTGGCACATATGGTCGATGTGGTCGACCAGGTGCCCGAGCATCAGCCCGGAGCTCTGCGGCGTGGTCTCGCGCCGGATCCAGCCGGGGACGATCATCCACGCGTCCAGCGCCACGCCGGCGACGCCGCCGCGGGCGAAGACCGCCTTGAGCTGCTCGTCGCTGAACTGGCGGTTGTGCGGCACCAGCGCGCGGCAGAGCTGATGGCTCGCCCACACGGTCCCGCCGAAGATCTCCATCGCGTCCCAGAAGCACTCGTCGCAGAGATGGGTGACGTCGAGGATCATCCCGAGGCGGTCCATCTCGCGGACCAGGTCCGCGCCGCGGGCCGGCAGCCGTCCGCTGGCATCGGTGCCGAAGGCGTGGACGCCCGGTCCGTAATGGGCCGGTCCTACCGCCCGGAGACCGTCCGCGTAGGCGCGCTCCAGATGGCCGGGCGTCACGATGGAGTCCGCGCCTTCGAGGCTGAGCACGTAGCCGACGGGCAGAGGGTCGGTCTCGGTGGCGGTCTCCCAGAGCCCGAGATGGTGATCGAGCCCGGCGCGGTCGTGGATCAGGACCATCTCGCCGGCTTCTTCCATCGCCCGGTACCAGGCGCGCTGCGCCTGCGTCATCGCCCACGCCTGGGCGGGCGAACGCCATCCGAAGACCGGGCTATAATAGTCGTGCTCCAACCGGGCGATCTGCGTGGCGACGACCAGGCCGGCGCGGGCGCGCCGGAGCTCGGGCAGGCTGACGGTGCCGTTGCCGCGGTCGGGCTTGTCCCGGAGATGCGCCTCGCGGGCCCGCACCTCGGCGAGCGGTCGCGTGAGATCGCGGTTCCATTCGATCGCGTTCATCGCGATGTCGAGGTGGGCGTCGAAGAGCAGGGGTGGGTTCACAGGATTGGGAACGGCTCGTTTACGGGCGGAGCCGGTGGTTGTCAGGAGAAATGGGTGGGTGGTGAGCGGTCAGCGAGGCGTGAGGCCCTGGATCCGGGACCGTTCATCCGTTGGTTTCCATGAGCGCGCGATGGTTCACCTTGCCGGTGCCGAGCTTGGGGATCTCGCGCACGGCCCGGATCTCGCGGGGCACGCAGAGATTGGTCAAGCCCTTGGCCTTGATCGCCTGGCGAAGGTCGTCGACGGTGAGCTTCGGCTCGTTGGTGAAGGCGACGAGCTTCTCGCCTTTGTCCTCGTCCGGCACCGCCACGACGGCGACTTCGCAGCGCTGGCCGTGCCGGGGGAACGCGCCGGCCAGCGCGTCCTCCACCGCGGTGAGGCTCACCATCTCGCCGCTGACCTTGGCGAAGCGCTTCAACCGGCCGAGGATCGTCACGTAGCCGTCGGCATCGACGCGGACGATGTCGCCGGTGTCGTACCATCCGCCCAGCTCCTTGAACTTCGCGTCCGGGCCCGGGTTCAGGTAGCCTTCCATGATGTTCGGTCCACGCACGAAGAGGCGACCACCCTCGGCGACGCCTTCGACCGGTTCGAGCCGCCATCCGATGCCGGGCAGGAAGCGTCCGACCGATCCGAACTGCACGTCGACGCGGGTGTTCAGCGTGATCACCGGGCTGCATTCGGTGGCGCCGTAGCCTTCGAGCAGGCGCACGCCGAACTTCCGTGCCCAGATGTCCGCGGTCGCGGCCTGCACCTTCTCCGCGCCGGCCACGAGGTACTTCAGCGAGTTGAAATCGTACGGATGCGCCTTGCGGGCGTAGCCGTTCAGGAACGTGTTCGTCCCGAGCATGATCGTGCACGCGCGGTCGTACACCACGGCCGGCACCATCCGGTAGTGGAGCGGCGACGGATAAAGGAACGTGTAGAGCCCGCGGACCAGCGGATACAGCGTGCAACCGGTGAGGCCGAAGCTGTGGAACAAGGGCATCGCGTTGAAGAACCGGTCGTCGTCCGTCAGGTCCATCGTCGCGGTGAGCTGACGGATGTTCGCGAGCAGGTTCGCGTGCGAGAGCGCCACGCCTTTCGGCACGCCCTCGGACCCGGACGTGAAGAGCACCACCGCGATGGCCGCCCGGTCGGCCCCTGTCGTAGGCCCGGAAGCGAATCCGGATCCGCAAGCGAAGGTGTGCTTCGCCAGTTTCGCCAGCCTCGTGGCCGCCGGGATCCCGGTGCGCACATCCTCGAGATAGACCAGCTCGATCCCTGCCTGCGCGAGCGGTTCCAGCTTGAGCTGCGCCTTCTCGGCGAAGGCGCGCGACGTGATGATCTGCGTCAGCCCGGCGAGCTGCGCGCATTGCAGCATCACCGGGATGCCGGTCGAGAAGTTGAGCAACGCCGGGACCTTGCCCGCGGCCCAGAGGCTCAGGACCACGACCGGCGTGCCGTTGATGTTGGGCAGGAGCACGCCGACCTTCGCACCGTCGTCGCCCGGCCATCGGCGCTTCCACTCGGACGCGAGCACATCCGTGCCGACCATCAGGCGACGATAGGTGAGCCCGGTCGAGGTGACGTCCTCGAGCGCGATCTTGCCCGGGAGGTTGCCGGCGGTCTCGGCGACCGCGGCCAGGACGGTGCGAGGACCGAACGTCATCTCCGTCTCGAACTGCTGCCGGACCATCGCGTCGCGCAGCCATGACGTGCGCATCTGCCGGGCGTGCGCGTTGGCCGTGCCGGGCGGCAGCCCGGGCGCGGTGAGCACCTCGCTGAAGTGCGCCGTCACGGTCGGGAACCAGCGCGTCCAGCCCTTGTGCCTCACCCAGGGCAGGCGGTTCGCGCCGCGCAGATAGGCGGTGATGACCTTCGCGCCGGTCTTGTGGACGAGGAATCCCGTGCCGTCGAAGAGCTTCATCAACGATCCGGTGAGCGAGATGCGCCCTTCGGCGAAGAGCACCAGCCTGCCGCCGCCCGCGAGATGTTCCGCCATGCGCTTCACGGCGTAGGGCGAAGCCGTGTCCACCGGGAAGGTCCGCCCGTTCACCATCATCTTCTTGTGGACCCAGCTGGTCTCCGCCGTCGTGCTCGAGGTGACGAATCTCCAGTCGTCGTCCAACAGGACCGCGAGGAAGAGCCAATCGAGCCACGAGGTGTGGTTCGGCAGCAGCAGCACCGGGCCGGGCGTCGCCAGGACCTCGGTGCCGTGGGCTTCGAAGCGGTAGAAGAACCGGACCAGGAGCCGGAGGAGCGATTTCATGGGCAGCCAGGGATCAACCGACGACGACGGCGGCAAACGACACGGCCGAACCTCGCCCCCGGACGCTGCCGGACCGCAAGCTGGAATTCACGGAATCCTCGGGCGCTCGCCTTCGCGTGCCGGGCCGCCCGCTCCACCGTTTTGGCTATGTCCGGAAGCGGCCCTCGGCTCACCATCGACTGCATGATGAAGACGATGACCCTTGGCGTCGCAGGCTGGTGCACCGGCCTGGCCGTCTTCGCCCCTGCTGCCGATGCCTTGGAAGCCGCCCCGGCCGTCGTCGGGTCCAAGCTGCCGTGCGCCGACAGCGAGGTCGTCCGTTACACCGCCCACCGTGTCGCCCGGCCCATGGTGATCGATGGCCAGCTCGACGAGCCGGCTTGGAAGCTCGCTCCTTCGTCGTCGCGCTACGTGGACATCCTCACCGGAGCGCCGGCGATCCACGACACCCGGGCGAAGATCGTCTGGGACGACCAGAACCTGTATCTGGGCATCCGCGTCGAGGAGCCGTCCGTCCGGGCCACGTTCACCCAGCAGAACTCGCCGATCTACCAGGAGAACGACATCGAGGTGTTCATCGCCGGCCCCGACGCCTACTACGAGTTCGAGGTCAACGCGCTCAACACCACCTACGAGGTCTTCTTCCTGTGGGGATCCGCCTACGAACGTGCCGGGTTCGCCGCCGCACCGGAATTCGCCCGGAAGAATCTCGTGCCCTTCAACGGCGTCGGGTTCACGACGCATCCGCGCGGGCCGCGTCTCGGACATTTCGATTGGCACTTCCCCGGTAAGCGAACCGCGGTCTTCGTCGATGGCACCCTCAACGACGACCGCGACCGCGACCGCGGCTGGACCGTGGAGATCGCCTTGCCATGGGCCGGGATGAAGTGGCTCAGCCCCGACGGCAAACCCGGCGCGCCGAAGGACGGCGATGTGTGGCGGATCGATCTGTCGCGCTTCAACACGTACAAGGAAGCGCCGCCCGCGAAGGATTCCGGCGGCTGGGTCCTCAGCCCGCACCGGGTCTGGGATTCGCACGTCCCCGAGTGCTTCCCGTACATCCGCTTCTCGACGGACGAAGCGCCGGCGCCGAAGCCTTGACCCGGCGAGCAGCTACTTCCGCCCCAGGCCGAACTCGCTGCCCATCCCCACGACCTTGCCGTCGCGGAACTGGACCTCGATCAGCTTCGAGCTGCCGACCCGCTTGCCGTTCTCGTCGCGCAAGGTCGCGACCTGCCGCTTCGTCCGAGCGTCGAACACGTCCGGCGTGTGGTTCCACGCGAACCTCCCGTCGAGGCTGAAGTTCACCCAGCCATGGCCACCCACGCTCAGCGCGACCTCGGCTTTCGGTGCCGGCGGCATCTGCGTCGCGTCGAACACGAACAACTTCTTGCCGTCCTGGTCGCTGATCCACAACTCGCTCTCGTCGGGCGTCAGCGCCACGCCGTGGGTCCGGTGTGCGATCGGCGCGTCACCCGCGAGCACCCGATGGATGGCTTTGCCCTTGTCGAGGTCCACCACATCGAAGCCCACGTGTTTGCCGAGACACACAAAGGCATGGCGCTGCCGGCGGTCGATGGTGAAGGGGAAGACCCCGAACTCGCCCACGTCGGGGATCGTCTTGAGCACCTGCTCCTTCACCGGATCGAGGACCGTCAACGTCGTGGTCGTGCCGAGGTACAGGCGCTTGCCGTCGAGGGCCATGATGCTGTTGTGCGCGCCCGTGCCGACCTTGATGCGCCGCAGTTCCGCGCCGGTCGCGCCGTCGATCACCACGAGGCCGCCGCTGTCCGAGCTCTCCCACCAACCCGTCGGCGCGAAGACCTTGCCGCCGTCCAAGGTGACCGCCGAACGATCGCAGCCGCCCGAGTATCGGCGTTCCCAGACCACCTGGTCGCCCTCGAGATCGAATCGGCCCATCCGCCGGGCGGTCGTGCCATAGTAGAGCGAATGCGTGGCGAGACAGCCCGTCATGCCGCGGACGCCGGCGGTGAAATTCAGGCCCTTGTCCGCGATGCGCCGCACGAACCGGAAGTCGTCGTCGATGTCGAAGACCAGGATCCCGTTCCCAGAAGCGCTCTCGACCTGTGCTCCATCGGGTGTGGCGACGTAGAGATACCGGTGGACCTTCCCGTCCGCGGCCCGGGCCAGACCCGCGGCGAAGAGCGACAAGGCGGCGAAGACGAGCAGGGCTTTGATGGCACGAGCCTTCCCATGTGCCGCTCCAGCCGTCAATGAAGCTCCCCGTGGTCGCCGCAAATCTATGCGGGATGCCTGACGGCGCAGCATACGGTCGGGCTGCGTCGTCGCCGTCGGATAGAATGCTCTCGGCCTGGAAGCTCGTCATAGCCGGGTAGGTCGAGCTGCGCCACGGGATGCGCCAAAGTGCGCCAGAATTGTTTAGTTTGGCGCAGTATCTATCACCGACACCGGCCGGCCGATGGGTGCTTTTTCGCGTCCAATCGCAAAAACAGGCCGTTTTCTCGAAAGAATCCTTTCGGGCAGCATCCGGCATCCGGTTTGCAGGGGGAGAAAAGACAACTTTCGAACACGTATGGCTAAAGTTCTCGGCATCGATCTCGGCACCACCAACTCTTGCTTCGCTGTCATGGAAGGCGGCGAACCTCTTGTCTTGGAGAACTCCGAAGGCAAGCGGACGACGCCTTCGGTGGTCGCTTTCACCAAGTCCGGCGAGCGTGTCGTCGGCGATGCCGCCAAGCGCCAAGCGGTCACCAACTCGCGCAACACGGTGTATTCCGTGAAGCGGTTCATGGGCCGTAAGTTCGACGAGGTCGCCGAAGAGGTGAAGCGCGTGCCTTACAAGGTCGTGAAGGCCGCCAACGGCGACGCGGCCATCGAGGTCGAGGTCGAAGGCAAGCCGCGCCAGTTCAGCCCGCCCGAGATCTCTGCGATCATCCTCTCCAAGCTCAAGGCCGACGCCGAGACCCGCTTGGGCGAGCCCGTCACCCAAGCGGTGATCACCGTCCCGGCCTACTTCAACGATTCACAACGTCAGGCCACCAAGGACGCCGGTCGCATCGCTGGCCTCGAGGTCCTCCGTATCATCAACGAACCGACCGCCGCGTCGTTGGCCTACGGCCTCGACAAGAAGAAGGACGAGAAGATCGCGGTTTACGACCTCGGCGGCGGCACTTTCGACATCAGCGTGCTCGAGATCGGCGACGGCGTCTTCGAGGTCAAAGCCACCAACGGTGACACGCATCTCGGGGGCGACGATTGGGACAACGCCATCATCGACTGGATCCTGAACGAGTTCCAGAGCGAGCAGGGCATCGACCTCCGCAAGCAGCCCGACGCCCTCCAACGCATCAAGGAAGAGGCCGAGAAGGCGAAGATCGCCCTCAGTTCGTCGCAGCAGTACGACATCAGCCTGCCCTTCATCACCGCGGATGCCACCGGGCCCAAGCACATCCAGAAGAGCCTCACCCGGGCGAAGCTCGAGCAGATCTGCGACACCTTGTTCGAGCGCACCATCACGCCGACCAAGGCGTGCCTCAAGGACGCCGGGCTCACCATCGACCAGATCGACGAGCTCGTGCTCGTCGGCGGCATGACCCGTATGCCCCGTGTCGTCGAGACCGCCCGCACGATGGTCAACAAGACCCCGCACCAAGGTGTCAACCCCGACGAGGTCGTCGCCATCGGCGCCGCCATCCAGGGCGGCGTGCTCAAGGGCGACGTCAAGGACGTGCTCCTGCTCGACGTCACCCCGCTCTCGCTCGGCATCGAGACGATGGGCGGCGTGATGACCAAGCTCATCGAGCGCAACACCACCGTCCCGACGCGCAAATCCGAGATCTTCTCCACCGCGAGCGACAACCAGCCCGGCGTCGAGATCCAGGTGCTCCAGGGCGAGCGCCAGTTCTCCCGCGACAACAAGTCGCTCGGCAAGTTCCAGCTCACCGATATCCCGCCCGCGCCGCGCGGCGTGCCGCAGGTCGAGGTCACCTTCGACATCGACGCCAACGGCATCCTGCACGTCAGCGCCAAGGACCTCGGCACCGGCAAGGAGCAGAAGATCGTCATCACCGCCTCCAGCGGCCTCTCCAAGGACGAGGTCGAACGGATGCGCAAGGACGCCGAGGCCCACGCCGACGAGGACAAGGCCCGTCGCGAAGAGGTCGAGCTCCGCAACGAGACCGACAACACCATCTACCGCAGCGAGAAGCTGGTGAAGGACAGCGGCGACAAGCTCGGCGCCTCCAAAGCCGCCATCGAGACCGCCGTCGCCGCCGCCAAAGACGCGCTCAAAGGCAGCGACCTGGCCGTCCTCAAGGGCAGCCTCGAGAAGCTCAACGAAGCCGTCCAAGGTGCCAGCGCCGACCTGTACAAGGGCGCGCAAGAGAAGGCCGAGCAGGCCAAGGCCGGCGGATCCGGGCCCGGAGCGCAGCAGGCCAAGGCCGATGAGAAGAAGGGCGACGGCCCCATCATCGACGCCGAGGTCGTGGATGAGAAGAAAGCCTGAACACTTTGCCCGGCCGCGGGTGCGGTGGGCTTTGATTACGCATCAAACACAGCAGTAAACCTAAAGAGACAAACACTATGGCACTTAACGTGAAACCTCTCGGCGACCGCGTCCTCGTGGAGCTCGTCGAAGAGAAGGAAACCAAAAAAGGCGGCATCATCATCCCTGATTCCGCCAAAGAAAAACCGACCGAAGGCCTCGTGAAGGCTCTCGGCACCGGCAAGGTCGACGACGACGGCAAGAAGATCGCCTTCGAGGTCAAGATCGGTGATCGCGTGCTCGTCTCCAAGTATGGCGGCAGCGACATCAAGATCGACGGCAAAGAGTACAAGATCTTCAGCTCCGACGACCTGATCGCGATCGTCGGTTGATCCCACCCATCCACCTCCACTTCTCAACTATCCAATAAGACTATGGCTGCAAAACAACTGTTGTTCGATGAAGTCGCCCGGCAAGAGCTGCTCCGGGGCGTCGAGATCCTCGCCAAGGCCGTGAAGGCCACCCTCGGGCCGAAGGGCCGGAACGTCGTCATCGACAAGAAGTTCGGCTCCCCGACCGTCACCAAGGACGGCGTCTCCGTCGCCAAGGAGATCGAGCTGCCGAACCCCTATCAGAACATGGGCGCGCAGATGGTCCGCGAGGTCGCGAGCAAGACCAGCGATATCGCCGGCGACGGCACCACCACCGCCACCGTGCTCGCCGAAGCGATCTATCGCGAGGGCCTGAAGCACGTCACCGCCGGTGCGAACCCGATCAGCCTGCAGCGCGGCATCGCCAAGGCCGTCGAGGCCGCCACCGATCAGCTCGCCAAGATCTCCAAGAAGGTGAAGGACAAGGAGGAGATCAAGCAGGTCGCCACCGTCTCCGCCAATTGGGACACCACCATCGGCGAGATCATCGCCGACGCGATGGACAAGGTCGGCAAGGACGGCACCATCACGGTCGAAGAGGCCAAGTCGATCGAGACCACCCTCGACGTCGTCGAGGGCATGCAGTTCGACAAGGGCTACCTCTCGCCCTACTTCGTCACCAACGCGGAGACGATGGAATGCAAGCTGGATGACGGCTACATCCTGATCTACGAGAAGAAGATCAGCTCCCTCAAGGACCTCCTCCCGGTGCTCGAGAAGGTCGCCAAGACCGGCAAGCCCCTCCTCATCATCGCTGAAGAGGTCGAAGGCGAGGCCCTCGCGACGCTCGTCGTGAACAAGCTCCGCGGCACCATCAACGTCGTCGCCGTCAAGGCGCCCGGCTTCGGTGACCGCCGCAAGGCCATGCTCGAGGACATCGCGATCCTCACCGGCGGCAAGTGCATCACCGAAGACCTCGGGATCAAGCTCGAGAGCCTCGAGCTCGCCGATCTCGGCAAGTCCAAGAGCATCGTCGTCGAAAAGGAGAACACCACCCTCGTCGAGGGCGGCGGCAAGAGTTCCGAGATCCAGGGCCGCGTGAACCAGATCCGCCGCCAGATCGAGGAGACCACCAGCGACTACGACCGCGAAAAACTCCAGGAGCGCCTCGCCAAGCTCGCCGGCGGCGTCGCCGTCATCCACGTCGGTGCCGCGACCGAGACCGAGATGAAGGAGAAGAAGGCCCGCGTCGAGGACGCGTTGCACGCCACCCGTGCGGCCGTGGAAGAAGGCATCGTGGTCGGCGGCGGTGTCGCCCTGCTCCGCTGCCTCCCGGCCATCGAGGCCCTGAAGCTGGACGACGTGGACGAGCAGACCGGTGTCGGCATCGTCAAGCGCGCCATCGAGGCCCCGCTCCGCGAGCTCGCCTTCAACGCGGGCGTCGAGGGCAGCCTCATCGTCCAAGAGGTCAAGCGCCGCAAAGGCAACGAAGGCTACAACGTCGCCACCGGCAACTACGAGGACCTCGTCAAGGCCGGCGTCGTCGACCCCAAGAAGGTCACCCGCTCCGCCCTGCAGAACGCCGCGTCCATCGCCGGCCTCCTCCTCACCACCGAGTGCCTCATCACCGAGATCCCGGAGAAGAAAGACAAGCCGGCCGGTGACCCTCACCACGGCGGCGGCATGGACTACTGAGTCCGCAGCCTGACCAAGGATCAGAACCGGACGGCGGCATCGCGAAATCGATGCCGCCGTTTTTGTTTCCGCATCGGCACGCTACCACCGCCGCCAGCACTTGGGCGGCGGGCCCGGCAATCCCGACAAGGTTTTTTGGGACGGTGCCCGCTTCATTCATCCCTCCGCCCCGGCCTCACCACCGGGGCTTTTCCCCCTCCAAGGCCGCCTACTCCAGTGCGCCAGCGTCTTGGAGAGCGTGCGCCTTGCCACCGCTTTCCCTCCGCCGGACGCGCGGTCGGTGATCCGGGCCCGTCCACCCGTCCGAAAGCGGTGGCTCCGCTCTGCTTCGCCACCGCTCTCCAAGTCCTCGCGGACTTGCCACGCCACCCAACCGGAGCTCGACCAGCCGGTGGGACGCACGGCAGCACGCCGGGGCAGCTTGGGGAAATTGCCGGCACGGTACGTCATCGCCATTGACCACGTGCTGTCCGTCCCTAACTTCGGCCCGATTTTGCGTTCATCAGTTGCTTATCTATGACGGCCATCCTCGCTCTAGAAGACGGTTCGGTGTTCCACGGCCAAGCCTTCGGTGCCCGCGCCACGGCGGCCGGCGAGGTGTGCTTCAACACCTCGATGACCGGCTACCAGGAGATCCTCACCGATCCGTCCTACAAAGGGCAGCTTGTCACGATGACCTATCCGCTCATCGGCAACTACGGCGTGAACGACCAAGATGTCGAATCGTGGGCGCCCCACGTCGCCGGGTTCGTCATCCGCGAGCTCTCGCCGGTCGTCAGCAACTGGCGCGCGGACCGCTCGCTCGCCGATTATCTTTCCCAGCACGGCATCCCGGGCATCCAAGGCATCGACACCCGGTCGCTCACCAAGAAGCTCCGCGTGCGCGGCGCGCTGAGCGGTTGCCTGTCCACCGAGGGCCTGACCGCCGATGAGGCCGTCGCCCAGGCACGCGCTTGGGGCGGCATGGCGGGACGCGACTACGTCAGCGAGGTCACGCATAAGGAGCCGTTCCTGTGGGACGCCAAGGACGAGCAATCCGCCGCGTTCGGCCTCACCCAGACCCACTTCACCGCCAACCCGCGGCAGATCCGAACCCCCCTGCCGCCGGCGGACATCCCGATCGTCGCGTACGATTTCGGGATGAAATACAACATCCTCCGCCGGCTCCGCCAGAAGGGCTTCCGGATCCAGGTCGTGCCCGCGCACACGCCGGCCGCCGAGGCCTTGAAGCACAAGCCTGCCGGCATCTTCCTTTCGAACGGCCCCGGCGATCCCGCGGCTCTGGGCGGCATCGTCCGCGAGGTCAGGACCCTCGTCGGTTCCGGCATCCCCGTCTTCGGCATCTGCCTCGGCCACCAGATCCTCGGGCAGGCGTTCGGGGGGAGCACCTTCAAGCTCAAGTTCGGCCATCGCGGCGGCAACCAACCGGTGAAGGACCTCGAGAGCGGTCGCGTGGAGATCACCTCGCAGAACCACGGCTTCGCGGTCGATGGGGCGTCGCTGCCGTCCGATGTGAGCGTCAACCGGATCAATCTCAACGACCAGACGGTCGAGGGACTGCGGCATCGCACGAAGCCCGTCTTTTGCGTCCAGTACCATCCTGAGGCTTCCCCTGGACCCCACGATTCGACGCCGCTCTTCGATGAATTCCGGTCGCTCGTCCAGAAGCGGGGTTGAGTAGGACAACACCCACACAGCAAACGCTTTCCGGGAAAGCGTTTGACGGGTCCGAGTGCCGGGAGCTACACACTGTCAACCGACCTATGCCTAAGCTGGTAGTCCTCACCGTGGGGTTCAACGACCGCTCTCTCGAAGTGAAGCCCGATAAGGCCTCGATCGGGCGCGTGGACGACAACCAGTTCTGCATCGCGGAACCGAGCGTCTCCAGCCATCACTGCGAGGTGTGGTCCAAGGGCGACGAGATCGTGGTCAAGGACCTGGGCTCGACCAACGGTTCCTTCATCAACGAGAAGGCGCTGGAGGCGAACAAGGAGGTGGCGTTGCGTCCGGGCCAGGTGCTTCGTCTCGGCCAGATCGAGCTCCGCTACGAGACCGGCAAGAAGCAGACCGAGCAGCCCCGCCCCACCGTGAAGCTCGGCGAAGCGGCTGCCGGCGGACAGACCCTCGTGATGTCCAAGAACTCGGCGTTCACGAAGAAGAACAACAACCTGAACAAGGTCTTCTTGGGTGTCGGCATCGTGTTGGTGCTGGTCATCATCGTTTTCTTGGTCATCGCGTTCACCAGCGTCAGCGCCCCTCACGAGTGAGCGGGAGACAGGTCCTGCCCGAGGAGGGCCCGGCTCGCGCCGGGCCTTTTCCTTTTTCGCGGCCGAGGTCGCCCGCGCGGCGGCTCCCTTCCTTTCTTGGTGGCCCGTGATAGCGTCCGCCCGCCTTCCTATGCTCAAGCCAACCTTGCTCCATCTCGGGATGCTCGTGCTCCTGCCGGCCATTTCCGCGGCTCGTCCCGATCGTCGCGACATGCAGATCGAGCCTCGCTTGGAGATCAAGCTCTGGGCGGCGGAACCGGATGTCGTGGATCCGGTCGCGATCTGCTTCGATGAAGAAGGCCGCGCCTACGTCGCCGAATGCCGTGACTATCCCTACGGCGTCGGCCCCGACGGGAAGGTCGGCAGCACGATCCGGCTGCTGGTGGATTCCGACGGCGACGGCCGGGCCGACAAGTCCACGGTCTTCGCGAAGGACCTCAGCTACGCCACCAGCGTCACGCCGTGGCGGGGCGGCGTGCTCGTCACCGCGGCGCCGGACCTGGTCTTCCTCAAGGACACGGACGGCGACGGCGTCGCGGACGTCCGCGAGGTCGTGCTCACTGGCTTCAAGCGCGGCGTTTCCGACAGCCTGGTCAACGGCCTGCGCTACGGGCTCGACGGACGCATCCACATGGCGAACGGCGGCAACGGCGGCGCCGTCAGCTCGCCGAAGGTCGCCGGGACCACGACGCAGCTCGGCGACGACGACCTCGCGCTCGCGCCCGACACCGGCGAGGTCGGGCTCACGGCCCGCAGCGGCGGCGGGTTCGGCCTCGTCTTCGACGATTTCGGACGCGCGTTCACGACGTACAACATCAACCATCTCCAGCACCGGTTCCTGCCGCGCCACCATGCGGCCAAGTTCCCGGGTTTCCCGCCCGTCGAGATCACCGGCTCGATCTCGGACCACGAGGAGATGAGCCGGATCTTCCCGGTCTCCGTCGCGCAGACACGTCCGAACCACCCGGAGCAGGCCGGCCATTTCAGCGCGGCGGGCGGATTGGGACGCCTCGCGTCCTCGGCGTTCCCGGAGGACCTTCGCGGCTCGCTGTTCGTCTGCGACGTCGTGGGGAATCTCGTCCATCGCGATGTCATCACACCGGACGGCCCGGTTTTCCGCGCCTCGCGCGCGACCAACGAGCTCGACCGCGAGTTCATCGCGTCCCGCGATCCGGCGTTCCGCCCGGTCGCGCTTGAGACCGGCCCGGACGGCGCGCTCTACCTGCTCGACATGCAGCGCGACGTGATCGAGCACCCTGACTACATCCCGGAGAAGGTGAAGGCCAAGCAGGACCTCCGCGCCGGATCCGACCGCGGACGCATCTGGCGGATCACCCCCGAAGGCGGGCTCAAGGCCGTGCGGCCTTCGCTGGGCGACGCAAAGGTCCCGGACCTCGTCGCCTTGCTCGGCCATGCGGATCCATGGTGGCGTCTGACTGCCCAACGCCTCCTCCAAGAACGGCGGGCCGTCGATGCCGTGCCGGCTCTCCGGCGGCTCGCACGGGAGAGCCCGGATCCTTTTGCCCGGCTGCATGCCCTCTGGACGCTGCGCTCTCTCGGAGCTCTGACGGAAGCGGATGTCCAGAAAGCCTTGTCCGACGCGAACGCCGGCGTCCTCGAGAACGCGCTCCGGCTCGCCGAGGATTTTTTGCCCGATGCAGAAGCTCTCCACCCACCGGTCATCCGTCTCGCGGATGATCCGTCGCCGCGGGTCCGCTTCCAGTGCGCGTTGACGCTCGGACAGGTGCGCACCGCCGCCGCCGCCGGGGCTCTGGTCCAGATCCTGCGGTCGGACGCCTCCCAGCACTGGACCCGGCTCGCGGTCATCTCGTCGCTGCGACCTTCCGACACCCGCTTGGTGTTCGATCGGCTGTTGCCCCTCGACGCCTACCGGCACGCGACCCAACGCGGTGCCACGGAAGTGCTGCGCGGGCTGGCAGAGCTCGCCGGAGCCCGCGCCGGGTTGGTGCCGGACGATGTCCCTTGGTTGATCCTCCGCCTGGACGATTTCTTGGACACCACTCCTCGCGTGGCGATCCTCGAAGGGCTCGTGCGCGGCCTCCAGCGGTCCGGCGTCAGGCCCAAGCTCAACCCGAGTCCTGCCCGGCATCTGGACCAGCTCATCGCCGGCGCGAAAGGCGAAGAGCTGCGCGCCTTATGGCAGCTTGCCCGGCAGTGCGGCCTTCCAGAGAACGACCGGCAACGCCAAGCTCTCGCTGAAGCCGGCAAGATCGCCGCCGATCCGGCGCTCCCCTTGGCCCGGCGCATCGATGCCGTCGGACTGCTCGGCCTGGGCGGTCCGGCCACGGCCGAAGGAACGCTTCTCGGTCTGCTCGACGGACGCCAACCAGGCGCGATCCAAGCGGCCGCGCTCTCCGCCCTGTCCGCTTCGAAGGCCCCGGTGGTCGGCGAAGCTCTCGTCGCGGGGTGGCGGAGCTATGCCCCCGCCTTGCGTCCGCAGGTCCTGGCGATCCTGCTCGACCGCCGTGCTTTCCATCCGTGGCTGCTGGCGGCGGTCGAAGCGGGCCGGATCACCGTCGGCGAGCTGAACCTCGATCTCGAGCAACGTCGACGGCTCCTGCGCGAGAGCGACCCCGCGATCCACGCCCGCGCCTCCAAGTTCTTCGGCGACGAGGAGTACAGCAACCGCAAGAAGGTCGTGACGGATTGGCTCGCCCGCCTGCCCGCGACCGGCGACGCCGTGCGTGGACAGAAGATCTTCGAGGACGTCTGTGCCCGATGCCACCAGAGCAACCGCATCGGCCACAAGGTCGGCCCCGACCTCAGCGGCGTCTCGCACCGGAGCGTGGAGGACCTCGTGTCGAACATCCTCGACCCCAACATGGCCATCAACCCCGGCTTCGTCGCCTACACCGTCGAGACCCAGGACGGAGAGAGCCTGTCCGGCCTGCTCACCGGCGAGACCTCCGAGAGCGTGACGCTGCTGCAAGCGATGGAGCTCCGGACGACCCTCCCGCGCGCGCAGATCTCCAAGCTGGAATCGAGCGGCCAATCCTTGATGCCGGAGGGGCTGGAAGCCGGGAAGACGCCCCAGGACCTCCGCGATCTGGTGGCTTTCCTCCAAGGCGCGAGGTGAACCGTCCTCCCGCGGCCGCTTCGGCCGCCTTGCCGGTGCCATAAGCAGCCGCGACGGAGCGACGGTCGCGGCCTGATACTTTCCCGCCGGCCTTTACCGGACGCGTCGCGCGTCGCACATTTTGATGGTGATCGATCTGTCGACCGCGGACACGTTGGAGCGGAGCCCGGCGCTCCGGTGGGTGATCATCGGTTCTTCGGCCTTCGGGGCCGGCATGTTGTTCGCCTCGCTCACCGGTCTGGAGCAAGGGGAGTCCGGTCTCGAGTTCCACGTCCGCCTGCTCTCGGTGCCGGCCTTCATCGTCGGATCGGTCGTCGCCTCCGCGTATTGGTGGCTCGTTTTCCACCTCGGTGCCGGGAAGGACGACCGGTCGGCGCGACGGCAACTCCACGCCGCTTCGGGACTGATCCTCCTGCTCGCATTGGCCGTGTTCATGTATCCGTTGCGCTTCGTCACGCCCGAGAAGCGCGACGACGTGCTCATCGGGCTCGCCATCGCGGTCGGTGCGTTGTCGTGCGTCGGGTTCATGATCCGCACGGTCGTCCGGATGCTCGAGGAAGAAGACGCCGCGAATCCGCCGCCGCCAAATCCCGGGCCGTGAGCCAGGTCCGTCCGTTGCCTTGACGCCTCGGGGCACCGAACCCACGTTGCTCGGACTTGGCGAAACCCCGTCCAGCCGGGCCGAAGGCCGGCATCTTCACCGCCGTCACCGCCACTCCCGCCGCCGTCGCGTTGCGGGGGCGCACGGCGCACGGCGGCATGATCACTTGTCCGGAGGTCACGGCCGGCGCCCAGCCGTTCTGGGTCGCGATGCTGGCGGGCCTCTTCCCCGCGCGCACGATCCTGGTGGTGACCGAAGGGCTGAAGGCGCAGGAAGGCTTCCACGCCGACCTCGCGACCTGGATCCGGACCCAGGACGCCGACGCCGGATCGGGATCCCCGCCCCCGCTCTTCTACCCGCCCTGGGACATCCTGCCGCACGAGAACAAGCTCCCGCACTCCGACGTCATCAGCGAGCGCCTGCAGACGCTGGTCGAGCTCGCGGACGCGACGGGCGGCGCCGCCGGACCGGGACGCCGGGTCATCGTCGTCACCTCGGTCACCGCGCTGCTGCAGCGGACGTTCCCGGTCGCCGAGCTGCGGGAGAAGACCCGACGGTTCCGGCGCGGCGACAACATCGATCCGCTCGACCTGATCGAGCGGCTCGAAGAGGTGGGTTACGAACCCGAGGCGCAGGTCACCAACAAGGGCGAGCTCTCGTGGCGCGGCGGCATCGTGGACGTGTGGCCGCTCAGCTCGCCTTGGCCGGTGCGGTTGGAGTTCTTCGGCGACGAGCTCGAATCCCTCCGCGAGTTCGATCCGCACACCCAGTTGTCCCGCGGACAGGTCGAAGCGGTGATGCTTCCGCCCGCCGGCGAGCTCAGCCTCTTGAAGAAGAGGGGGGCGGGGAATGCCGGACAGGGAACCGCCGCCGACCTGCGGCCTCTGGCCTCGCTCCTCGATTATCTGCCCGCTGACACGTTGCTCGTCCTGTGCGAACCCGACGCGCTGCTCGACCACGCGCTCCGTTATCGCCAGACCGTTCCGCCGGCCGATGCCTTCTTCCTGCCCTGGGACGACCTGCTCGCCGACGCGGAACAGCGCGGTCTGGTCCGGTTCGACGTCACCGGACTGGACGCCGCCGACGTCGGTGGTTCCGGTCCTGTGCGAGGTGAAGATCTCGACCTCGTCCTGCCGGCAGTTCCGGCCATGCCCCCGGTCTCGTCCGCGCGGGCCGATGGATCGTTGCTGACCTTCACCTCGCTCGACGCGTTCCGGCCGATCGCCGCGACCTTGCCCGACCCGCAGGTCGCCGAGGCGCAGCGCCGCGAGTTCTTCGCGCAGCTGCACCGCTGGGGACGCCAAGGGCACTCCGTCCATGTCTTCTGCAACAACGACGGCGAGCGCCAGCGCTTCGGCGAGCTGTGGCAGGAGTATGGTTTCGGCGGGACGCCGGTCGCGACCGATCTGGGGACCCTGTCGCGCGGGTTCATCCAAGCGGACGCCAAGCTCGTCGTCGTCACCGACGCGGAGATCTTCGGACGCTACAAGGTGCAACGCCCCCGGCGCCTCAAGTCGCCCCATGCGCAAGCGATGCGTTCCGCGTTCGAGGTCGACTTCACGGATTTCGAGGAGGGCGACCATGTCGTCCATCTCCAGCACGGCATCGGGATCTTCCGCGGGTTGAAGACGCTGGCGGCCGCCGGCGCCCGCGGCACCGGCCGGGTCGAACCGGGGTCGGGCCAGGAATGCCTCGTGGTCGAGTTCGCCGCGGCCGCCCCCGGTGACGAACCGCCGCGCCTCTACGTGCCCGTCACCGAGGCCCATCTCGTCAGCAAGTACGTCGGCGCGGGCAAGGCGCGGCCGCAGCTCAACCAGCTCGGCGGCACGCGCTGGACCAAGGCGAAGGAGCACGCCCAGAAAGCCGTCCGCGACCTCGCCGGCGACCTGCTCTCCGTCCAGGCGGCGCGCACCGCGCAGCCCGGGCACGCCTTTGCCGCGGACGCGCCGTGGCAGCGCGAGTTCGAGGGCGCCTTCCTGTATGAGGAGACACCGGACCAGCTGAAAGCGATCGACGCCGCCAAGCGCGACATGGAGGCGGCCAAACCCATGGACCGACTGGTCTGCGGCGACGTCGGGTTCGGCAAGACCGAGGTGGCGATCCGCGCGGCGTTCAAGGCCGTGCTTGGCGGCAAGCAGGTCGCGCTGCTCGTGCCCACGACCGTCCTCGCGCAACAGCACTACAACCATTTCCGCGAGCGCATGGCCGATTATCCCGTGCGCATCGAGCTGCTCTCGCGTTACCGCACGCCCAAGCAGCAGCGGGCCGTCCTGGAGGCCGCGGCGGCCGGCACGGTGGACATCATCATCGGCACCCACCGCATCGTGCAGGCCGATGCGGCGTTCAAGGACCTCGGGCTGGTCATCGTCGACGAGGAGCAGAAGTTCGGCGTGAAGCACAAGGAGCAGTTCAAGCTCCTGCGGAAGACCGTCGATGTGCTCACGCTCAGCGCGACGCCCATCCCTCGCACCCTCTACCTCGCGCTCACCGGTGCCCGCGACCTCAGCACGTTGGAGACGCCGCCGCAGGACCGGTTGCCGGTCGAGACCGTCGTCGGCAACCACGACGAGCGCGTCATCCGCGACGCCATCGCCCGCGAGCTGGAGCGGGGCGGCCAGGTCTTCTTCCTGCACAACCGCATCTCGACCATCGAGGGCGTCGCGCTGCGGCTCAAGGCGCTCGTGCCGGCGGCGCGGGTCGTCATCGGGCACGGCCAGATGGACGCCGACGACCTGGAGAAGGTGATGACGCAGTTCGTCAACGGCGACGCCGACGTGCTCGTGAGCACGACCATCATCGAGAGCGGCCTCGATATCCCGAACGCGAACACCATCATCATCGACCGCGCCGACCGCTTCGGCCTGAGCGAGCTCTACCAGCTGCGCGGGCGCGTCGGCCGCTACAAGCACCAGGCCTACTGCTACCTGCTGCTGCCGCGGCACGCGCAGCTGCTCACCGAGGCGCGCAAACGCATGAGCGCCATCAAGCAGTACTCCGCGCTCGGCTCCGGGTTCAAGATCGCCATGCGCGACCTGGAGATCCGCGGCGCGGGCAACCTGCTCGGCGCGCAGCAGAGCGGCCACATCACCGCGGTCGGGTTCGAGCTCTACTGCCAGCTGCTCCAGCAGAGCATCGCGGCCTTCAAGGGCGAGAAGGTCCGGCCCCGGGTGGATGTGCGGACGCGCTTCGATTTCCTCGCCACCAATCCGGGCGAGGAAAGAAGCGCCAAGGCGGAAGGCGGGAAACAAAAGGAGGAGGTGCGGCCCCGGTTCCACATCGAGGTGCCGCGCGAGGTGATGACCTGGCACGCCGACGAGGACACACCTTCCCGCTCCACCCACCCGGCGCCACGTGAACCGGTGCCGAAAGCGCCCGCCTACCTGCCGCTCGATTACATCCGCGAACCGGCGCAACGGCTCGAGATCTACCGGCGTCTCGCCCAGGCCGTGGACCGCGCGGCCCTCGACGCCTTGGAGCGCGAGCTCACCGACCGTTTCGGGGCGCCGCCCGTGCCGGTCGAGCTGCTGCTCGCCATCGGCGGTTTGAAGCTTCTGGCAGCGGAACGCCGCGTGGACGCGATCGAGGTCGTCGAGGACAAGGTCAAGCTCACGCGCAACGGCGAGCTGATCACCGTCGGAGGCCACTTCCCGCGCCTCGCCAAACGCGACGCCCGCGCCCGCCTCGGAGAGGTCAAGAAGCTGTTGCTCTCACTCTCGTGATCTGATCGCCCCTAACCGAGTTGATGGCCCAGTTGCGTTGTGCCTGTGCAACGCCGAGCCCTGCAAGCCGGAGGCTTGCCAGCCATTAGCCGGGGGTTGAGCGAGTCCGCGAGCGACACCCCCGGTCAGAACGCAGGACGGCATGCACCCCGGATGGGTGCCAGAGGTGCGCACACCGGGATGGCACGAGGTTGTGGCCGACTGCTGGCACCCCTGCCGGGGTGCGGGGTTTGTCGTTCGGCTCCGGGGGTATCGCTGGCGCTCGACCCCCGGCTAATGGCTGGCAACCTTTCAGGTTGCTCGCCTTACAACAGGCGCAAGTCGGAGAGGCTTCCCGCCGCTCCTCGCGCCTCGGCGAAGTCAAGAAGCTGCTGCTGGCGCGGTAGCGCGGCGGCGCGGCGGCAAATCTACCGCGGATGTCCCGACCCGTGCTGCTCCCGTCCGTGATCTAACCGACGGTCCCGCCGAGGAACAAGGGCACCATGTGGCGCTCGTAGATGTTCTCCGTCACGTTCTTCGCGACGATCGCCTCGTTCGCCTCCAGCAGGCCGAGATAGGTCCGGCCCTTTTTGGCGGCGAGCTTGAAGGAGACGTGGAGCAGCTGCCTGAAGCTCGCGTTGAACTCCGGGTGGCCCGGGATATGTCGGAGAGCCCGGGCGAACTGTCCGCCTTGCCATCCGTCCACCGTGGCGGCGGACGGGAGTTGTCCGCGGTCGATGTCGATGACCGACGCATAGGGAGCCGAGAGCTCCTCCACGTGCTCCAAGGCCTGGCGATAGATCTCCTTGGCGAGCGCCGATCCTTCCCCCTCGGATTCGGCGAGGCCGATCAATTCCTCCAACCAGGTCGTGCCCGCGGTCTTGATGTGGAGCCCGGCCCCGGAACGGGCCAACGCCCTGCGGATGATGGGATACAACGAGAACTTGTCGCTGCCGCTGTGGACGCTGAGCTTCAGGTTCGCGGGCAGACCGTAGCGTGCGACCGCGTGGGCGATCACCGCGAGGTCGTCGTCGAACTCGCGTTCGAACTGCGCCAGGTCGCCGACGTAGTCGACGCCTTTGTTGAATCGTCCGGTGAACTTCGGGGCGATCGTCTGTGCGCGCACCCCTTCATCGGCGAGCAGCACCAGCACCACGAGCAGCTCCGGAGGCGTCTGCGGCGCGTCGGTCTCGTCCATCGAGACCTCGGCGATGAAGTTCCCCTCCCCGCCTTTCCTTTCGGCGATGTGCCGGTGGATCCTTCCCGCGTCCCGGACGGCGAGGAGGTACTTCCCGGCGACCCGACGGATGTCGTCCGCCGTCGTGCGGAACGGGTTCGCGACCCCGGCGATGGAGAGAGATCCGACCAGTTCCGGGTGCTTGGCGATGAAGGCCTCGACCTCGGCGGACGGAGCCGGCCTGCCGATGCTGTCGGCGACGTCGATGGTGAAGAAATCGGAGCTCGGCAAGAAGCGGTCCACCGTCTCGATCCGGATATGGTCCGCGTCGACATGCCACTTTCCGCCCCAGCCGAGCGCGGCCACCGCGGCTTCGGCGGCGGTCCGGACGCTTTGCGGCTCGGAGCCGATGAACGTGTGTTCCCGGTTCGACTTGTTCCAGACCGGCACGACCTCGACCCCGCGTGCGGCGAGCATCTGGAAAGCCCGCAACTGGGCCCGCGCCTGGTGCGCGAAGCGGTCACCGACGCCGAAAGAGAGACGTTCCAACGTGAGCATGGGAACGGACTCTGGGGTACCCGGAGCGGGCCTGCAATGCCGTGTCTCCAAGCGGGCGTCGCGTCCCGGATCCAGTCTGTCCCTGCTGTCCATGGAACCCGCTAGGCCGCCTCTTTGAGCAGCGCGATGAACTGCTTCATCGCCGGGGAGAGCACCTTGTTCTTCTTGTAGATGACAGCCAGGGGACGGCCGATGGAGACGTCCGCGAACGGCACGGCGGCGAGCGTCTGCTTGGTCACTTCGCCTGCGACGGTCCCGGCCGGCACGATGCTCACACCCGCCTCGATCTCGACGGCCCGTTTGACCGTCTCGATGTTGTCGAATTCCATCACCACGCGCACGGAGACACCCGCGTCGCGCAGGACCTTGTCGACTGCCTTGCGGGTCGGGATGTCGGGCTCGAACCCGATGAATTTCTGGGTGTCGAGCTGGGCGAGCTTCACGGTCTTCAGCTTGGCGAGAGGATGCTTGGGATGGCAGATGAGCACCATCGGCTCCTCCCGGAGCGGGACGACCTCCAGGCGGTTGTCCTTGTTGGGATACGCCACGAGTCCGAGGTCCACCACGTTCCCCAGCACGTCGTCGTAGACCTGGTTGGCCCGTTGGTACTCCACGTGGACGTTCACCGTGGGATATGATCTGAGGAACCGTTTCAAGTAGGGCGGAAGGTCGTGCAACCCGATGCTGTAGATGGTCGCGACACGGATCGTGCCGCTGACGATGTCCTTGACCTCCTGGAGCCGGTGCAGGAGCGAATCGTGCGTGGACACGATCAGCTTGCTGTGCTCGTAGAGGAGCTCCCCCTCCCGCGTCAGCCGGAACTTCTTCTTGCTGCGCTCGATGAGCAGCGACTTGAGCTGCCGTTCCAGGGAGCTGACCTGCTGGCTCACGGCGCTCTGGGTCACGCCGCTGATCTGCGCCGCTTTGGTGAAGCTCTCCGTCTCGACCAGGTCGCAGAAGATCTTGAAGCTCTGGATCTGCATGGGCCCAGCTAAACATACCTCTGGCTGATTGGAACCAGAATTAGCCCGGCTCACGGCTTTCTGTGGCGATTAGCTGGAACCAACGGGCCGGATTTCCGAAGAGGATCGAGCCTGAGCGGCAACCATCGGGATCGGGAGGTCATGCGTCGGCCGTCCGGACCGCCGAGACGGAGCGGGTGCCATTGGACCGGTCCTCACAAGGCTGATCCCTCTGTCGTTTCCTCACCCTCGCCCGGCGCGGGGACGGCACCCGTCGGTCCGTCACTTCTTCGCTGGTGGAGCGTGGAAGAGGTCGTCGCTCTTCAGGCCGGTGAGACCTTCCAGCCCTTTCAACAGACGGAAGAGGGCGAACATCATCACCGCCATCATCGGGATGGTGATGATCGGCCACTCGATCCAGTGGAGGCGCCCGATCTGCTCGGTCTGCGCGGAAGAACCAGGCGCACCGGTCACGATCCAGCGGGCGAGGAAGTAGTTCAGGATCCCGCTGACGAAGAACGTGGCGGCCAGGACCCACGAGGCCCAGCGGAGCAGCGCCTCGAATCCCGGGAGGTTGCCGCGCGCCGCCAGCGCCGCGCCGATCCGGTGGGTGTCGAGCACCTGCTTGTTGTAGAGCAGCGCCTTCACCAGCGGTTGGCGCGTGCGGAGGGTCATCGGGATGGCGAGGCCGATGAGCATCGGCAGCGCGGCCGCCTTCACCGCGAACCAGAAGTTGTCGAGCTTGAGCAGGCCGAGGCCGCCGGTGACGAGCGTGCCGACCAGGCCGATGATGGCGAACACGTTCCAGGTGCGCCGCTTCACGAGGTCGTACGTGCCGTAGGCCAGAGGGATGCTCAGCGCGACGACGAGCCCCCAGGCGGGGCCGAGCCGCGTCTCCTTGCTGAGCTGCGTGAGCACGACGCCGGGCAGGACGGCGTTGCACGCGAGGTTCAGCCACACGTTCTCCTGCGGCGGGCGGGGCGGGGCAGGGGGTTCCACGGGGGCCGGGCTTGCGTCGGTGTTCATGCGTCCAGAAAGTCGCGGAGCCTTTGCAAGACGACCCGCCAGTTCAACCTGTTTCCGCCGATCCCGCGTCCGGGGGCTGCACGGATGTCGTGGTGGCCCCGCCCGACGTGCATTACCGGATGCTGTCCCTGCTCTGGTGCCTGGTCTCGCCCGGCTCGCTGTTCCTGCTGCTCCGGGACCGCGAGTGGATCGATGCGCCCGGTCTGGCCGCGGGGTTCCGGGCCGTGCGCTTGGAGCAATGGGTCGCGACCGCGTTGCTCGCCCTGCACGTGCGCTTCCTCTGGCGATGGTGGCGGGCGGCGACGCGTGTCGCGGCGACCGGAACCCGCTTGCCCGATGCCTGAACGCGCGCGACGGTGCCGCGCCTTCAGACCCATCCCATGCCCCTCTACGAATACGAGTTGTGCGACGGCAGCTGCGCGGCGTGCGGCGGACGCTTCACCTTGCGCCGGCCGTTGACCGCGAAGGAGCTCACCGCCTGCCCGGCCTGCAAGAAACCCATCCGGAAGCTCATCTCGGGATTCAACACCCCCAGCATCACCAAGCCCGTCTCGATCAGCGACGCCAAGAAGGCCGGGTTCGCGGTGCTGAAGCGGGTGAACAAGGGGGAGTACGAGGCGCTCTGAACCGCGACTTGCCGCTTCCCAAACCTGCCGGACGCGCGCAGGTTCATCACGCTATGAGTTCCCTCACGGCCGTCCGTTCCGCCGTCGCCCGCACCGCAGCGCGCCGCCGTTGGTTGCGCGGATGGCACGGCCTCTGGCGCGGGTTCCTCGCCGGATCCTGCGTCTACCTTGCCGCTCTGGCGCTCTGGAAGCTGCTACCGCTGCCGCATGAGTTCGTCTGGGTCGGGGCCGTCATCGCGGTCGTCATGCTTCCGGTCGGTTTCTTGATCGGCTTCTGGAAGCAGACCTCCCCCGAGGAAGCGGCCCGATGGCTCGACCTCAAGCAAGGCCTGCAGGAACGCCTGTCGACCGCTCTCGAGGTCGGGTCCCTGCCCGCTTCTGACAAGCCTGCCCACGCGGCGTGGCAGGAACTGGTCATCGCCGATGCCACGACCGCCGCCGGGCAGGTCGACCCACGGAAACTCCTCCCTCTCGGTCTGCCGCGGCTATCGCGCTGGGTCGTCGTCGTGCTCGCCGTGGTCGCCGCGCTGGGGTTCGTCCCTGAGCTCCGCACCCAGGCCCATGTCCAGAAGAAGAAGGATGCCGAGGTCATCAAGGACACCGGCCGCCAGCTCGCCCTCCTCACCAAGCGCAGCCTCGAACAGCGCAAGCCCGCGCTCGAGCCGACCCGCAAGAATCTCGAAGAGCTGACCGACCTGGGCACGCGCCTCCAGTCCGCGAAGCTCACCCGCGAGGACGCCCTCAAGGACCTCGCCAAAGCCACCGACCAGTTCAAGCAGTTGGCCACCGAGCTAGCGAAGAACCCGGTGCTCCGCAAGATGGAACAGGCCGCGCGCACGCCGGGCGGCAACTCCGAGCAATCCCAGTCCGCGTTGCAGAAGCAGATCGAATCCCTCCAGAAACAGCTGGGGGACAAGCCCGGCGACAAAGACGTCGCCGACCAGCTCCAGAAGGATCTCCAGAAGCTCAAGGACGCCGCCAAAGGGATGGCCGACAACAACTCGGCCGCCGCCAAGGCCGCGCGTCAGCAGATGTCGCAGATGGCGAATGAGCTCGCCCGCAAGGCCGAAAGCCTCGGCATGCCGTTGCCCAGCCTCGACGAGGCCGTCGCCGCGCTGAACAACGCGCAGGTCGAGCAGTTCCTCAAGGACCTCAACGTCGCCGAGCAGGACCTCCAGAAGATGGCCGACATGGCCAAGATGCTCGCCCAGCTCCAGCAACAGGCGGAGAAGACCGGCAAGGACCTCGCCGAACAGCTCAAGAGCGGCCAAGCCCAAGCCGCCATCGGATCCCTGCAGAAGCTCATCGATCAGCTCAAGAAATCCGACCTGACGCCTGAGCAGATGAAGGCGCTCTCCGAAGAGATCTCCAAAGCCGTCAAGCCGGGGCAGCAGTACGGCAAGGTCGGGGAACATCTGAAGGCGGCGCTCGCCGCGTTCAAGACCCCGGGCGACGGCGGCAAGAGCGGCAACAGCGGTGCGTCCGCGTCGCTCACGGCTGCCCAGAAGGAGTTGCAGGACTTGATGGACCAGCTGGGCGACGCGCAGTCGCTGATGGCCGCTCTCCAGAACTTGCAGAAGGCCCAGATGTGCGTCGGCAACTGCCAAAGCTGGGGGCAATGCAATGGCCCCGGCGGCGGCGGCTTCAATCCTAACGGCAAGAAAGGCGGCAAGGGCGTGGGCGCTTGGTCCGATTCGAGCGCGTGGAGCATGCCCGACGGCATCAACGACCTCTGGGACAACTCCGGCGTCAACCGGCCCGACATGGCCGGCAAGGGCAACACGGACCGCGATCCGAACAAGCCGGACAATCTCGTGCCGACGAAGGTGAAAGGCCAGATCCAGCCGGGCGGTCCGATGCCCAGCATCACGCTCAAAGGCGTCAGCATCAAAGGCCAGAGCAAGGTCAGCTACACCGAGGCCGTGGCGTCCGCCCAATCCGATGCCCAGGCCGCCCTCAGCCAAGAGCAGGTGCCCAAGGCTTATCAGAATTCCGTCCGCGATTACTTCGACGACCTGAAGAAGTGAGTTCGGAGCGCTGGTCCCGGCCCACAGAACGGGTCGGTTCCGCAGGTCGTTGATCCGGACGCCTGCCTTTTCTGACCGCACCGGACGGGACCAGCAACTGGACGCGCTCCGGTCCGAAGCCCGGGGACGCCGAGGGCGAAGCGGGCGCATCTCGGTTTCTTGCAGCCTATCCATCCGCCAAGAACATCGCGGAGCGATGTCAGCCATGAGCCGGGGGTCGAGGAGCGCAGCAACGACACCCCCGGATACCGTGGGCCAGCGCCACGACCCCGGCAGGGGTCGCAGATTCGTCAACTGGGTCGTCGTCTGGCACCCTTCCAGGGTGCTTGTCTCCTCGTCGGTCACCGGGGGTGTCGCTGTCGCTCAACCCCCGGCCAATGGCTGGCAAGCCTCCGGCTTGCGAAGCCGACGCCACTTCCCTGCAAGAAACCGAGTCGAGCTAGGCCGATGGGGATGCCACCGCGGGCATGCTTGCACCGGCGATGTCCGTCCGCATACTTCGCGCGCATCCTGCACAATACATGAACGCTCCCATCCGTGTCGCGATCACCGGCGCCGCCGGCCAGATCGGCTATTCCCTCCTGTTCCGCATCGCCTCCGGCGCGATGTTCGGCCCGGCCCAGCCTGTCATCCTCCACCTCATCGAGATCGAGCCCGCGCTCAAGACGCTCAACGGCGTGGTGATGGAGCTGGACGACTGCGCTTTCCCGCTGCTCCAGGGCGTCGTGCCGACCGCGAGCCTCGATGAAGGCTTCCGCGGCGTGGACTGGGCGCTGCTCGTCGGCAGCGTGCCGCGCAAGGCCGGCATGGAGCGGAAGGACCTGCTCGGCATCAACGGCAAGATCTTCACCGGCCAAGGCCAGGCCATCCAGCGCAACGCCGCCAGCGGTGTCCGCACCCTCGTCGTCGGCAACCCGTGCAACACGAACTGCCTCATCGCGCTGAACGCCGCGCCCGACGTGCCCAAGGACCGCTGGTTCGCGATGACCAAGCTCGACGAGAACCGGGCCAAGACGCAGCTCGCCAAGAAGGCCGGAGTCGCCGTCACGCAGGTGAGCAACCTCGCCATCTGGGGCAACCACAGCTCCACGATGTACCCTGATTTCGCCAATGCCCGCATCGCCGGCGCCCCGGCGCCCTCGGTGATCCAGGACGAGACCTGGTTCAAGGACACCTTCATCCCCATCGTCCAGAAGCGCGGCGCCGCGATCATCGAAGCCCGCGGCCTGAGCAGCGCCGCTTCCGCCGCCAACGCGGTGGTCGATACCGTCAAGGCGCTCACCACGCCGACGCATCCCGACGACTGCTTCAGCGTCGCGGTCCATTCCGACGGCAGCTACGGCATCGAGAAGGGCCTCATGTACAGCTTCCCGACGAAGAGCGACGGCCTCCGCTGGCAGACGGTGCAAGGCGTGACGTTGAGCGAGTTCAGCCGCTCCAAGATCGTCGCCACCGAGAACGAGCTGAAGGAGGAGAAGTCGCTCGTCGCCGACCTCTTGCCGAAGTGACCGCGACCCGGCCCCGAGAGGGTCTCCGCTGATCGCTGGCAAAAGAACGGCCCTCGCCCATGCGGGGGCCGTTCGCTTTCTCGGCATCGTCCGTCCGTCTTCCGGCGGGCCCCGGGCCGATATCGTGGACGGATGTCGCGCCCGGGTCAGACGGCGCGAGCAGCCCTGCCTGCCGCGAAGTCCACGAAGTTGCGCAGCAGCCGCAGACCGACCTGTTGGCTCTTCTCCGGATGGAACTGGGTCGCCCACACGTTGTCCCTGCGCACCGCCGCCGCGAACGGTCCGCCGTAATCCGCGCTTCCGGCGATGATCGAGGCCTCCGCGGGCCGCGGGAAGAAGCTGTGGACGAAATAGAAGTGGCTGCGGTCCGGGATGCCGGCGAACAGCGGACAATCCGGTTGCGTGACGTTGACTTCGTTCCAGCCGATCTGGGGGATCTTGAGCCGCGGCTCTTCGGCCGTCGGCCGGAACCGCACGACCGGTCCCTTGAACACGCCGAGCCCGAGCGCGCAGGAGTTGAACTCCTCGCTCCGCTCGAACAGCGCCTGATAGCCGACGCAGATCCCGAGGAACGGCTTGCCCGCCGCGATCCAGCCGGTGACCGCGCCGCAAAGGTCCTGCCGCTGCATCGAGTTCATGCAGTCATCGAACGCCCCGACCCCGGGCAGCACCATGCCGTGGGCATCCGCCAATCCATCGGGCGAAGCGACACGTCGGACCTCCGCGCCGACGGCACGGAGGGCTTTCTCGACGCTGCGGATGTTTCCGGCGCCGTAATCGAGGAGCGCGAGCATGGGCTGGATCTTCGGTGTCCGGGTCGCGGCCTGCGAAGGGGCCACGATGATCGTTTCCGGCAACGGTGCCGGGGTCACGTCAAGCCGGATCTCTTCCGGCTCGCGCGGAAGTTACCGGTCGGCCACGGTGAGGGCAACGCCGTCCGTCCGCCACGGGCGCGAGCCGCTGCTTGTCGGATCCGTCACGCGGCCGTAACAACGCGCGTGCGTTCCCCTTGGTCCTATCTGCCGAAGTCCGGCTGGAAGCGTTGGCTCGCGGTCGTCCTCCTCGCCGTCGGCGGCTTCGTGCTGTCCATCATCGCGCTTGTGGGCTCGGTCATCGTGGCGTGGAACACCTCTTCGACGTTCCAGGGCTGGGCCTTGGAGCAGATGATCACGCGGGGTTCCCAGCCGTTCCCGGACGAGTTGCCGGAGAACCCCGGCCCGAAGCCCACGTACCAGGGTCGCCGCGATCAGGCCGCCGACCTGCGGTCCGGCGCGGAGATCTACCGCGTGACCAACGTCTGGGATGTCCGTCTGCGCTTCACGGCACCGCAGTGGGAGGCGCTCAAGCCCAAGCGCGTCCCGCCGCTCTTGGGGTTCATTCAGCCGGACGGTACCCCGCTGCTGCGCAACACGAACTCCACACGCAACGGGCTTTCCGGCGTGCTGGGCCTCGATTTCCCGTTCTCGAGCGGCGATGTGGAGTTCGGTGGCACGCTCTTCACCGATGCCGGCGTGCGCTTCAAGGGCAACGGCACCTTCCTGGGTTCCTTCCGCGGCTACCGCAAGCCGTGGAAGATCGTCATCGACCACGGACACAAAGGACGCGAGCTCGCCGGCCGTTCGACCTTCAACCTCGCCAACCTCTCCGCCGATCTCACCTGCCTCAGCGACTCGCTCGGCTACGAATATTTCCGCGACGCCGGCGTGCCTTCGCCGGCCACGGCGCTGTCGCGGGTCTTCCTGTCCATCGCGGGCACGGAGTCCGACCGGTTGCTCGGGATGTACCTGCTCGTGGAGAACCCCGACCCGGCATGGGCCAAGGAACGTTTCGGCAAGAAGGGCGTCGCCCTGTTCAAGCCGGTGACCCACCAGCTCTTCTCCGACCTGGGTGACGACTGGGCCGCCTACGACGGCATCTACGACCCCAAGACCAAGCTCGCCCCGGAGCAGAAGGCGCGCGTGATCGAGGTCGCAAAGTTCGCCTCCAAGACGGATGACGCGGCCTTCGCCGCGCGCATCGCGGACTTCGTGGACTTCGACGAGTTCGCCCGGTTCCTCGCCGGCCAGGTGCTCCTGTCGAACTACGACAGCTTCCTCTCCAATGGTCAGAACTACCTGATGTATCTTCATCCGGATTCCAAGAAGTTCGGATTCATCCCGTGGGACCTCGACCATTGCTGGGGCGAGTTCCCGCACATCGGCACCGCCGACGAGCGCACCCGGGCGAGCATCTGGCATCCGTGGACCGGGCCGAACCGCTTCCTGGAGCGGATGCTGGCGGTGCCTGCCTTCAAGGAGCGCTATCGCCAGGAACTCGAGCGCCAGCTCGCGACCGTCTTCGTGCCGGAGCGGCTCGTCCGCCGGGTGGACGAGATCGCCGCGGTCATGCGGCCGTTGATCGCCGAATGGTCGCCGGAACGGCTCAGCCGGTTCGAGACGGCGGTGGCCTCCGATTTCTACAGCGGTCCGCGCGATGGCGGTCCGGAGGACCGGAACCGTCCGGTCTGGCAGTTGAAGCGCTTCATCGCCGAGCGCGCCGCCAACGTGCGGGCGCAATTGGACGGCAAGGCCGAAGGCGTGATGATCTCGCGCCAGCAACAGAACCGACGGGACGGATCGGAGACGAAAGATCGTTGACGGGCTGCGCCAGGGCCGCACCTCGGCGTCGGTCGCCGCGCTTTCGGCCGGTGCCCGAAGGCGGGGAAGCCTGCCCTTCTGTCCGTCACAGGAATCCCGCGCCGCCGAGAGTTCACCGCGCCGTCACCTCCGTCACCCCGACTTGACGTGCGGTCCGGGGACTTGCCCGGGCAGAGTACCTCCTCTATGACAAATGGCATGCTAGCTGGGGGCGTGACTGCCAAACTCCGACGAGCGGCCACCGACATGGGGTCGCGAGTCCTGACCCGTGCCCAAGAGGGCTCGCCTTACTCGATGCGCCGGGCCCGGGGATTGGCCGACATCCAGGCGGCACAGGCCCTTCGGTTCCTGGTCTTCAACCTCGAGCTCAACGAAGGCTTGGAGAGCTCGTTTGCGACGCTCCGGGACGAGGACCGCTTCGATCCGGTCTGCGACCATCTGTTGGTCGAGGACACCCGGTCGGGCGACATCATCGGCACGTATCGACTCCAGACCGGTACCGCGGCCGGTCGTCATCTCGGCTACTATTCTGCCCAGGAGTTCGATTTCGAGCCGTTCGAGCCGTTCCGCAGCCAGATCATCGAGCTGGGTCGCGCGTGCGTCCACCGGGACCACCGGAACATCTTCGTCCTCGGCCTGCTCTGGAAGGGCATCGCCGATTACGCTCGTGAACATGGCGGGCGCTACTTTGTCGGCTGCAGCTCGCTCGCGTCGCAAGATCCCCGGGTCGGCGCGTCGGCGTTCTTCGAGCTGACCGCGGAACATCTGGTCGAGCCCGCCTTGAGGACCTTCCCGCTGGAGCCTTACCGCTGCGACATGGGACAGCTCGCTCCCGAGGTGCCCAAGACCCCCAAGCTGCTGCGCGCCTACCTCTCGCTCGGTGGCAAGATCTGCGGCCCGCCGGCGCTCGACCGGGAGTTCAAGACCATCGACTTCCTCACTTGGCTGGATCTCGAAGCGCTTCCCCCCGCGGCGTACCGCATCCTAGGCTAGGCCCATGCCGAGCCACCCGTTCCGCGTCGCGGGACGTTCCATCCGCTTCTTCTGGTTCTGCGCCACCGCGCTGGGGGACTTCTGGTCTTCCGTCCGCCCGGTGGAGAAAAAGCACGGCCGGCGCGATTATCGCCGCCGCGCCGATTGGGCGCACCGCCAAGCGAGACGCCTCTGCAAGGTGCTGGACCTCGAGGTCGGGTCCGTCGGCGAGGTGCCGACCGCTCGTTTCCTCTGCTCGAACCACCTCGGCTATCTCGACATCGTGACCCTCATCGCAGTCACTCCGGTGGTGTTCGTCGCGAAGGCCGAGGTGCGCGGTTGGCCGGTCGTCGGCTGGCTGACGCGGTGCGCCGGCACCATCTATCTCCAACGGGAACGCAAGGGCGACCTGGTCGACGTGGCGAAGCAGTTCGATCCGGTGATCGAAGCGGATGTGCCGGTGGTGATCTTCTTGGAAGGCACCAGTTCTGGAGGGGACGATGTGTTGCCGTTCCGTCCGTCGCTGCTGGCGAGCGCGGTCGGCAACGGTTGGAGCGTCGCGCCGGTCGCGCTCGATTATTCAGTGGAAGACGGGACGGTCGCGGAAGATGTCGCCTACTGGCGTGACATGACCTTCTTCCCGCACTTGCTGAACCTGCTGTCCAAGCCGCGTCTGGGCGGACGCGTCGCGTTCGGGGCCGGGCGGCATCCCGGTGAAGACCGGAAGGCGCTCGCGAAAGAATTGCGCGACCAGGTCGTCGCGTTGCGGGCACCGCGTCCCGGCGCCTGACGGACGTCGCTCCGTCTTGCCGTGGTGGAACTTACCGTGATCCAAGGCGTGGGACCTTTTCGCCGGGGCCAGGTCAGCGGCGGCGCTTGGCCGGGCCGAAGTAGTAGCCGCCGGTGAGCCGGACGCCCTTCATCTTCCGCTCGGCGACGTGGCCCATGCCGGGCTTCCCGTCGTCGAAGATGGCGGTGTAGTCGTAGTTGAAATCCTTGAGCTTCAAACGCTCGATCGTGCGGTCGATGTAGCGCTCGATGCTCCGGACCGCTTGGGCGTCCTCGGCCACCATGAGGGTGAACGCGTCGCCCGTCGATTTCGCCCGGCCGGTCCGGCCGATGCGGTGGACGTAATCTTCCGGGTGCTGTGGCACGTCGAAGTTGATCACGTGCGTGACGTCGGCGATGTCGAGGCCGCGCGACGCGATGTCGGTGGCGACAAGCACCTCGAACTTGCCCGACTTGAACCCGGCCAACGCCTGCTCTCGCTCGGCCTGCGAACGGTCGCTGTGGATGGCCGCGACGCGGTGGTCGTTGCGCTTGAGCAGGTCCTCGATGTCGTCCGCACGGCGGCGCGTGCGGCAGAAGATGAGCACGGAATCGTAGTGGACGTGGTCGAGCAGCGCCCGGAGCAGGTCCTTTTTCTGGCGCTCGGCGACCGGGTAGAGCACGTGCTTCACCGTCTCGGCCGGCGAACGGCGCGCGCCGATCTCGATCGTCTCCGGCGAGCGCATGGCCCATTGGATGAGCGTCTCGATCGCCGGCGGCACGGTCGCGGAGAAGAGCGCGGTCTGGCGGTCCTTGCCGCATTTTTCGACGATGCGCCTCACGTCCGGCAGAAAGCCCATGTCCAGCATGCGGTCGGCCTCGTCGAGCACGAGATGCTTCACCCCGCTGAGGTCCACGAGCTTCTCCTGGATGTGGTCGAGCAGGCGGCCCGGCGTGGCGACGAGGATGTCGACGCCGGCCTTGAGCTCGTCCTTCTGCTTGCCGTAGCCGACGCCGCCGAAGACCACGCTGACATTGAGGTTCGTGAACTTGGCGAACTTCTTGAAGTTCTCCTCGGTCTGCGAGGCGAGCTCGCGGGTCGGTTCGAGCACGAGGCAGCGGGGGCCGGGACCATGGGTGCCGATCTGGTGGATGATGGGCAGGGCGAAGGCAGCGGTCTTGCCGGTGCCGGTCTGCGCGGACCCGATGACGTCGCGGCCCTGCAACATCAGAGGGATGGCCTTCTCCTGGATGGGCGTGGCCTCTTTGTAACCCATCGCCGCCACCGCATCGAGGAGCGCGAGGCGCAGGCCGAGTTCGTGAAACTGCATAGGTGGTGGTAGCAGCAAAGCGGCTCCCGGCGGAAGTTGTTTCGCGGAGCCGGTGGGCCCTTTGAACCCTCCGGGCCGTCACAGCGAAGGTGACACGGTGACGCCTCCGTTTCGTCTTCAGCCTCCGGGTCCTTGCTCCCGGAGCCTTCGTCACGTCGCGCCGCGCTGCGGCGCATCACGCCGCTTGCAATCGATCGCCGGACGACTTAGCAGGGGCGCGACACGCGGTAAAAACGAAGGAGCCCACCATGGCCAAAGGAAACAACAGCCAGAAAAAAGAAGTGAAGAAGCCCAAGAAGGAGAAGCCCAAGGCTCCTCCTTCCACCAAGCGTCCTTGACGCTCTGTTCCCGCCCGCCTGCGCGCGGGCGACGCCAGCCTCCCGATCCCGCCGCGGATGTTCGTCCGCGAGCGGGATCGCCTTTTCCCGGGGGCCTCCGGTGCGTTGCCCGTCTACTTCACGAAGCCTTGGGCCTTGAGCCAGAAGACGAGGTCGTTTGCCCACGGATGCGCGTTGTCGAACTCCGGAGGCTTCGAGGCGAGGCCGATCCCGTGGCGGCCGTGCTGGTAGATGTGCAGGTCGAATGGAACGCCGTTCCGCGAGAGAGCGGCGGCGAACTCGAGCGAGTTGCGGACCGGCACCGCCTGGTCCTCGACCGTGTGCCAGAGGAAGGTCGGCGGCGTCCCGGGCGAGACCTGCTTCTCGTTCGAGAGCAGGTTGATCAGGTCGGCCGTCGGAAACTTCCCGAGCAGATTCTCGCGCGAACCCGTGTGGCCGTGGCTCTCCATCGTGATCACCGGATAGCAGAGGATCCCGATGTCGGGACGGGAACTGATCCGGTCGACCGGATCCGTCGCGCCGGCATCGCCGAGGTCGTAGTGGGTCAGCAGCGTCGACGCGAGATGGCCGCCGGCGCTGCTGCCCATGATCCCGATCTTCCTCGGATCGAGCTTGAGCTCCGAAGCCCGGGACCGCACACGCCGCACCGCGCGGGCCGCGTCGCCGAGCATGACGGGATGCCGGTAGCCGTGGCTTCCGAGGCGGTACTTGAGGACGAACGCGGTCACGCCGCGTCGGGACAAGTAGAGCGCGTAATCCGCGCCTTCGTGCGATGCGAGCCCGCCGTAGCCGCCGCCCGGGCAGATCACGACCGCCGCGCCGGTCGCTGTCTCCGCCGACGGCAGGTACGGCGTGAGCGTCGGGATGTCGTTGGTGCCGCTCCCCAGCGCGCCGGGAGCTTTGTCGGGCCAGAGGGGGAAGGCGGGTCGGACTTCGGCGCGGAGGAGAAGGGAGAACACAGACATGGCGATCAACGCGAAGAACGGTTTCATGGTGGCCCGGAAAACGTCCCCGAACGGCCACGGTCCGACAAGCCTGCGCACGGCCTGCGCACGGCCCTGGGCAAAGGCAGGAAGGAGCGGGGCCTGCGCAAGGAACCGGCGCGGACGCCGTCCCCGCTTCCCCCGTGGCGGCGGATGCCGCTAAGGTACGGCCATGCCACATCCGCTTGCCGGGAAACCGGCCCCGAAGGACCTGCTGACCGATCTCGCAGCGCTGGAGCGCGCCTACGAGACCCGCATGCCCGACCTCGCCGACCCGACGCAAGCGGTCGCGTTCGGGACGAGCGGCCATCGCGGCACGCCGCTGGACGGCACGTTCACGGACTCCCATATCGCGGCCATCACCCAGGCGGTCTGCGATTTCCGCGCGATGAAGGGCGACCGGGGACCGCTCTTCTTGGGCAAGGACACCCATGCCATCTCGCGGCCGGCGGAACGCACCGCGCTCGAAGTGCTGGCGGCGAACGGCGTCGAGACCTTCATCGCGGCCGACGACGGCTTCGTCCCCACACCGGTGGTGTCGCACGCCATCCTCGGCCACAACCGCGGGCGCAAGGCGGCCTTCGCGGACGGCCTGATCATCACGCCGTCGCACAACCCGCCGCAGGACGGCGGCTTCAAATACAACCCGCCCGATGGAGGCCCCGCGGACACCGATGTCACTGATTGGGTCCAAGACCGCGCGAACGCGCTCCTCCGCGGCGGCAACCGCGACGTGAGACGGACCCCGCACGCCGGGGCCATCCGCGCGGCGACGACGCACGCGCACGACTTCATCTCGCCCTACGTCGACGACTTGGCCTCGGTGGTCGACCTCGCCGCGATCAAGGCCTCCGGCCTCCGCATCGGCGTCGACCCGCTCGGCGGTGCATCCTTGCCCTGCTGGCAGCCGATCGCGGAACGGCACGGTCTGGACATCACGATTGTGAACAAGAAGGTGGATCCGGCGTTCGGTTTCATGACCCTCGACCATGACGGGAAGATCCGTATGGATTGCTCGAGCCCGTACGCGATGGCCGGCCTGGTCGGGATGAAGGACCGGTTCGACATCGCGTGGGCCTGCGACCCCGACGCGGACCGCCATGGGATCGTCACGCGTAGCGCGGGTCTGATGAACCCGAACCACTATCTCGCGGTGGCGATCCACTACCTGCTCACCCATCGGCCGGGTTGGCCGTCGGCCGGCGTCGTCGGCAAGACGCTCGTGAGCAGCAGCCTCATCGACCGGGTCGTCGCCAGCCTCGGACGGCCCTTGATGGAGACGCCGGTGGGGTTCAAGTGGTTCGCCCCCGGGCTCTTCGCCGGCACCTGTGTCTTTGGCGGCGAAGAGAGCGCCGGGGCCAGCTTCCTGCGGCGCGACGGCACCGCGTGGAGCACCGACAAGGACGGGCTCATCCTCGGGCTGCTGGCGGCCGAGATCACCGCGGTCACCGGCGAAGACCCCGGCCGGCACCACGCCGAGCTCACGTCCCGGTTCGGTGCGCCGAGCTACACGCGGCTTGACGCTCCTGCCACGCCGACGCAGAAGGCGAAGCTCAAGAAGCTTTCTCCCGAAGCTGTGAAGGGCACTTCGCTCGCCGGCGAACCGATCCTGGCGAAGCTCACCCGAGCGCCCGGGAACGGAGCGTCCATCGGCGGCCTGAAGGTCGTGTCGCAAAACGGTTGGTTCGCCGCGCGCCCGAGCGGCACCGAGAACATCTACAAGCTGTATGCCGAGAGCTTCCGCGGGACCGGGCATCTCCAGAGCATCGTCACCGAGGCCCAAGCCTTGGTGTGCGACGCACTGGCGTGACCGTCCTATCGGCCGGTTTCAAATTGAAGGCCAAGACAAAAAACTGAGATATCCGTTCTGGACACATTTTCGATATCCGCACCGCCAACGACCTTGAACGGGTCGACCCGGACCTCGAACGCCGGCCCCGCGTCGCCCGCGTCTTCCCCAACGAGTCCTCTCGTCTCCGCCTCGTCTCCGTCCCTCCTCACAGAACTCTAAGGTTGAGGTTGCTTCGGACGAGGCAACGAACTTCTCGCCCTCTCGACCGTTCGACCGCTCCCCGCCAAAGCGGCAGCTCCGCTCTGCTTCGCCGCGCGCACTCCAAGACGCTGGCGCGACCGAGCCGGCCCCGGGCTGAGTCCGCTAGGTCTTGGAGTGCGTGTGGCTTGCCACCGCTTTTCGTCCGCCGGACGTGGCAACGGACTTCTGGGCCGTCCGCCCTCTCGACCGTTCGACCGCTCCCCGCCAAAGCGGCAGCTCCGCTCTGCTTCGCCGCGCGCACTCCAAGACGCTGTCGCGACCCAGCCGGCCCCGGGCGGAGTCCGCGAGGTCTTGGAGTGCGTGTGGCTTGCCACCGCTTTTCGTCCGCCGGACGAAGCAACGAACTTCTGGGCCGTTCGTCCGTTCG
>Ga0209443_1000018_pt1 | contig 103244 bp, 82 predicted proteins | sample LauGreBMM110DCMD_2_FD_187571 | JGI IMG/M metagenome (GOLD analysis project Ga0209443, IMG submission 187571) | Freshwater lake microbial communities from Lake Michigan, USA - Su13.BD.MM110.DCMD (SPAdes) (version 2) | ecosystem: Environmental > Aquatic > Freshwater > Lake | place: Lake Michigan... | reverse complement strand
GTGCTAGCGATTTCAAAGTGGTTTCACTTTCAAGTTGATCGCTTGTGCCAGTATAGTTATCGACAAATTGGCCGTCCTTAAAGACAGCAATACTATGCCCGTGATTTAATGCGTTGACGCCCCAAAGTATCATTTGTAAATAAACGGGTCACGTTTGCGTAATTCTTTTAGGCGTTTTTTAAACGCACGGCGATCCTGGTACCATGTCCAGGGAGTTAATAGAAAGTCAATTATTTTTTTCATTTTGATCCTTTGGAAACCACTTCTTTGCCCTAAGTTGAATCTTAAGACTATTTGATTCTTTTGCGTTAGTTATAAGCCATAGTGTGGCAAGTTTGCCCAGCTTAACCACTGCATCGTTTATATCTTTGACATCTTCAGGCCAATCTGGCATGCTTACACTCCAGCCGAACTCTAATGCTTGTTCAACAGTCCGTGGGCCTTCATGGTCTCTATCTGGTACTAGCACAATTTCTTTGCCCAGCTGTTTTAGTAACCAGTTCTGGCTGTCTTTAATCTCAGCACCTAATAAAGCACACCCATCAATACTTAGTGCATCAAACGGCCCTTCACTAACAATTACGAAATTTCTTTCATTAGTTTGACGGTCTAAGTTAAACACATAACCAGGTTGCTGTTCACTTAGATACTTGGGTTTAGCATCATTGAAAGCACGGGCAGTCCATCCAACAATGACACCTTTGAATAAAAACGGAATAATAAGTCTGCTGTTGAATCCTATTTTGTTAGCCCAATAAAACGGATAAGCAAACGGATCAATCTTTCTTTCTACCAAGTATCCAACTGCTTCGGTAAATTTTGTTGGAACAGCATAGTCACCATCTGGAAGTTTTAAGAATGTATCTAACTCTTCAAAACTAATAGCATCCAGTGGCAATGCTCTTGTTTCAAACTTTGGAATAACACTTGTTATTACCGTATTCGAGTTGTCATTTAGTCTAAGGGCTTCTAATCTAAGTTGGCTAATTGTATCGTCACCCATATTAAGGTCACGCATTAGTTTACTCATTTTTTGACTAATAGTTCTACCAGGTTGCCAGCTTGCTTTAAATCCGCAATTGAAACAATGGTAAGATACTGCATCGCCGCCATTGATAATAAAGCCGCCACGTTGGCGTTTGTCATCACAACACGGGGCATTGAAACTTATCCAGCCGCTTGGGGTCTGTTTTCGTTTACCGGGTAAGTGTTGTAGTAATGTATCGGCTATGAGACTCATAGCACTATTATACTTAACTTACGGTTACTTTGTCAACCTTTCCGGTTGTTCCGGACGAATTAGTGCCAGTAACATCTGCCAATCTTGAGTTAAGATATCTAACTCTAAAATATTTGTATTCACCGATATCCATGGTCACTGTGAATGTTCCAGATGCGGCTACCGTTAGTTCTGGAAACTCATAAATTCGAACTTCTGGTTTAAATGCTTCGGTAGTAATAGTTGATTCAGTAGTACCTTCAATCCAAATTGTGCCTTTAAATCCCGTATATGCAATTTCAAAGTCTAATGAAGTTGTTTTTTCAGCTTCGTAAAATGTAGTTGGAATTGAACTAGACTTACGAATAGGAAGACCTTCTAAATTCATTTCTGCTGAAAAGTCTTTGTATACTCGCTCGTTTCTAAAGGTAGGCATAGCATTACCAATCAATTCAATTGTGCCAACTGCTCCAAATCTTGAATCGCCGTATAGTATGATATCATTGCCGTCTTTAACTGCGGTAACACTATATCGCAAAAATTGATCTTGTAACTCTACTAAATCATCTTGTGGGATAGTAACTGTACTAATACCCTTGTGCGTAGTTTGATTTAACGGAGTAACGGTGTACGGACTGTTCGATAGTGCATTACCTTGAGAATCCATAACATTAAGTTCAATTATAGAAAGTGTGCTTAGGTTAATGCGCTTTTGGTCGGCATTCTTAATGTCGAACTCGATAGTATTATCAATACCATTATATATTTTTACTGTTCTCTGATACACGTTTGTATACTCCGTAGTAAATCCTGCCAGATCGGCTAATAGCTGTACTCTATTTGGATATAAATAACTTGATATTTTTTGCATCTGGCAGGACCTTTATATACTATTTATGGCAAAACTAAGAGACAACATCGAACAACAATTACCCTTTATCAGCGTATTAAACTACGGCGAAGAAGAATACGTTGGTATAATTATTAATCAAGACCAATTTGTTACTAGCTTCTACGATTTAAATGCAATAAAGTCCCCAGAAGAAAAAACCCTATTTTTAGAAATAGGAGAAACTTGGTGGTGGGAATCAAACAGACAATTTCCAATTAGCATTATTTGTCGTGATCAAATACTACCCTTTGCTTATGCTGTTAAAACTTTTAACAGTAAGGATGTTAGAGTAATACTAGGTCCAGTTGTTAATTTGATGAATCTAACACTCAAGCGTGTAAAGCGTAAATCAGTACAGTTAGTGCGAAAAACTCGTTAACTAAACTCGTAGCTTATACTTTCACAGATTAGATTCATCTGCACTACCACCACATGTGCGTAAGCAATAGCATGTGCTTTTTTAAAGTAATACTCATTATTCTCGGGTTTCGTCCACACTTCGTTCATCACCGTAGTCCAATCTTTCCCAATCAGATAACGTTTCGCGGGTCTGATCATCGCCAGTACTGCGGCCAATTGCTCTATAGACTTTGGCTTGCTTTGTCTCAGAATAGACCCATGCCCATTCACATGGAATAGTAGTTGGGTAAAGTCGTCTTGCTCCAGTAGATCCCATAACGGTTCAGTCTCCATTAACTTGAGTAAATGTGTCCTATCTTTTACACCTTCATAGACACTAACATTTAAAAAGTCTAACTTAAAATAACCTCGTTCTTCTGCTTGTTTATACTCTATCGTACTTATTCCTGTAATTGGATTGTACGGGATCGCAGTACAATATATTCCAGTATTGTGCTTTTTAAAAGTTCCGTTGTCGCTGATTGCAGCCGTGACATTCTTAAACACTTTAAGTGCGGTTGTTCTGTCTGCAAAGTCAATATCAATATCTGGCATTAGTGTTTTATCTCTGATTCAAAAAGTAATAAAGGTAAGTGTTCTGTTAAGTGGTCGGCATACTTGTCAGCTTCTTCAATAGTATCAAATCCTATAAACTTTACGTAAACCGAATTATCTTCTTCTGACACGATTACTTGCAATTCAAGCTGTAATGCATCTGGATTAGGACTTACATGATTCGTTTTCATATGTTAGATTCCTTAACAACTTGCTTGACTAAATCAGCATCTGCCGACTTTTGCTTAAACTTATTAAGCCAAAATTGCAAGTCTATAATATTACTTATTGCAGATAGCTGATCATCACCCATCTTCTTCAGCATTGATTTACCATTTGCTGAATTTAGTACAAGCCAAGGACTAATTTTACCATCTTTGATGTCGTACGTAGCTCTGCTTAGACTAACATATAAAAAATAATGATTCCATACACTTCCTTGGTCTTCTGCCCAGGTTAGCATATGACTAATACTACGCTCTAGTGCAACTTCAACCGGTTCTGTTTTAATCAAGTGTAGAACGTATTTTTCATACAATTCATCTCTACACCAGTGATCTAATTTAACACCACTAGTCACTACATAATTTATAAACTTGTCTGGATATAACGGATTAACATTAGAGACAAAACTACCAAACTTAACAAACGAATTATAATACGAACTATGAGCAAACTCGTCATAGGTCTTGTCAACTTTAGAGTTTTGACTCATCCTATAAAATTTGTTATATGTATCGTATCCAAGAACAACATGTCTTTCAGTCTTAGCCAGTGCCCTGCGTTTTTGCTCGCATACATGCACAGCTAACGTTTTTTCTTTAGTAAATTTATTACTACAATACTGACAAGTATACGTTTGTTCTTCCACAGCCATCATTTAAATTTCTTTGCGATCGTTGCATCATCCATGCCGTATGTTTTAGCAAGGGCCTTCATCTCTTTATCTGTAGTTAGCTGAGCCAGCATTTCAACCTCATCCATTTTTTTATTAGGATAAATTTCAGCTAAGAATTTAACTCGCTTGTTGCTATTTGCGGCATCTTTCTTTTTATTTCCTAACCATTGATGGAAGTATACAGTCTCTCCGTTATGACTACACATACACAACAGTAGCCACATAAGTTTAGGATGCTTCTGTAAAAGATTCCAGTTCTTATTAAAATACTCATTGACAGTTAGTACAAAGTGTTCTTGAATTTCACGCTTTTGTCCTTGCACGTTGCTAATATAACGATTAAGAATAAAATATTCGTTCTTAAGAGATTTCTGCTGGTCTGCATCCATAGCGTCCCACAGCTCGCGGACATTTTGATCAACAGCCGACAGTTTCTCTTTTAATTCAATTTTTTCACTCATTTGGTTGCTCTGTTTCTAACACTTCGTCTTTAGGAACTAATCTAGCATCAAACGCTAACACAGTACGATATCCCATACCTTTCCACGGATAAACGGTATGTGGTATATGGCTTGGGAACAGAACAATCGAACCTGGAGTTGGGCTGTACTTCCATATATCTGACATCATAAATTTAGTAACGTCTCTTGTTTGCGGCATTCTAAATGCAATTTGTGAGTCACTTGGATTACTATCTAATGTAAGCTCGGGTGCAGTGATATAAATGTTTCCGCTTAGATTTCCACCTGGATGACTGTGCAATTCTTGATACTGTCCTTGGGATTGTCTAATAGTCCAAATGCTAGTAACAACGGGTCTACACATGTCTAAATCTTTTGTTGTACTCTGTTTAGAAACAATTTCCATGTAGCCTTTACACATTGTTTCTAAGTATGCAACAAGCCAACTAGTATCAATGTTAAGATCGTTTGGGTATACTTGTATTTGCTGTCCTCCACGAACACTAGTATACGGATTGGATGCATCATCTAACTCTGGATGCGCATGTAACTGTTCAGTTAAGTTAAAAATTCTACTAAATTCAACCGGCGCAACTGTGTCAATTGCAAAAATTGTTGGTTGAAAATATGCAATATGTAAAGCCATTATATTTTGTCCTTGCTTAATTTGTATATCATTATAACACGATCCAGAGCCTTTTGTAAAGTCACATTGGTACGTGCTTCTCGCCGAATTTCGCCCCACATTTTGCTGTCCATTATATGATCAAGTAACGGTCTGCCATCATTGGTCCGAGGATCAAACTTTGGATGTTCTTTATCATAATCCCATCCGACTACTTGTCTAGTACTTGGGTCTGCACCAAATTCTCGAGCGTAGACTGTTTCTCTGTCACGCTCATATATGTATGTTGCGCCAGGTTTAAGTGATCCCATTATATTCCTTTACTGGTAAAAAATTAATGTTCAATAGAGCTCGTGGCTTATCACCGGTTGGACAATTACCCGAATGATAACGAGAACCATTAAACATTACCAAGCGTCCCCGTTTTGGAGTAATTGTTTGAATTGGCAATAACTTATCGCCAAGTTGATTAAACATTACAGTATCGCCATCACTGTCATTAATATAGTATATTGCTGTCACAAGTCCTTTTACCGGCGGAGTAAAATCAACATGTGGCATGCCATAGCTATCCAATGGACGATTTTTATTTGACAATGTAACGTTGGCTTTGATTCTAAGTAACTGTTTGATATTGATAGGCATTGCAGAAAGTATAGGAACCATTAATGGGAACGATGGAGATACAATGCTGTGTTCATCCCAGAATACTAAGTGTACAAATTGAGTATAATCAACTGAGTCTTTAGTGGATAGGCTTGTTGAATTATGCTCTTCGCCAGGCGGCACTAGGCTCCATGGGATAGTAGGCCCAGTAAATAAAGTTTCAAGTTCTATTTGCTGGGCTACTGGAATAGCATCGTTAATGATGACAATATCTTTAAACATTATAGAATTTTATCTAACTGAATTATCTCACTTTGTCTGCTAATTTCTTTTACAAAATAAGCACAATCTGGTTGTTCTTTAAAGCGAGTCGGTACTGCTAATAGTTGTCCATTTTTCATCTTTGGAAAATACCATTTAACATCGTTATAAAAATTTACAATTTCGATCTTCTTAAACTCTACCCTAAACGAGCTCAACGGATTAAACACCAGTGCTTCAAATCCTCTGTCATTTAAACTAGTTAAAGGTAGAATTTCAATGTCAGTAGCACAGCTACTATCACCCACTGCAATACACCAATCAATGGGCATTGTTACTTCATCTTCGCCAATCCTTAATACCATGGCAGGTGCATTAAAACTCTCAAGAAAGATTAACGGCATAAAAAAGAAATCGGGTTCTTTAGGGTCACTGTTATCTAGAACTGCAAATCTAGTACTATCATCTACCTCGTCGGGTAGATTGTTTAATGAAAAAGTCTTGTTATCTAATGTTAATATTTGCATAATTCCTTTATTTTTGCCAGTCCGTTTTAGTAATAGTAAACGGATACTTGGCATCCTTGTAAAATTTCTTTCTCGCTGTAAGGTGCCGTTTTGCATACTTACAAGTACTGGTTATGTCCCAGATTTGTACGAAGTCTTTGTCTTCTGCTTTTCTAATGCCTCGCCCAATGCTTTGTATAACACGGACAAAGCTCTTTCCGGGTTCAAGAAGAACCAGATTAAAAATCCTTGGGATATTAATACCAACAGAGGCCACACCAAAAGTCGCCACAGTAATCTTGTTATCATTTGTTGCATGTTCTTTGTACTCCTCGGTCCTCTTTGTGCCTTTTACTTCGCCTGAAATAAAAACAGCATCATCGAGTAATTCTATTAGTTGCTTGCCTGAATCAATTCTGTTAACCAGAACTAATGTATTGCCTGTTTCTGATAAGCCTTTAACTATTTTTGCAATATACGCTAATCGCTCGGGGCTAGTAACAAGATATTTTAATTCTTCTGCGTATGATTTAAATTCTGGTAAATCTATCATCTGCACAATGTTTACATGCAGGTTACTAAGCACACCCATCTCTTGTAATTGGTGAGCTTTAATGCCGCCAACTACTGGGCCTATGCTAGCATATATAGGTTGTGCTTCAAAATCATCTTTAGGAACAGTGCCAGTTAGTCCCCAACGAATAGGTGCATTTGCTAGGTTTTGTGTAAGCAAGTTCTTCAACACTTCCGCTTTGGCCATATGTACTTCGTCAACAATTACTGTCTTAACACCGTCAAGGAACTCTGCCAATGTTATTGCATTTTCTAAGTCCCAGTTCTTACTTTTCTTATCTAACACATTGAGACTTTGCCATGTACAGATAGTATGAGTCTTACCTAGATCCTTTCGATCGCCAAAGTAAACTCCAACATCAAGTCCAACATTAATATAATCTTCTTCTGTTTGTGTAACAAGATCTTTGTTAGGAACAATTACAATAGTACGTCCGTATTTTTCAGCACAGTGACTTAATGTTGCTGTCATAATAGTTTTACCAGCACCAGTTGCTACTTCTTGTAGTGCTTGCGTATTGGTAAAAAATCGGTTTACAACCTCAACTTGGTCATCACGTAATGTAATAGGTTGCCCTGCAAATCGATGTCCTTTAGGCCATACCTTACCTTGGTCTGCCCAGTAAGTATTTGTAATTTCTTTAAATTCAATTTGACCAGTGGTACGCAAGTCTTCGACATCTTCGATATGTACACGTAAACTTGCAAGTATTTCTAGGCACTTTTCTAGCTGGCTCAAATAGCCGTTACCACCAAGACCAAACATACTGACCATACCATCCCAACGTCCTAATTTGTACGCAGGTTGATAACGTGCAGTTGGATTTTCATACTTAAATGTATTAGTTAATTTTTTTCGAGCATCTAATGGAAGATTCTCAAATTTAATATTAACCTCATCTCGTATAACTAATTTTACTCCCATACGTTCCTTGTCTCAATAATTGGTTGTGTGTCAGTGTGTGAAATTATTAAGTCGCATAAGTTTGCATACACTGATGTTTTTGTTTGGCGAAGCGTATTTCCCACAGAAATGACACTCATCGGCCGCCATTCATTTTTTAGGAAAAATTTCGGAATTTTTCCATTTTGCACCCCAACTACTTTTGTCGTATTATCAAGTTGACAGTTGTAACTATGTTCACTAATAAATTTATTAAACTGACTTCCGACCTCGTCGTTTGGTAATCTAAAATAAATTCCAACATTATCGTATATTGAATTATTTTCTAAACTTTCATGTAAAATTGCCATCTCAGCCAGGCATTTTTTAGGATCGTTATTATCAAAGACAACCAACACCGGCAATCGTTTTAACTCTGTTAAGCTAAAAATAATTTCGTCTAATGACCATTTATTTCTATCAACCCATACCTTTGTTGAATTTCGATAGGCTAAAATTTCGGTCAATTTTTCCGGATTTTTTCCGGATTTTTCATGAAAATATTGGTACCTAGTACTTCGGTCACTAATGACGTTATCGTCAATTGGAGTACTAATACCCAAGTCGGCCGTAATTTGTTTTTGAAAGTTGCTGTGCGTAATGTTAGTTAATAAGAACTGATTCTTAACTTCAGTTTTTTCCCAAGATTTTATGATTTTGTAAAAATCCAGGATTTTTTCCTCTATTTCAAAACCCATTGGTTGTAGTAGTTCGACCAGTGTTTCAATATTTTCTTCAGTCAGGTCGGCGGAGTATACTTTGCCACTTGCTACCTGTACCAGACCGCTGATTTTTTTAACACTAGATGTTACTGATTTCCGCATAATTGAAGAAAATGCAAATTCGATGACAAGTAACGGCTCAGCCGATGAAATATACATTTTTTTAGTTTTATCAACTTCTCTAAAAAGTTTAGACCAACTTGGTGTTATTAACGACTCAACAAGTTCGTCTAAATTTTGCACAAATTTACCAGTATGTTCAGTTAAAATCTTAACTAGTAGTTTACTTTGATTTTCTGTGATAAATCCAGGTGTTAAAATTGCCGTTGCTAGGCTACGCAATACCCTAGCATCTCTCTTTGGTATAACTTCTTCAACTGAAGGATCCGATTGATTTACAATTTTAATTAAAAGTTTATCTATAGTCGTCATATTACTAGTATACATGGTAATTTGTCAAAGGTCAACCATTTGAATAAAAAATAGGCCTCAATATTATTTAAGGCCTATTAGTATTCGTTTGGGCGAATTGATTAGTGATGTGCAGATGTCCAGGACTCTAATAAAGTACTACTAGATGTTGTTTTTTTTGCGCCTACATTGAATACAAAGTCTACACCAGCAACATCAAGTTCGGGAACATTGTCTTGGGTACGATCACCGCCATTGGCAAAGATAATAATGTCATCGGGAAAAGTTTGTTGGACTAATTTAATTGCAAGTTTAGCACTATTGTCATCGTCATTAAAACTGATAACAAAGTCAACCATTTTTAAATGTTTAATAATTTGAAAACGATCTTGCCATGTCATAAATGGTTGACCTTTTTTACGAGACAGCCATTTGTCACTGTTTAAACCAACAACAAGTTTGTCACCCAACTGCCTAGCAGAATTAAAATAATCTATGTGACCGCTGTGGATTGGATCAAACCCGCCAGTAACTAGTACTATCTTCACAATGAAGCGTCTTCCATCCCTGCAACACGCAATTTGACAATATTAGTAATCTGCCATTGTTTTTGATCTAGTGCTTTAGTAATACCTAGCCATTTGTTGCGAAGTAAAGCAAACTCGTTGATAATTTTTTCAAAATCAACAACGTCTGCTTCACCTTCAACAAACTTTTCACAATCTCTTGAGCTTAGTGCTCTTTGATAGTTTTCAAGATACTTTCTAAAATGCTGACTCTTAAGTCTGCGAAGTTCAATGTTAAGGTACTCTAAAATTGCCTCAATTTCTTGTAGTTGACTGAAACGTTGTTCTACAATCCCAGGCATTGACGCGGCCGCTCTTTCAACATTACCGGTAATCCAACACTCTTTACGAGCATCGATTAGTTCAGTATTGTAGAAATCTACAGCGTCAGGAATATAAGAAATATCCTTGCTAACTTTAACGTACCAACCCATTAGAAATCCAATTCTTTATAATCTTCGTCTTCAGCGTCTTCATCAAGATAGTATTCAATAGCAGAATCTAAAGTGTCGTCGACGCCGGTTGCACTTTGCAACACTTTGTCACTAACACCGTGATCTGCCAATAAATCTACATAGCGTTCAGCTACAAGTTCTAGTTGCTTCTTGTCAATATAGTCTGCGAATAGTAACCAGACATCACCAATTTGTGTTTCATTCAACATTTTCATCTATCTCCGTAGGAATGGTAGTTGTTGTTTCAGGCTTGATATGGAATTTCGCCATTATCATATCTAATTTATCATCTTTCCATTCTTTTCGATAGAATTTGAATTCCTCACCAGTCTCAGGATCATTCCACTTGAGTCTGTTACCTTCTTGCTTTAGTAGACCTTGTTTTTCAAACATATCTACTAGGCCGCTGTAAGGATTCATACCGGTTGTGTATGGGATTTTAATTTGAAGTGTTTCAAATGGCTTGCTGTAACGAGTTTTCATAATCTTGCAACTAGCACGAATGCCATTTACTTCTGAAACCTTGTTACCGTCTTCATCTTCTTTCAACTTCAGCTTTTTCATTGCAACAACAATACTAGATGCGTAAACAAACCCTTGTCCGCCTGATATTTTGTCGTCTGGATCAAACATATCTTGACTTGCGTATGTGTGATTTGTACAAACCATGCCTACATTATAAGTACCGAACATGTTAACACAATTACGAACTAATGAGGTTAATGCTTTTGGCTTACGGCCCATATCACCCTTCATATCACCAGCTTGGAACTGGTTAATGTCAGTAGGGGTAAGCAACATACCCAGTGAGTCTATGACAAACATGACCTTAGGACGTTCTGCCATTGCTTTATACTCGTCCATAAATTCATGGATTGTTTTAGCCACATCATCAATCATGGCCATGTTGAGTTTTAGTAGTTTGCTCTCGCTAGTGTCAACACCGAGGTCTTTCAACCATTGTTCGTCAAGTGCATTTTCGCTATCAATTAAGATAACATAAATTCCTTGCTCTTGTGCGTGTTTGACAATGTTGCCTGAGCATATATAACTCTTGCCGGCACCAGATTCGCCAGCAAATACAGTAACTTTACCCAAAGGAATACCTTTGTTCCAGTCACCGCTGATCAGATAGTTAAGCGCAAAGTTACCTGTGCTAACCCAATCTGTAGGATCGTTAAATCCTACACCTAGACCGTCAATTGCCTTGGTCAAGGTTTTACGAAATTTTGAAAGATCGAATGCTTTCGTTGCCATATTGTTTTTCTCCTAATAGATAACCTGGGCGTACAACTAGATTGCAGAGGCCCAAGCCGTTTTTACTTCTGACGATTGCGAATCATTGCCAAGATGTCTGCGGCACGACTGTCGCCGCCACTGTCACTTGGTGTTTCTGCTTTAGGTGCCACTGCCGGAGCAGTTGCTTTTGGAGCAGGTGTGTCATCTTCATCATCATGTGATGCCGCTGGAGCAGGTGCGGCTTTAGGAGTAGATGTCTTTTGTGGATCACCTGTGTTCTGACTCATGCCAGCTGGTTTGAAATACTGTCCCCAACGTTCCATGTCATATGGTTCGCCATCAACTGATGCTTCAAACATTTCCTTCATTACTTTAAGCTCAATTTCACTTGGCTTTTTAGGTAGGAAGTCTGACAAGTTAAACAAGCCGTGCTCTTTAATAGCTTCTTGTTCTTGTTCGTTCAACGGACGTGAACGACGTGACCAAGTACTAGTTGAGTAGTCAGCATAACCGCCTTTGCTACCTTTCTTCATACGATAGTCAATACCGTTTGTGAAGTCAGTTGGCAAATCTTCCAATTCTGGATCGACCAAAGCCGCACGAATTGATGTAAAGATTTGAGGTCCGATGATAAATCTACGGATTGGGTTTGTTGCTTTTTCTTTCTCATTCAAACCATCTTCAGTTACAAATCCTTGGAAAATGTAACTGCGTTTCTTCCAATACTTACGACCCATATCTTCAAGTGCAGGGTCTTTAAACCAGCCGCGAACTTCTGACAGTATTGGGCAAGTGTCGCCATACATTTCAACGCATGGTACTTGTACGATAGTTGGTTTGCTTTCTGATTCACCCTTGATGCCGGCGAATGGTAATTTAATCATTGCACGTTCAACCCAGAAAAATGTGTTGTCAGTGTTACCATCGGGTAAGAATCGCAGAACGGATTCATCGCCTTCTTTTAAGTTCCAGAACGGATAAATTGAATTATCACCGCCTGTACGTTCTCCTGAACCTTTTGATTCAGATGCCTTAAGTTTTGCTCTAATTTCAGCCAAAGTTGCCATAGTAGTTCTCCTTTATATAAGCCTTTGTTTACTTCATTTGCCTTTGTTTACTTTACGGATCTACCTTAAAGTAAAAAGTGCATATACATAGTATACGCACTTTTATTTAGTAAAGCAAGAGAAATCTTGCTTTAAATATGAGTATTTTACTCAATTATTTCTTAAATGAGTTTTTAATTTCATCGGCCCACTCGTCAGCGGCGCCAGCATCACCAACTTGGCTTGCTCTCAATAATTGGCCTTTATAAGACCAGTTTGCACCAGTCCACTGATCGCCGCGTTGTCTTAAAAAATCACTTAACCATTTTTCAGCTTGATTAATAACTTGCGCAGGAGTTCCAACCCAACCATTTTTTTGCATGATGCTTGTTAAATCATACTGTTTGTTGCCCTGACCGCTGGCAAAATTAATAAACACCAGCAGTTTATTTGGATCTGCAGGTGCTTGAACTGGCGCTTGGGCATCCTCTATTAGATTTATATAATCGCGAAGAGTTTTCATAATATTTCTTTATCTGTAATGTACCAAACTCACAATACGCTCAACTTCGTCGTATCCGGTATTTTCTTTAACTGCTTTTGGTTGGTTTGCTAACATACCAGTATAAAATGCCCTGTCCCTTGCGCCGAGTTTTGGATCCTTTAATGCTTCGCGGGCCGCCGCAATTTCATCTGTCGTATATGTTGCATTCTTTCCTACTCCGCTTGGATTACCTGCTGGCGGTGCTACTGTTGGGATTGCCTGGGTTGCGCCTTTTATAGTACCTAATGCGGGATTAGCGGCAGTTGCGGCTGGTTGCCCGGCTGGTGCTACATTTGCAGACATCGCACCTTGAGCTGGTTTTACACCTTTGGCAATTCTATCTAATGTATCACCCGGCTTAACAATATAATCTGGTTGACCGTTGGGCATCTTAAGTTTTTGTCCAACTTGTATTCGATTAACATCTATAATCGCTGGATTTAACTTTTGAATTTCTTGGGCGCCTGCACTGCCCTTGTACGGAGCTTTGGCAGGTGCCGCCGCAGGCGCCGTTGCTGTAGCAGTCTTTGTAGGATCTTGTATCCATTGTTGACGTTCTGCTTCAGAACTTGGGCCGGTGTTAGATCTAGGATTATTAACGTATGTAGACGGATCGTTTATATCAACTTTACTTAGTGCTTCAGCACCAGCAAGATTTCCTGCGGCTGCTTCTGCGTTTTGTGCTTGTTCTTCTGTTGCACCAGCAGCCTTGGCATCGTTATATGCTTTAAGTTTAGCGGCCTGCTGAGTACCTTGCACATTGATATTAATTGCTCCGGCGGGAGCAGGTGCTGCCGCTGCCGGAGGTGGAGAATCCCACTTGGGATCCATATTATCAAACTTAGCGGGCTGTTTGGCCAACCATGCTAGATACTGCTGTGCCAATGTTTTGTACTGTGAGGGGTCAGTGCCAAATGCTCCCAGCTGGCTACGACCCTTGATAACTGTGTTGGGATCTTCTCCAGCCAACACCCGTTCAACTGCGGCAGGATTCAAGTTGGCTGGCATAAGGCGTCCATCTGCTGTTTTGGGGCGAGTTACAACCCATGCATTATATGCTTGATCCGCTTGATCCTTGGCTTGTTGCATGGCTTGATGTCTGGGATCCACAGGTGCGTTGGGATCTACTGGGTTGGGCTTAAACCCACCAGACGTAGTACCATCTGGATTCATTGTGACTCTTTCTGCCAGTATGTCCATGTAACGGCGTAGTATGTTGGGTGTGCTCATGATTATCTACTTACCAACTGCATGATTCTAGCTAGACTATCGGCATGTGCATCAGAGTGTCCGCTAATAGGACTAACGTGTGCTTCTGGCTCATGCATTTGTGGTTGTGGACTAACACCTGCTAACTTTAAGACATGTTGTTGTTCATGATGATCTGCTTCGTCGCTTGGATCTTTCATGTCAATGAACTTTAATACTTTGATCAAGTCATCATCGCTAGCTTCGCCAAACTCACCATCTTCAAAACCTTTTTTAACTTTAATTTTAATGCGCATACCGCCTAATGGAAAGTTACCTTCGTCTTTGTTATAAAAGCCGCTGATAAATTTTAGCATTGCTGGCAATCCGCCTTCAACGGGCATTTCCATACCAACATCTTGAGGACTCATTCCGCAATCGCTTAGAATTTCTTGGATAGTTTTAACACCATGACCAAAGTCTAATTGAGTTTCTAATTTTGCACCAGCTTTGACCGCTTTCTTCATAGCATCTGCCATACCTTGACGTGCTAGGTGACGTGCTTGGCTGTAACCCTGACCGTGCTTGCCCGGTGTTGTTGGTTTAGACTTTTTCTCTTTAGGATCTACATCCCATGGAGGACTATCATCTGTAGCTTCAGCTACTGGAGCTGGGGGTGGTGCTTCAGCTGGTGGTGCTTCAGCCGGTGGTGCTTCTGGAGCAGGCGCTGGTGGTGCTTCTGGAGCAGGCGCTAACGGAGCAGGTGCTGCTGGAGCAGGTGCTTCATTATCTTCACCACTGAAGTTTAATCGCATTGATAGTTCTGGGTCTTTTTGTAAAATAAACTGTTGTACTAATGGACGTATATCTAACTCTGGATCAATGTCTTGCAACGATTGTAAAAATTCAGGATCATCAATTAATCCTTTAAGGCTTTGTATAGCATTGATGCCTTGTGGGCCGCCCATTAACGGTTGTGATAAAATATCGTTTAATTGTTTGATAGCTGTTTGTTGAGCTGACTTATTAGGACTAAACAGTTCGTCTTTATCTTCACGGACGATATCATTCATGAAGTTTTCGTATGCTAGTTCAGGATCTATGGATTCGCGCTCCATACGATCGTTGTAATCGTTACGCATACGTTCTTTTTTATCTTTTAATGCTTGCAACCGCTTCTTAGCTGACTCATCCCCGTCCTCTGCTTTTTTCTTTAAGCTGTCTTCCTGCGATTTTTCTAAACTACGACGATGTTCAGCATCTACTGAGTTAGGATTGTATGCATCGCTTAGTAATTCGTCAACACCAATTTCTAATACATCTAATTGTGACTCGTCAACAAACTTATAAATGTACGGGAATACTGCTTTTAATTCTTCGTTAAATGTGCGGATTGTCAAACGGTCAATTAGGTCATTTGCAATTTCTTCAGGAATCATTTGTTCTTCTTGAGCTTCAAATGTTTCTACAAATGATTGATAATATGCTGGACGTTGTAACTTGTGGATAGTTTCTTTAATTTGTTCAATGCGTTCTAGAACACGATCAGTAACACTGCCCATTGCTTCACTAACTTGTTCTTGGCGGTTAACATAACCTTTGAACTTGCGTAGGCTTGCTAGTTCTTCACTTAGACTGCAAATGTGTTTGCCAATTGGATCGTATGGATTGCCGCCTGCTTTGATATGCTCTGCTAATGCACGAGCACCATTTAAATGCTTTGCTGGGTAACGGAATCGTTCGCCTTGTGCGTTTTCGATGTAAATGCTATCAATGTGCATTGTACGTCCGGCGGCAAGTTCCATATTGATTGGCTGTGTGTGCTTGACAACTAGTCTAGCATTTTCGCCTAAATCTTGATAACTCATACGGGCATTACCGTACATCTTGTTTTCCATAATTGCGGGCATGGCATTTTCCTTACGTTTGGCCTGAAACTCGTAGTCTCGTTTGTCTAAGTTGCTCTTACCGATGTTTTGCACATCGAAGTTTAATAATCTGTCTTTTGCAAATGATCTAAAACCGCGGATAAACTTGTACGCACTGTGGTGCGTTGTGTTGCTGTTATCGTTGACTAAATCGCCGCTAACTTGTAGCACAATCCCGTCTTGGGCATCAAGGGTAATAGCAATAGTGCCTAATGATTCGCCGTTTTCTTCGTATTCAAACTCAAAGAATCGAGCATTAGGAATATCTTCCTTTTTGCTTAGTACACCGGCGTTTTCGTCCCCCATTTGGATATTAGGGAAGCGTGTTTGTATTTTACCGTAAAGGTCTTGGGCAATCTTATCTAAATTTGCATTCATGTTGTATTTATCACTAATTACTGGAAATGAATATTGGTAGCGGAGCTTCCCAATCATCGTCTAATTGGCCTTCTATACTGAGTTTATCAAATACAGCTGGATCCCAATCTGCTAAAATTACAGTCATACGCACTATTAGCAATAGCGCACTAACTAAATCGTCGTGTTGTCCTTCTTTAGCTTTAAAGGTTACACCCGCGGCAATAAATGTTTTAAGTTCACTTATTAGCATCTTACTGTGTACAATCATCCTGTTTTCTTCAATAAAATACTTTAATCTACTACAAGCTGAAATCTTATTACCGTGTGTAGTGTTAAATCCTTTGCGGAACTTGCGCACATGCCCTTTGCGTACTGGCTCACTTAAGAACAATCCGGGGAATGTTTCTTCGCCTAAGTTAGCAATAACTACTAGGGCGGCTTCTCCTAGGGTGTTATTTTCTACTGACCAATAAATGTTATTACTGTATTCGTGTCCGATCTCTTCTTGTATATACTTTACAACATCTCGAAAAATCCTAACTTGATCTTGTATAATAGTTAGATTGTGTTGCCACTCTGCACATTGTATCATACTGGGCAATTCAAATACTTGAATACCTGCATAATCTCCACCTGTACCTAAACTAGGATCTAATCCCACAAGGTAAGTGTTGCCTGGCGTTGGCTTTTTATACCAGCGTACTTGTCCCATCTTAAAGGCAGGTTCTTTGCCTAGCATGTCTGTTAGTTTAAGCGAGCTAATTAATGTTTCGTCATAGATTAAAAACTCGCACCCATATTCTCGACGGAAACGTTCCTCGCCAATACGTCCCATTTCAACAGCTTTCCATGCTTCGTCACGATCTGGATGTTCATTCCATTCTGCACGGAATCCGTGAAACCCATTGCGTCCTAAATCATCAGTACGCTCGTTTCCGTGTGTGTCAAATTTATCTTGTGACTCTTTCCAAATAATAGCAAACGTATCTTCGTCACTGTTAGGTGTTGAAGTTAAAATTGCCCTACCGCCAGTTGCTAGTGTTGGTGATATTGACGTCCAAAATTCTTCAGCAATATTAGGTTGCACAAATGCAAACTCATCGCAATAAAGAAGTGATATGGACATACCACGACCAGTGTTACCAGTAGTGGTAGCAGAAACAATACGTGATCCATTGTCAAACTCCATTGAGCCTTTGTTATAGCTCGTCACACCACATCGAATGTGGTCAGGGCATAATTCATATCCATAACGGATACGTGCCATAATTTCTTGTGCGCCTGTATATTTGTGCGCGGCAACTAGAATAGTTTGGTCCGGATGGAACATGGCAAACCATAACAAGTATGCTGATGCACATGTTGTCTTACCACTTTGTCGTGGCAACATGTTTATGTTGAATCTAAAATCGTGGTAACTTGATAATAACCCTTCCTGATATTCATACGGTTGAAATAACAACTTTCCTCTTACAGGATGCTGAATATAGAAAAAGTTTTGAGAAAAGTATAAGTATCCGTTGGTAGGATCGGAACACTTTAACAAGTCTGTTATTTGCTCTTCGTTAAACTTTTCTTTTGTATGCGCTTTTTTTACTAAGACGCCTTCTAATGATTTTGCCATAACTTTATTTACACAAAAAAAGGGCTCCGAAGAGCCCTTTTTGATACTGCTGACGAAATCTTATTTCTTTGGTGCTGGGAATGTTCGTTGATCAAGTGGTGTTTTAAAGTCGCCGCTTGCACGTTTATCACCTTTGAGTAACTGGTCACGTAGCATTCTAGTAAAAGTTTCAATTTCACTTGTACTGTGTGATTTTGGATCTAATTGGTATCCAATTGTGCCGTCTTGCAATCCTTTTACAACCTTAGCAACATCTTTCTGTGTGTAAGGGCCGCTTTGGGCAAGAACGCCTTTAAGTTTTGCTCTATTCACTGCCATATTAATACCTTGGGCATAAATTGTTGGGTTACCCACAGCCGCTGGGATAGTATCCATACCAGCTTGTTCTACTTGTGTAGTGTATACTCCGCACCAGTCAAACTTTTCACATCCGGCAGCACGAGCGGCCGCAAATGCTTTATTGAAACTAGGCATGTATTTAATTTTAGCTAGTGTATCGGGATCACATGGCAGTTTCTTAGTAGGAGCAATTTGTGGTTGAAAAACTTCTGGCTCCTTTTCTGCTACTTTTTCTGGTTCTACAACTGCGGGTGGTTCGGCTACTTTTTCTGGTTCTACAACTGCGGGTGGTTCGGCTACTTTTTCTGGTTCTACAACTGCGGGGGCGACGACTGCCGGTGCAACTTCTGGTTTTACAATTGGAACTTTTTTAGCATTCCAATATCCGCCAGATCCTGATCGAATCATTTGTTTGCTACCGTCTCCAAGCGGAGTAGTACCATCAGCTGGAACCCACATAAAACCTGGATTGTTAGGGTCTTCTTGGCCGTAGGCTAATTCGTTAAGTTGTTGTATGCTTTCTAGTTTATTAACTAGTGCGCGATATTGTTCTGCGTTCATTATTTTTTCTCCGCAGGTTTAACTACATTTGCGCCGCCAAATCTACTAAAATTATCTTGGGGTTTTTCCATTCCAGCTTGGTTAGGTTTAGCTGGGCCTAGTTTAGTTCCGTATGTCATGCAGAAACGAAATTTCTTTCCTGGCCCTAACTGTTTTAGCGCAATTTGTTTTGCCTGAGCTAGTGTTCCGGCTTTGATCTCTGGAATGTTATCGTTAGGTTTATATTTGTTAGGATCTACAGGTGCCGCTTGAGCATCAGCTACAGCGCCTGCTGGGGCAAGTGCGTCTGCTGGAGTTGGAGAACCAGCCGGCTCTGGCGTTTCTTCGTTAACTGGTTCCGATGGGTTTATTGCTTCTAATCTAGCAACTAACGCACGATATTGTTCTGCGGCAGTAGTCATATTATTGTCTTTCTTTAATAGACTGATAGTGTGCTGATAGTCTAGCCATTAATGTTTCTGCTAGGGGATTGCCGCCACCATTAACTTTAAGTGCCTCACGGCCTTTACTATGGATGTCGTCACCAGTTGGTAATACAGCATCCATATCATATGTTGTTGGGTTCGGCTCGGTGGTTGCGTTGGTAAAATTACCATCAGCACCATCTTCTTCAACACCTAATACAATGTCAGCGCCTGCATCATTGCTATCCTGGTCGCCATCTAAGTTACGTAGAATATCCATTAGATCACGGATTCCACCAGCACCACTTCCATTCATACTAACATTCATTGTTACTGAATCGCTTTGTTTAGGCGAACCCATCATACCCGATGGCATGCTAGACATACCAGGTAATCCGCATTCTTCTACATCTTTTTCACCAAGTAATACATCAGATTGGGAGTTTGTTTTTTCCATATCATCACCACATTCTACAGTTGGTGTTTCGGCACCTGCCGGGGGCAAAGAGCCGTCCGGTGCTGTTGGTGGAGAACTAGTTGCACTAGTTGGAAGGTCTTGTACTTCGGCTGATGACTCATCAATCGATTTCATTTTTGCTAGCAAGTCTTGAAAATTCATATTATTGTCCTTTAACTTTAACAGGTGTTAGTTTAACTTTTTTGTTTCCCACAGGACTTTTAACATCAACTTTGGCAGCTTTTGCTGGCCCGTTCTTTTTCTCAACAGGTGCAGTGTTTGCTAAAAGTGCATCATTAGTACCTTTAACTGGTGTACCTGTAGTTCTGTGTTTACCTAATTCTTTTAACAACGACATAGATTGTGTATTGCCAACTAGTTGTTGCCCGTCATTTTTTTCATAGTCTTTTGTTAATAAAGACTCGCCTGACTTTGTATCGTGTTCGTGATTAAGAGTGTCTTCTTCCTCTTCTTTCATGTTACGAACTTTAACTGTATCTCCACTTCTTTTTAAGTGATCAATAACTGCTGTACGTACTTGATATGCATTAGCTGGGTAAGCTACTTTTACATCAAACACCGTAACTCCAACATTTTTAAGAGTTGGAAAATCTACATAATTCTCAGCAATTGGTAATCCCTTACCGCTTGAACATGATTCTACTTTGTAAACATCTAATGCTTCTTTGATTTTCTTAGCGCAATCTTTTGGGCAGTCGCCCGCAATTTTGATCTTAAATTCGTAGACCTTTTTGCTTTCTGTAATGTAGTGTTTAAACGATTTCATATGTTGATCCCAGTATTGTATTTATTTCATATTCTTTAATTTTTCTATTAGACTATTACGATCTGTAACGATATAACCGTCTGCTTGTAGATCAATACCGGAATCTTCGCCGCCTGATATATCGTGGTCCATCTTCTGTTTCTTAAGCTGTAGCTCAATCATCTTCAATTTCTTGTCAACTTTGGCTGATTTAGCGTCAATTGCGTTTTTAAGCATAGTACCAGCAACTTCAAAAATACGTGCTGAATAACGTGCTTCTACATTCATGCCTAGGTCAATTAAATCATCATATGCGTCAGTAGCACGTTGAGCTAGAGAATCAAACTCTGCGTCAGTAGCATCACCTAGGCCCTTAACTGCGGGTAAAGCCGCACTAATTTTGTCAAATTCTGACATATCTCGCAAGAATGCTTGGGGAGGAGCAGATTTTTGCTTTTTCTTTTCTTCTGCTTTAATAATATCTTTACTAGCAGGTAAGTTTAATAGGTCTTCAAGTTTCTTCATAATATTACTTATGCTCCGCCTTGATGAAACAAATCATTTTCGTTGACAATTCTAAATTTTATACCCTGCTGTTTACACCAAATTGATGCGGCTTGCCACTTGGCTTGATTCTTAACAAACTGTGCTTGATTGTATTTGTTCTTACCAACACGTTCTAAGATAGTCTGACTAGCTGGTTTAATTTCAATTAATTCAACATTCATTTTATTATTTTTGTCCACATACTGTATAAAGAAATCTGGCACATATATGGTTTGTCTACCAGTTAACGGGTCACGATAGGGGATATTAACCGCTTCGCTTGCCCACTTTTGCACACTTTTATTAGTGTCACAAAACCGCATGAAACTCCATTCCCAACTTGATCTATATGTTGGCATCTTAGTACCTACGTACTTTTCCGGCTGGGTCATGGTAAACGTACCACGGGCAAATTTTGAGGCCATGTTATACTAGAATGTTTCTATCTTCGTATTTGTCAACAATCTGAGCTACACGATATCCTAGCAAACTAGTCTTTTCTCTGTATGAATTTAATACTTGTGCAACAACCTGGCTTAATTGTACATTTGATAACGATCTTAAACTGTCTACTAATTCAAAGACATTAACATTATCAGCACGAGCTTGATTTAACAATACAATACTAATACTGTTGGCGCTTTCAGTGCCAAATCCGTTATTTGTAAAAAACCCAACAACTGCATCAATTTGATTGCTAGGAAAACTAACAGACGTTGAATAGTACTTGTCAAAAAAACTTTTTACTTCAACGCTTGAATCAACTGATACTTCAATAGGTAGATTAGATGCCATATTATTTTCCTAACTTAATTAATGATGCAACTGTGCTATTAGTGTTAGTTGGGGCCGTTGGAAATGCTATTCCACTAAGTGCGCTAGACTGTGCTGGTGTTGTAGACGTTTTTAAAATAGTTGTTGTATTAGTATTTGTTTTTTCTACAGTATTCTGATACGAGTTAAGTTGTTGTGTTACAGTGTCAACTATTGATAAATCTAGTGTTTCTGTGTCGCTGCCAGTAAATGACGGACTACTAGATGTAGAATCAACATTACCTTGTAAAGAACTTTTTTCTACATCATAATGCTCAAGTCCAAAGCCTTCTGGATCCCCGGTTGATACGTCACCGTTTTCGTAAGTAACTGCTTCAAACTGGATACCCATTGTATTTTCCATTGTACCTTGACCTGCGTAATCCACTTTGTTATGGTTCCAACTAGTAATTATAGGATTATATAAAGTATATCCCACATACTCGTGTCTGGCCATTTGGTAAATTTTAATGTAATTAAAAAACGGCAATGTACTACCGTTATCAAAACCATAAGGTGTAGTTATAAAGTCACTATTACGAGTAGCATTTCTTTTGTATGCCGCTGGATCCCATGCTGACCTGCTGTCTGCATAGTAATAACTATAGTAGTTTTGCCATAACTGATTAATCAATCCCATATTGTCATCATGGAATGTGATATTAATAGGATTGTATTTGTGCGTTGTTTGTATGTTCTTTTTTCTATTGTACTGGTTAAGTGTTTCTGCATTTAGTGTAAAGTTTGGCAAGTCTGCACTTTTTACCAGTACATTAATTTCATTCCTGTATCGATCAATTAAACTAGCATTTGATAATGCCGCTGAATTTATACTGAATGCTACGTGGAATAAAAACTTATGCTTTGGTGCTAATCTAAACTGATCGTCAGTAAACACCCGGGCGGCGTGTTGTGGATCACGCAACGTGATATTAGAAGGACGATATAAAAATGAGTTGGGTGTAAAGGCCATAACAATATTTATCGATAAAATTAACTACGTAGTTAATGAGTAGTCATAAAAAAGCTCACCTGAGTGAGCTTAATTATCAACGTGAACCAGATGCAGTTGCCGCTGTTCCTAAACGTCTCGAAGTTGGAGCTGCCGCGCCACCACTAGTTTGAATACAGTTATCAGGCTGGATTGTCAAGTCAATTGTTAACATATCTTGTGCGCCATAACCTAGTGCGTTATACTGAGCGGCTTGTACGTAGCAACCATAACATTCCCATGTTTCAAGAACGTTTGCGGTTTGTGCGCCGTTACCACCGTCTAGCATTTCAATACGCATTAAGAACTTGTAGTCGCCGCCTGAGGCCGCACTACTTTGTTCAAAGAAGTCAAACTGTTTCTGCATTTGTTCGCCAACTAGCTTGGATACTGCACCAGTTACGTCATCACGTAATTTGATTGACATTTGTTGCCAGCTTGGACGACCAGCATAGTTAATAGTTGAGTTATAAACCATAATCTTTTGATTTTCAAAAGATACCTGAGGTCTAGCCGCATCTTGAACTTGCTTGGTTAATTCTGTTGTTGGTGTTGATGTACCAAAGTTTTCAAACATCACTCTAAAGCGATATTTTAACTTTGGCATTAACATACCTTGTGCGCTAGCACTTTGATCTGACGCTAGCGGTACGGTAAATTTTGATAAACTTGCGATTGCCATGTTGTATGCTCCGTTATATTATTATGCTAGGCCTTTGATCTCGCCGGTGTTTTTCAAGCGTAGTGGAATGTAAATAAATTCCACTGCTTTCACTGGTTCAATTGCAACGTCTAGGTATAGTTCGTTACGATCAATTCTTGATGGTGTGTTGTTTGATGTATCGCAAACTACGATATAGTCATACAATGCACGTTGACCTACTAATTCTAACAATAGGCTTTCTGCGGCACCTTTCAATTCATCTCTAGTAATTTTATCGTTTGGTTCAAACACATATGGTTTAGCCAACTGTGCAAATTGACGACGTAAATAAATTACTAAACGTGCTACGTTAATACGATCTAATGCACTTGCGCTTCTAGCACGAGTATATTGTCCGTAGTTTACAAGACCTGTTCCTGTAATAAATGTAATTGGGTTAACTTTAACACCAGCTAATGTATCACGTTGTCCATTATTTAATGCAACTGATTGGAATTCGCCTTCGCTTGTAACGTAGCCAACTGCGGTAGCGTTAGTAATTCCACCACGGCGTGTGCCTGCTGGTGCAAACCATGGATAGCTAACATTATCATTTAATGCAATAGTACGTAACATCATGTGGCTTGGCGGTACAACAATGTTGTTACCTAAATTATCACTTGTGAATCCCCATGGATAGAACACACCTAAGTATTCATCGCTTGATACTAAACCGTCATCGTTGTCTTCAACTGCGCCCGATACGTTTTTACCCCAGTTGTTTAAACTAGTTGCATCTGCTGTTAAACGTGCAGGTGTATCTCCAACTACAAATGCTGTTAAACCGCGATCGTAATTTAACGATACAAGTTCGCCAACTAACTCTGGATATCCAGGACAAGCTAACAAGTTAAATATTCTGCTTTCTTCATCACGTAGTGATTGATTGCTGTTAACAAGGGCTTGCAACGCTTGAACAATAACTTTACGTTGTGCTTTACGACCAAATGTGCCAGCGCCGTTTTCTTGATTACCTGATTCAGTAACCCAACGATGTGGATAGTAATCGGTCATTTGTGCGCCATCTTGGCGAACGTTGTCTGTGTTAGTATCAACATAATCACGTACAAATTTCTTAACATTAAATCCACTTCTACGTAAGTTCCATAGCAACATACCTCTTGGGTATAATGCAGGATCAGGAGCATCAAAATCTAAGAAATCGCTTGTTAATAATTCTTTAATTGTACTTGGAGTTGCCGCTTCACCGTCAGTATTCCAACGTGCATCAAAAAATACAATGCCATCTTCTGTAGTCTGGTCGCCAGTATCAACTATTGCCCATTTACCGGTATTACTATTATACTTGTATAGTGAAGGATAATTTTCCAAGTCACTAGTATCAACCCATAAGTCACCTGTGACTAAATTTGTACCATCACTTTGTGTCTTTGGTTTAGTTGCCGAAACAAGCGGGCCAGCTGGATCTGTTTTAGAATCGTCTGATGCCGCGTAGTAAGGGGAACTATAGTTTGATAGGCCAGCACCTGCTTGGTAGCGATATCCAACCCATGTATAGCCGTTGTTAATTAAAATATCAACTTCGTCAACCATTGAATTATACCATAGTTGATTGTCAGCGGCTTCAGTTGTTGGAGCATCTGCACTGGCAGTAATGTCAGCGTATGGGCTCCATAATGTTGCTACATATTGTTCAGGGCCTGCATCTGTGTAAAAATTAGGTGTTCCTAAACCAGCCATTGTTAGTGGGTCAATAGTAAACGGAGTAAACAAATCTGCAATTGGAGTTCCAGTTCCTTGTGTAAAGTAAATGTCACCGCCGTCTGCGTGACGTAAAGTCACTTCACCAGTTACAACAGCTTTACTAGCTGTAATTTTAGAAGTGTATGGTGAAGAGTTAAATGTTGCATCAGCTAATTTTTGTGTTAACTGTGTTAAAAAGCCATCAACTCCTTCACTTCCAGTAAATGTTACTGTAAGTGCGTCGGTAGTAGCAGTTTGACCTTTAACTGATTCTTTAATTGTAAACGAGTTACTGCCTTGTGCAGTAAATGTTACAGCAGTACCGGAAACAATTTCTGTTGCTCCGGAAGTTTTACGAGCATAAATTTTGTAATTTGCATCTGTTGGACGATTGGCTGCATTAAGTGTTTCTGCAATATTAGTTTTAACAAACAGTGCGCCTTGTACTAAGTTTAAGCCGCCACCTGTAGGATCAAGTCCTTTTAATGCGGCTGCGCTGTTTGCATACAATGGAGCAAATTTTTCAATCCAACTACCTGTTGCTTCGTTGTAAACTTTAATTCTCCAACGTGAACCTAAGTTAGGTTCAGTTGTTTTAACCCATAAAGAGCCAGTTGGGTAACCTTGTACCGCTGATGCATTATCTGTGCGCTTGTATGTTGGTAACTGTGTATGAGGTTTAATTTCTAATGCTGGTGCATAGTAAGTGCCTACAGTAATACCAATCTTACTAGCAGATGTTCCACTAATAGCAATTGCAGTTCCAGTTGAATAAATTTCTAAACGGTTATTAATAACTGCCGCAGAAACACCAGGAGGTACAACTGGATTATCTAAGTCGCCGGTGCCTACGCCGTCGCTGTCATCCATTGCTGTATTAATGTCTGCTACTAGAGTTGTTAAACTTGTATGGCCAGTAAAACTATACGGAGCTCCACTAATTGTCATTGTTAGTGCATCACCTGCAAGTAGTACTGGGCTTGCAACTGTACCCTGTACAGTTGGCCAGCTTGCGGCCCATGCGTTAGAACCAACAGCTACCCAAGTACCAGCGGCTGTAAAGGTCTTTGCTTTCTTAAAATATAATGAATAAGTGCCTGCAATTGCTACAATTGCATAATCACCTACTGCACCAACGCTGTCTTTTGGAGCATCATTAACGGCAATTTTTGTGCTGTCAGTAATAACTAGCGGAATTGAATTGCTAAATGTTTGGCCTGTTGCAGTTGTTGCCTCTGCGCCATTCCATTGGAAGATACCAAACTTAGTATTTGCTGTATCAAACCAGTACTGGCCGTCGGCTGGCTCACCAGCAGGTGCTATTGCCTTAGCATCTAATTGTGATAGATCAATGTCTGCACGAACAACAAATGCACGGTTACTTACACCTAAATAACTGTAAGCCGCTTGTAGGCCATATTCGTTTTGTTCGCCTGCATGGATTGGGTTATTATTACTATCAGTCTTAAAGATTGGAGTACCAAAGCTATCCGCTAAATCTTTCTGACTTGTTAGTAGGTAAACTTTACCTGCATTAGCTTTTAGTGTAGCAGGTGCTGTACCAGTTGCAGAACCATTTGCTTTATTCTCAGCACTAGTTACTACTATTAAAGGGGTTGTCCCGGGAGCCGCTGGTGTATAAAAACTTTCGTCTACAACCGTAACTGCTACACCTGGTGAACTTAATTGAGCCATATTTGTAATCTCCGTGAATACGTGTTCATTCTAATTGTATTTAGTGCTTTTTGGCTTTTTATACTTGTAATACACTCTAAAAAAGGGACGGAAAAGGCTTAAATAAAATATGAGACCATTATGTTCGTGCGGCTATAGGCCAGCTGCCGTTAACTATGTTAAAAACGGCAGGACTTATTATAGAAAATTATGTGAGGCTTGCCTTAAGGGTGGCAAGTATGCTGGTATTGCCAGATGGCATCGAGCTGGCTATAAGATAAAAAATACTTGTGACAAATGCGGCTTTAAATCACAGCACACGGAAGTGTTTGCTGTATTTCATGTTGACGGCGACCTAAACAACTGTCGCCCTATCAACCTTAAGACGGTATGCTCAAACTGTCAGCGTGTCCTACATAAAGAGGGGATTCGTTGGCGTCAAGGTGACTTAGTACCAGATCTTTAACTTGTTCAAACAAGTCATCAATGCTTCCGTTATTGTCTAACACAGCATCAAACTTGGTGCCAACCCAAGCAGTTTCGCTAGCATGAATCCCTATTTTTTCTAACCTACTACGACTTGTGGCCCAGGCAAAATTTCCTGTCTCTCCACGATTTGAATTAACAGCATCTTCGTACCATTCCGGCAATTCGCCTCGTTTGACCCAGACAATAATGCCGCCTGCTTCACGAATTGATTTGATTTCATTGGGGAAACGACAGTCAGAGATGACTACGTTATCAGTGCTAGTACGGAGTTTGTTTTCTAGGCTGGCAATCCAAATATCATCATGGAATCCTCTGCGACATACTTCAGTGCCCCATAGTTGAAGCATTAATCTGGGAGTAAGGTCGGGCATGTTCAAACGCTGTGACCACCATGGATCTACTTGTTCTCGCCACTCACGTGCTTGTTTTGTGCGGCCTTCTAGCATAGTGCGGTCCCAGCCAAAGACATAGCTTACTGCATCTTTAAGGGTGTTAGCGAAGCTTTCTCGTCGGAAACCGTGGAAGTTAGTTAGATAATCTGCAATGGTATCTTTGCCAGAACCAATAAACCCGCATACACCAATAATCATAGTAGTCTCCTAATGAACTACTAGTATATAACAGTTTTATTACAAGGTCAAATTATTTGTTAGCCAATCACGAATGTCATTGGAGTTCCGCCAGAAACAAGTTCGCCAATTTCTTTTTCTAGCTTTTCGACTTCTTCTTTGCCTTGCCCTTGTAAAGCGGCACCGTTTAATGTGATTGGAGATCCAGGGCCGGCAATGCTTCCAAACTTGCTACGTGCTTCACCTAGCATTAATTTACATACTGCAAGGGTATAATCGTACAACCATTGTTTTGCGTAAATGTCTTGTAGCAATACAAAATCTGGACGATAGTTATGGCAGCGAATTAAGATTTGTTCGCCTGCGGCAAACGGACGTTGTAAAATAGTAAGGGTATGATTGCTTTGTCGCCATTTGAATTCAATGTAACTACCAAACATACGTCCCACTAATTTTTGATATCCTGCAAACATTTCGTATGTTGCAAGACCGCCCATCATGCTACCGGTTAACAAGTAGCTGTTGGTATAGGCCAAATTAAATGGTTCAAATAATGTTCCGCCGGAACCTAACCCGCTACGTGAACCAATTGCTCTGCGGAATATGCTCTGCACTTCTACAACTTCATTTGGCAGTTTATATTCGTTTTGATCTTGTATTAATTCTAAGAACATATAGCTTTCTTCTACAGAATTGCTAGAACGCTGTCTAAACTTTGTAATTGCACGATCTAGTGCAGTTTCGTAATGTTTAGGATCAAGCTCTACTTCAACCATGCCGTCGCCCAGCATAGTACGCACGTAATCAAATACCTTGTTACGTTCTATTGTACTGTCTGATTCACTAGGATCTGATGGGTAATTATCTGCCATATTAAGTTCTCCATACATATTTATCGTTAATATTATTTACGATAAATATCATATGCCAAGACTATCACTGTATAAGCCCGAAAGAGGGCAAGATTATAAATTTATCGACCGTCAGATTTCTGAGATGTTTCAGGTTGGTGGAACAGATGTATACTTACACAAGTACCTAGGCCCTAAAAATCCTACCACAGGTACTGCTGATCAGCCAATTTACGATGCTGTAAAGGAAACAAATATCCAAGATTTGTTATTCTTAGAAAACAGAGATCGAAAATACAGTGAAGAAATTTATCGAATTCGCGGCCTGTATAATGTACAAAATATTGACTTTAATTTAAGCCAGTTTGGTTTGTTTATTGACAATGACACCTTGTACATGACCGTACATATTAACGATTTTATCAAGTATATAGGTAGAAAACCGTTGAGTGGCGATGTTATAGAATTACCACATTTAAGAGACCAGTTTGCCCTCAATGACTTTGATGTAGCACTTCCAAGGTACTATGTTATCGAAGATGTTGGCCGTGCTAGTGAAGGATTTAGTTCTACATGGTTTCCACACTTGTATAGATTGAAACTTAAGAAGGTCACAGATAGCCAACAGTTTGCTGATATTTTCAGTAAACCTGCGCTGGATTCTAATGGTGATCCTACGGGACAAACGCTTGCAGATTTATTAAGTACAAAATCTAAAGAGCTTGAAATTAATTTAGCAGTCATTAACCAAGCAGAAGTTGATGCACCAAAGAGTGGTTACGAGACAAGACAATTTTATACATTAGGTGTAGGCCTAGACGGAAAAACAGTCTTAAATACTGCTGACACAACCACAGAACTAGATGCTAGTATAACTTCATACACTGCTCTTGAAAATAACAAACGTCCAGTAAGAACTGGTTATACTGGCTACCTTGTTGGTGACGGATTTCCAAGCAACGGATACGATTTTGGTCACGGGATACAATTCCCCGATACCGCAGGTCCAGACGATTTCTTCTTGCGTACAGACTTTTTACCCAATAGATTGTTCCGATTTGATGGAACACGTTGGGTTAAGATTGAAGATGCAGTACGCATGAACATGACTAACAATAATTCTAGACAGACTCTTAAAACTAGTTTCATTAATAATGAGTCACACATTTACAACGAAGCTGTTGCAATTGATTGGGTTAAACTTGTTGAAGGTGTACACCTCTTTAATACTAATATTGACTTTACCTTTGCAACTGCCAAGTACCTGGTGATAAAATTAGAAACTACTGAGATTGCGTTTACAATCGCAGACTATCCAGGCATGCTGACCAATGTCAGCAGTAAAGCCTACATAACAATGCCTGTGATCAATACCGAACAACAAATAATTCCATACACTGGAACTTGGAAGGTAAGTTTATGTAACAACAGAGAAGCTCAGAGACAGAGCTTGACAACAGCTCTTAGACCAAAGGCGGATCTATAATGCAACACTTTTATGACGGTCAGATAAGACGTTACTTAACGCAGACAATTCGTGTGTTAAGTAACTTTGTAGTAAAATACGGTGACGGAACTCTACACCAAGTGCCGGTTATGTACGGTGATGCAGATCGACAAGTGGCAAGCATAATTAGACAAAATAGTGAAAATAAAGTTAATTCAGTACCCCGTATGAGCATTTATATTAGTGGACTTGATATCGATGCTAACCGATTAGGTGATAGTAGCTTTGTTGGCAAAGTTCACGTTCGTGAACGAGAAATCAATAATGCAGATCCTGCAAATCCAGTATACACTACCGGCCAAGGACGTAACTATACAGTTGAACGATTAATGCCAACTCCATTTAAGCTGACAATGAAGTGCGATATTTGGACTGCAAACACTGATCAAAAGTTACAATTACTTGAACAGATGTTGGTGCTGTTTAATCCTAGTTTAGAATTGCAAACTAGTGACAACTATATTGACTGGACTAGTTTAACTATTTTAAACCTAACACAGGTATCATGGTCCAGCAGAGCAGTCCCAGTTGGTACAGACACCCCCATTGATATTGCTACTCTAACTTTAGAAACTCCTATATGGATCAGCCCTCCAGTTAAGGTCAAACACCTTGGTGTTATTACAAAAATTATCACTAGCATCTATAGTGGCTCACAAACTGACAGCAATGAATATATCGAAGGACTTGGACAACCACTAGTTGGGCCTGAGACTAGCTTGTCAACATTACTAGCTAGAGAAGTTGTGACAATTACTGACTACAATATCCAAGTTTACAATAATCAAGCAATACTATTGCATCATGCTGAGAGCTCATTACCAAGAGAGCCTAGTTTAGATATTCCAGTACGCCAAGGTACACCGATTGAGTGGCAAGAAGTATTTAATCGCTATCCTGGAAAGTATATTGCTGGCTCTAGCACACTATTCATCACACAGCCTAATGGCGCCGATGTTGTTGGAACTGTGGCAATTAGTTCATTAGATCCTACAATATTATCAGTTGTATGGGACAATGATACATATCCGTCGGATACACTGATTGACTCTGATGGCTTTATGTTTGGAGATGCAGGGTTTGATCAATCTACAGCAAGGGGTACATTTGATGCTATTATAGATCCTACAAAAGTCTATCCAGGACACGGAATGATTAATCCGGTGGCAGGTGATAGGTTCCTCATTGTTGAAGATATTGTACAAAGCACACCGGCATGGGGCCTCTTTGTAGCACACGGAAACGATATTATTGAATATGATGGTGCCGCGTGGCATGTTATATTCAGCGCCGCTCAAGAAACTGATACCTTACTATGGCAAACTAATATATACAAGAGCCAAACAAACTTTAGAATACAATTTGTATGGAATGGCGTACAATGGGCTAAATCGTTTGAAGGCGAATATAAGGTAGGATCATGGAGACTGGAATTGTAAAAGATCGTATAGTTTGTAGCGGAGCATTGTTCTACGCTAAATCTACACGACGATTCCTGTTATTACAAAAAGCTCACGGTAAACACTCTGGTACTTGGGGACTAGTTGGAGGTACTAACCTTCAAGATGAAAACCCATGGCAGGGTTTACAACGTGAAGTTACTGAAGAAATTGGTGCAATGCCAAAAGTATTAAAAACAATTCCAATTGAAACATTTGTTTCTAACGACAAAGTTTTTAACTTCCACACTTACTTATGTGTTATTCAAAACGAATTTGTTCCTGAACTAAGCGATGAACATTGCGGTTGGTCATGGGTTAACATTGACCATGCGCCTAAGCCGTTACATCAAGGTCTACGGAATAGTTTTAGTAATAAAACCATCCGCACAAAACTTCAAACAGTTTTTGACCTTGTTGACCTGATATAAATTAAGCCTGCGCTTCACCCCAACGTACAACAATGTTAGTAGGAATACTACCAGCACCTGACGCACGATAAACGTTAATGGCTAATACGTCTGGGCCGTTTGGATAAGTTCCTCTGCCACCTAGGGTAGTATTAGTCAATTCTTTCAATTCACCCAAGTCCAATGTTTGTGCGCCGCCCGGAGCCGCAATGAACGAGAATACAGTTTCACCAGGTTGTGCATAAGCAGGTAAACCAAATTGGAATGTAATTGTACTTGCAGCCGCAATAGAAGTTACTGAGCTTTGTGTAAAGTTAACACGATAGTATGCAGTTCCACCAAACGAGCTTAGAGCACCGATACTAGCAATCTTTGTACCTGACGAAAATTTAGTCGGGTCAACAATTTCAGTTCCGGTTGTAGCACCGTATCCCGATGTTAGTGATTCCCATGATGCTTGTGTGAAATATAAGAATGACGTGTTTGTTGCAATAACTGCAGGCGTAAATGCTACGCTAGCATTAGCAACAATTGCACTGGATGCCGTTCTGCTTAGTCCTATGACGTAATATGCTGTGAAACTAAATGTCACCGATGTCCCTGCAGGTTGCGCCGCAAGCAATCCACTATTAAATGTTATCGTGAAGTAAGCAGTACCTGCAAATGTTCTTACCGCACTGATTGCTGAAATTGTTGTTCCGCCTACGAATTTTGCAGTGTCATTAACAGTGTTACCCACTACTCGAGTACCAATTGGTAGTGCATTCCAACTTGCTTGTGTAATGTTTAAAGTTGTTGCACCTAATCCTGCGGAGCCGCTAAGAAAGAATGACACCGTATTAAGTGCATTATTGTTTACCACAAAGCCGTTTGAGCCACCGTTAAGGTTAAGAGAACCTGACACGTTAAACTGTACATATGATGTGGTACATGCTGTTACAGCCCAAGTACCGTTGACTTGTGGAACGTTCGGATTACCTGATATAGTAATACTATCGTTAATTTGATAAGGAGCATAAGTTTGTCCCACGTTAAAATATGCAGTAACCTGAATGCTGTTAAATGCTTGAAGATAGTAAGTTTGTAAATTAGTTGTTACTGGATTATGTGGAACTAACGAGTTAGTACTTGTTGTAATGGTATAATAGTTCTGTCCTGCTGCCAGCGCAGGGCCAGCAACAACTGAAACTACTGTTCCTGGTGCAAAGTCTGAGCTAAGAATTGCAGTGCCAACTGCGCCTTGTAACGCATTCCATGAAGCCTGTGTGAAAAATAATTGATTAGATCCAGCAGGTGTCTTAAAGTTTGCACTAGGTGGAATAGTTGCAGTACCTGTAATAACGCCCAGTGTTGTTGCAATTGGATTAGGGTTAGCAGTTACTGAGGAAACAGTAGTACCACTTGGGTATTTTGTTTCGCTTGCCGCAACAGAGAATCCAACTGCCGCTCCCAATGTTTCCCAACTTGCTTTGGTTACATACAACACAGCTGAGCCAATTGCTGATTGAAATAGTGCGCTGTTCGGAACTGACGCAGTACCTGTTAAGGCCGCAGTGGTAGTTGCTGTTGAAGTTGTAACAGTTGCACCGCCTGCCCATGATACAGAACCACCTGGCGCTACTTGTGCAAACGATGGTTGGCCGCCAGCCGAACTACCTGCTAGTCCCGACCAAGAAATTGCGGCTGGGTCAATTGGATAGTTTTGAGGATTCAATACTCCTTCAACCACTAGACCACCTGTGCCCGAGTCAGATGTTACAGCAATGGATTTTAACAATAATTGCGCACGGTTAATAAGTTCTCGTTCGCCTAAGTCACCAATAATAGCGTTAGATACACTTGGTGCTAATCGAATTAAAAACGCAGTTTGTTTTGTAGTTGATACTTGAATACCTGTAGATGCATAGTTAAACAAATATCCTCGATCTTCGTCAAAGCGTCCGTCTGTTAACATTGCACTACCCCAGTGACTAATAATTGGAGTGATAGTATTGCTTACTAGTATTACTCCGGTATTATATTCGTGTACTGATGCAAGTCCTGCTCTGAATGACCGCTGAGCACCGCCGGTAAACAATACCATTGGGCTTGAACGTACACAATTAATTAATGTGTTGCTTGTTTTACCACCAAATTGAATTAGTTCGTTGTCTATATAAACAGTACCTGCTTCATTTGGAAATTGATTTGCATCAATTAATGGTATTGTTGTTTGTGTTGCAGTAATTGATGATTTTAATTTACCAAGAGCACCTTCGTTAATAACTTCATAACGCACTGGCATGTTACCAGTACGCATATACGCTTCTGTATTAGTGTTACTGTTACGAATACGGTGTGCAAACACATAGTTTCCATCAGCACCTCTTAACATGTAATCAATAAATCCAGCACCGTACCATGACCATTGCATACCAATCATCTGCATTTTACTAATGTCTAAATTATATCCGCTTGGTCCAGTACCGTCTAGTCTGTCTAGGTTAAAATTACTTTGTTTAATAATTAAATCTTGTACCAAACATACCTTTGATTGTACCGCGTTAACTGCACCACGATAATCCGGAGTAACAGTCAGTAGTGTTTGGCTTTGAACGCCTGATACAACATGAGTCATGCCTTTAATAACAATACGATCGCCTGCCTTAACTTGGTCACGAAAACGTGTATTAGTACCGGTTAAGGTATTACTATCTCTATTGATAGTTGATATACCGGATAATTGTAATGTACTAGAACGTTTACCAACTGCTAATTCAGTGCCGTCATATTCCCAGAACATACCGTTTTGATCATCAAATGTTCCAGCACGTACTGTAGCCCCATGCCAGCCAACAATTGACATTTGAGCCGCTGTTGTGATTGAACCATACACATTTGCCAATGTGGTATATGCTTGTACTTTAAATTGTCGCTCAGTTACCACATCGCTGATAATGTACTCGCCGTTATATCCAGCAGTATCAACACCAATAATTCTAATTCGGCCACCAACTTGACAACCATGGTCCACGTCATCTGTTGTTACGGTAATATACGCACCAACAGATGTTCCATCTGCGCTAATTGATTGTAAATTATAACTTGGTGCAAACAACGCACCAGTAGTATACATAATACCTTTACCAGATTGGTAACGAATATATTTCTTACTCATACGAATTGCTTGAGCGCCGTGCTGTGGACCGCCCGTGCCTAACTGTACACCGCCGTCGTATGGTCTATGAATAAAATAACTGTCTGGTCTAGCATAAACTAAACCAACTAGTGCAACCCCAGTGTCAATGTTACCAGTTGTCCTTGCTGTATATCTTAGTGTTGTTGTGCTTGGAACTGATTCAACGTAGAATGGACCTTTAGCAAGTGCATGATTAGTTCCTGCGCTTGAAATATCAACTAGTATGTTTGCTCCTGGAACTAATCCGTGTGGACTAGCAAATGCAATCTGTACAGTGGCAATAGCCGACGTTGTAAGTGATGTAGCATCTGGAATAGATGCAGTAGTAGGTTCACTTAATGCAACTGCTGACCAAAACTCAAGTGCTGAACCCGATACCGCAGTACCAGATGCTGTTGATGTAGTAATACTACCGTCTGATACATTTACACCAGTAACAGTTAGTGTAACATTATTGGTAGGGCTTACGCCGCCAAAATTTGCACCGTTTAATTCAATCCTATCGTTTATTTCGTAGCCAGTTCCCGGTAAATTAACCACAACAGATGTATACAATCCGCCTGCGCGAGAGATATCAAATGATGCACCATCACCTGGTGCAATAGCGGTTGCAGTCAATGTTAGAAAGTTATCGTCAACGCTTGATGGTACGCCTGCTGTGTTAAATGCTAATATGCCGCCTCCAAAAGAGCTTGCACTAGTTACTGTAAGTTCTAAATCATTTGCAGGACTCAAGCCGCCTAGCTGAGTTCCTAAAATAGTAATGGTGTCGCCAAACGCATAGGTTAAACCTGGATCAACAATCACTACATCATAAATTCCGCCGCTGGTTTCAATATCAAATATTGCGCCGGATCCTGATGCGCTAGTTGCGTCTTGTATGATAGCCGCGTAAGCTCTTTCACCGCTTATACTAGTTCCCGAAACAACTGAAATAGTATTAATTAATCCGCCAACAAAGTTACAAATACCAGTAACACTGGCAATGCCAAAGATTCCGCCAGTACCCGTAGCAATACCGGTTAGCGTATCAAAGGCATTGATACCATTATTAATATCCACATCAACAACAGTAAATGTTAAGTCGTTATCGGGTGTTGCGCCGCCAAGTTGTGTACCAAGTATTGTAACAGTATCCCCGGGCGTGTAGTCAACACCTTTTGTAGATACGGTTAATGTGTATAATGCTCCAGTTCTAGAAATATTAAATGTTGCAGTGCTACCTAGTCCGGTTGTGCTGTCTTGTGCAATACTTGAATAATTACGAGTCACTGTTGCTACGGTAACAGTTGCATTATTTGCAGGACTTGCTCCACCAAGATTTGTACCTAATAGTGTTATTGTATCGCCCACTGCATAATCCAATCCAGCTGTTGCAATATTAGTTACATCGTATGCACCGCCTGATTCAAGTAGTATATCAAACTCAGCGCCGGTACCTGTACCACTAGTGCCGTTTTGTACTACACCGTTAAATGTATCAAGATTAATTGTTGAAGATATTTTAATAGTTAAATCGTTTGCAGGTGTTGCACCGCCTAAGTCACTACCTAGAATTACTAATCTACTGCCGTCAACATAGTCAAGTCCGGGATCACTAATACTAATATTTGTATAAACTCCACTTACTCGATCAACATCAAACAGTGCGCCAGTACCACCGGGTACAATGTTTGTACCAGTTTTATTAGTGTAAGATTGAGATGCGCCACCACGATTAGCAGTTAGTGGTTGTGTAAAACTAATAGTGTTAGAAGAAATTGTACTTACAAATATTGCAGTACCAGTTCCGTTATCAATGGCCATACCTTCTAGTACGCCAGTTGCATCAACTACTGTGATCGAAGTATCACCGGTTGATACTGGATCACTAATGTTGGCTGTTACTGCAAGGCCACCTGGGCCAACTGTGCCAGTAACTTGCGTGCCAGCATTTATACCAGTACCACTTAATGGGACATTTAGTAGAGGCAGTGTGGCTGCTACTGCAATCTGATCTGAGGTTATTGGTGTAATAAACTTACTAGTGAACGAACTATTAACACCGTTACTGTTCACGCTGATTGTAGGAGTGCCGATTGATGCTCCTGTATAGAACGCACCTTTTCTTAGTTGTGAGTAACTAGTTGCAAGCACTTGCCCATTACTTGTACCTACTTTAGCAGTAGCATAATATGTAAATGTAGCCGGAGTGGGTACGGAAATAATAATAAATGTGCCTTCTGCTCGACTAAATCCGCTAATAGTGTTTGCTAGTGCTCGAATTGTAATAGGCGTTCCTGCGGTAAATCCATGGGGGCCTTGTGTAGTAACTGTGATTAATGAGTTACCAACACCGCCAGTTCCGGTTGAAGCATCAGTAGTTACTGAAACAACAGCAGTGTCAGTACCTGGAATTTCATACACAGAAGGATATCCGCGAGCAACTCCAATCGCCTGCCATTTGGTAGGTTGTAGTCCATACTCAAAGTCAGCGTCAAGCATAGACTGGGGTTGAGCAACACGCATACGTTCAATAGCGTCTGTACCAAAGTCATATGGTCTAGTTTTTTGTTCTTCTGCTTCAACAAATATCTGAATATCATCAGTAGAGGATCCAGTACTAGTATCCGCTTCTAAATCTAAAACAGTAATTGTATCAGTGGTTTGTAAATATGATGGGTAATCTTCATCACGATCACGTCCGTTACTGTTATGGGGTGCATCAAACGTTGCTGTTGCGCCTAACTGTGGGTCGCTAAAATTGTAAATAATTTGATTTGTTTTTGAATTTGTAATTAACAGTATTTTGTCAAGTGTGTAGTACCCTTGAATTTTAAGAGATGTTACTCCGTTTACTATTGCTGGTAATGATGATAATCCGTTGGTAATAACAGTAACAACAATTCCTGCTAGAGTTGTAATTCTTGCATTTGCGCCAGCCTCTCCATTATTTGGTAGTGCTTGTAGTGGTTCTGTAATTTGTAATGGAGTATATGCCGCTTGGCTAAAAATATAGTCGTTTATTAAATCACGAATAAAAGTATGTGTTGCAATTTCAGGTGAGCGATCGCCGTCAACTTGAGGATATTCGCCGTCCCAATAACGACTACTGATCAATCGTGTCTTGACGTTTCCACCGTATTGTAAATCATGCAAGTACCCGTCAATAACATATCCCACATCACGTTCGCATTTATATGAATCGTATGTGTATCCCGGAAAATTATATACTGAATATATTGTAGCCGGTATAGTTGATAATCCACCGTTGATAACATTGCTGATCATTGGCGATAACACAAACGCTCGAGCAACTGCCGCTGTTTCACCAGCATCGCCTGTTGTAACCTGTGTACTGGTAACCGGACTTTGATCAGTTGGAGAGTAAACAATCTTTTGCATTACAAAGCCTTGAATTAAATTCCATAACTTTGTTTGGATTGCTGTTTCAACTTGAGCATTAATAACTTGTATTGTGCCGCTTAGGTAGTACTGGCTTGCAACAAAACTTACTCGTTCATTACCACCGTATCGAATATCGTAAGCTAACGCATCAACAAGATACCCCACATCGCGTTTACATTTTGCAATTTCAGTTGCACCGTATACATATCCAAAAAATACAGATGTGACATTTGCGGTTGCAACTTGCGCAGTTGTCCACGCTGAGATCTCATCTAAAATAAATTGTTTATTAAGTGTTAATAGTCTAACAGCATCCGGATATAAATTATTAGCACTATCAAGAATAATTTGTTGGCTAATCCATGCTCTTGCTTCTTTTTGTATAAAAGATTTGTTAACAGTTAGTAGTGCGTGAGCATTCGGATAGGCGTTACTGCTTTTAGATACGCCTGGTTGAAACACATAATTTGTTATTCTTTTCTTTGCCATTTAATTTTCTCTTATGATAATGCTACTGCAAGTGCGGCTGCTAGTGATTTAATATTCTGTCCGCCAATATAAGTATCACCTGTGATAAAGGTGTCGCCGCCTACATTGAGGTCTTTGGCAACACCTGCACCACCGCTTACAACTATTGATCCTGTTGAGGTTGAGGTTGATTCAGTTGTTGCTGTTGCATAGATGGTGCCGGATACGTCCAATCGAATTGGTGTGACTCCGACCGGACCCACTGTTAATCTGTTGGGTTTATTTGTTGGATCTATTAATAATAGACCGTTGTTAAAGTTTACTGAAGTTAGTGCTGAACTAGTAATACCTAAGACAGTAACGGCTAATATTTTGTTGTTAGCTGAATCTGTTCCGACATCTAGTGATGTTAGCCTGCCAACCGTCTGTAGACTACTACCAGTAATTGTGTTGGCTAAATTTGAGCCAGATATGAATGGAAGGCCGCCAATTAACAAACTACCTAGAGAGTTGATAGAAGACGCCGTTAGATTTCCTACGCCGTCCACGGTAAATCCCGGGCCTCTAAAGCCCGAAGATGACGTTAATTGTTTTTGAATTACTCCCATTATTGATCCATGTTATAAGTATAGCTGTATTTACCTAGTGTAATATACATTATTGTATTCCTAACAGATTAAGACTAGCATTTATCACGTATTAAACAATGTTAATGATATTTCCCATGTTGCTGTGGGCAGTACATATATAATATAGTGTACTAGGAGCATTCATTGGAACTACAAATATTTGTGTGCCAGTTTGACTCCCAGAAACACCAGATGTGTAATCTACACCGCTAGTTGACGAGGTTCTGATTGCAAATGGATGGCTTCCACCTGTAGTATTGACAAAGGTATAAGAAAATCCCCTGTACAAATACAGCACCGGATCGTTAGTATTACCTGTGATTATCCCGGGCCCGCTGAATATATAGTCACTAGATCCGTTAGCTGAGAGTGACCACGATATACTTGAACTAGATGCTGTTGCGTTAATAGTAATTGCCGCACTACCATTATAAGTTGTGCCGCTACTGAATGATACACCGGTGCCGGCAGTTAGGTTGAGTAAACTTCCGCCAAGTGCTACGCCAGATATTGTGCTGTTTGTCAATTGAGTATTGCCAATACCACTCAGTGTTCCGCCTAATGTCAAACTACCTGTGGTGGTTACTGTACCAGTCAGTGTTAGTCCGTTTACTGTGCCAGTACCGCTTACTGAAGTAACAGTACCCCCGCCGGCACCTGCACTAGTGGCGTCGGTGTCATTTATCCAATTTGTACCATTATATTTCAAAACCTGATTTGTTGTGGGGGTAGTGATTACCACATCGGTTAATGAATCTAAATTACCAGCTGACCCGCCTGCTGTAGCATTTATAGTAATAGTATCGGTAGTAGCATCAGTTGTAATAGTTACATTTGTACCTGCAACCAAAGTCAATGTATCTAGGGCACTATCTGCTACTATGCTAGCCTGACCAGCTACTGCAATTGTTTTAAAAATATTTAAATCACTGAAGTTTGACATAGGTTGCCATGCGCCGCTATGAGCAAAATACATTCTGCCGCCATTTTCATGCACATGAGCAACCATACCGTGCCATACAGAAGCACTTACTGCTTGGAGTTCTGCCAGCGTATCAAAATATGCCCGAACATAACTTACGTCACCTGTGGCTGTAACAGTGCCAGTGACGTTTAAGTTAGTGCCACTCCAAGTTAGGCCGGCTCCGGTGTCTTGAACTACTGCACCGGTTGATGCATAATATGCCAATCTATTAGCAGTGCCTGTGCTTACCCCACTGCTAGAACCACCAGTAGTAGCACTAATAGTTATAGTATCTGATCCAGCATTTGTTGTAATTGTAATATTAGGGCCAGCAACTAATGTCAGTATATCTGAGACACTATCTGCTTCAATACTAGACTGCCCTGATACCGCTATTGAACTAAAACTATTGGTAGTACTAATGGCAGCACCACCTACTGTGGTTCCGACCGGTAACACTATGTTGCTACCTGAGGCAGAGATAGTGGCATCGCCTAGCCGTATTGAATTTCCGCTGAGATAAAGGTCTCGCCATCGGAATGTGTTACTGCCCAAATCATATGTTTCGTTAGCAGTTGGCGTCAATGCCGCATTAAGATTTAATTTGTTAGGGGTAATCAGTCCATTAGATATTTGTGATATTCCGATACTGCCGGACAGTTGTAAAAAACTAGTTATACCACCGCTTGTTCCGCCACCGCCTTCTGTGTTACCCCCAGTGCCTGCTTCAAATCCAGGGCCAATTGTAATTGGCATAGCCGGAGTTAATGGGTTTATAGTTTCGCCGTAAAACACCAGCATGGTGATTTTTGCACCAGTAAACAAGGGGTCTGAAGGACTGGCTTTCAGTGAGAAAATACTGTTAGAAACTGATGCTTCGAGAATGATCAGTTCGTCGTCAATGCTGGTTCTTCCGAAAACGTTATAACTTGCCTGGTCTGGTCTAGCTACCACGTTCACATGCATTACTTCTTTTTTATTAGATTGATGCTCAACTGTGATCAAATACGAAGCAGTTGAGAAATCACCCACATGCCAACTATCCAGCACTGTATTAGGAAATACCGGTATCCAGTTGCCTTTGTACGACAGGCCCGGCTTCTTTAAAAATTTTAAAATGCTCTGTGCGCCGATAGTAAAAAATGAAGAAAAGTTGTTCATATTGGTCTCTTTATAGTATATTTATCCGACTCAAAACTCTTGCTTTGCTTTCTAAAATATGCTAAATTATAGTGTAGTATAATTATAGGACGATTTATGACCCAACGAGCCAAAGCATTCTTTATTAACGGCGGAGCCGGACGTGTAGTATGCTCAATCCCAGCATTAGAGAAATATGCTGAAGAAAACGGTAAAGATTTTATCATAGTATGTGAAGGAGGCACTGATTTTTATAAAGGCCATCCAATTTTACACGAACGTGCGTATGATCACTGGCACAAAAACTTGTTTGAAGACAAGTTAATTAACATGGACCTTGTAAGTCCGGAACCATATAGAGTATGGGAATATTTTAATCAAAAATGTTCACTTGCACAAGCATACGATATTGCCATTAACAACAAGGGTATAAGAGCATTGCCGCATCCAAAAATGCGTCTTTCTAACGAAGAGATGTTTACTGGCTTTGGTGTTATTAAAGAAGTAAAAGAAAAGACTAAAAAAGATAAGGTAGTTATTTTTCAACCGTTTGGACGTGGAGTTGTAAGTCAAAACGGTCTTATTTTAGACAGTTCAGCCCGTAGCTTTGAAGGCGGTCATGTTATTAATATTGTAAAGATGTTACAAAGAAAATACTCTGTAATTTTAATGAGTGAGATTGGTATTGACTTTAGCAAGCATGGCTGTAAAGATCCTGTTGCACACCCACAAAACCTCACACTTCGCCAGTGGGCAGGAGTTATTGCCAACGCAGATTACTTCTTAGGTTGTGATTCAGTCGGGCAACATTTAGCATGTGCATTAGATAAGCCTGCCACAGTTGTTGTGGGTTCAACCTTTTCTATAAATGTGTCATATCCAAACTACGAAAAGTTTGATGTATTAGACATGGGCGGCGATATTCGTAAATATAGCCCGATTAGAATTACAATGGACGAAGTTGCTGATCGTGGCAATGACGGTATTATGAGCATGAATGATGCTATAGAAAAAGCCATCGTTGATTCAGTAGATGCTGGCATTAAGAAATTTTCAGCGTCAACTAGTACTGTTCAAGAAATTGCCTCATCTAACTCCGATGCTGGATGCTGTAACTAACATATGAAAAGAGTTTTTGCATTTGGTTGTAGTTATACTAGTTACAGTTGGCCTACTTGGGCCAACTTTCTAGAACTAGAATTTGATGAACTGTATAACTATGGATTATCGGGGATTGGTAATCAGGCTATTGCTGAACGAGTGTCCGAGGCCAACGCCAGGCACCATTTTACCAAAGATGATGTAGTTATTGTTCAATGGTCTAGTCATCTTAGAAATGACTGGTGGCACCAAGAAAGTACGCCTGGTAGAGTAAGAGGTTGGAAAACATACGGAAGTATTTTCAATTATCATAACATAAAGTTATACGATCAAAAATGGATAGATACTTTCTTCTATGAGCCTGCTTATTTTATGCATACCTTAAATTTTATCTCGTTAACACAAGGTTTTTTAAAAGGAATCGGCTGTAAATGGTTTATGACCAGTATTGGTGACGTTAGAGATATGGGCAAGGATCTTCGAGATAAGGACGGATACGGTGAAAAGACTGAACTAGTTACTAATCACAAGCGTGGCGACAATTACAGTGCATGGGACATGTTACCAGATCTTGAAATATACGATAAAATAATATGGCAAGATCATGCTGAACATTGGCTAATGCCGCTAGAATTATATTGTCAGTCATGCCCCGAACATACTTTTAACTTTATAGACTATAACGGAACGCACTACATAGATCTACATCCCAGTACAATACAACACCTAGGATGGATTAAGCAAGAGTTAAAGGAAAAATTAAAAATTTCTGATAGTACATTGCATCTAGCCCAAGAATTAGTAGATAATATTGAACCAATTTATAAAAAATTTATGTTTGATAAAACAGCGTTTGAGTTTGCATTGGGTAGAAAACAAGGATTTCCGGAGTCGTGTAATAAGATTACTTGGCCTGGAATACCATTAGGATTTTAAAGGAATAATATGGAAATTAATTACGAAAATGATGTTTGGATTGCTGGTATTGCTAGAGGGCATAACGGTAGCGTATGCTTGTTAAAAAATGGTAAAATCATTTTTAGCATTGAAGAAGAGCGACTGAGTCGCCATAAGTATGACGGCGGCCCTTTTGCCGCTATGATGAAAATTAAAGAATATACTAACAAGTTAGATTATATTGTGATAGCACATACTCAGACCATAGCAGAAACTGCGCCACGTAATGATTTTACAGGTGACGATGTATATACTGCAATGGCTAGAAAACTTGGTTTAATTAGCCGTAAAGAAGATCCTTACAAACATCCGCAAGTTATTGATTTAAGTGCAGTTCACCACAAATTACATGCGGCGGCTGCGTTTTATCGTTCGGGGTTTGATCAAGCAGTTGCTGTCATTGTAGACGGTGCTGGCACATTCATTTCGTTAAGTGCTAACGGTGACTCGACTATAGGTTGGGAAACTGAAAGTATTTTTGATTGTGCATGGCCCGCTTGGTTTAAAACTGTTTATAAACACATTGGCACAAGAGGACCAATGGCTGGTGTTAAAATTCCAGAGTTTAGTAGTGAAATTTATCAAGAACCTGGTCAAACGCATGAAGCAGTAATTACTGATCGAGCTGGTATTACCAAGATTTACGAAGCTGTTACTAAATGGTGCGGATGGCAACCTATTGAGGCAGGCAAAACTATGGGACTATTCCCGTACGGTAAAAAGAACGATGCAATTCCTCCGTTGTTTGACCATACTAGCATTGTACCGCTATCCAATAGAAACCTTATTATTCCAACGTATCCAAACGGTGCAAGTGTAAACGCTTGCTTGTTTGACTATTTAATTGAAGGTTCTGGTGCAACACCTGATTACTTTGATGATGTTACGTTGCTACAAAACCGTAGAGACATGGCGTATGCTTGCCAAATAGAAACACAGGAACAAGTTGCTAATTTGATCCGCAAAGCAGTTAAAGATACTGGACATAAAAATGTTGTACTAAGCGGTGGCTACGCTTTAAACTGTGTTGCTAACTATTATTATTTGGATGCTTTGAAAGATGAGGGCATTAATCTGTACGTTGAGCCAATATCTAACGATGCAGGCACAGCTATTGGTGCGGCATTAATGTTGTTTAAAAATCTACAACCGCTTACTAAAGTTGACTACACTAAAGAAAGACTATATTTAGGATTTGAATACAACTATAGTAACGATGACATTAACAAACTTGCAAGTCAATATGGTGCTAGTGTTGTAGATGCAACGCATGACGATGTTGTAGAACTGTTATTAAATAAAAATATTGTTACCATGTTCCAAGGGCGCAGTGAAAACGGTCCAAGAGCATTAGGAAATCGCAGTATCTTGTTTAATCCAACATATGAAGACGGTAAGGACTTTGTTAACGAAATTAAACATCGTGAATATTTCCGCCCGTTTGCAGGATCTATCCTGCAAGAATATGTGCATGAATGGTTTGATCTGCGTGGTATGGAAGATAGTCCATATATGATGTATGCTGTCAACTGTCAGCCGGGGATTGAAGAAAAGATTCCAAGTATTATCCACATAGATGGTACTTGCCGTATCCAAACTGTTACACAGAAACAGAATAAACACTACTATGATTTGATCAAAGCATTCCATAGTAAAACAGGTGTTCCTATCTTGTTTAATACTAGTTTTAACCTAGGCGGAGAACCGCTAGTTGAAACATTAGACGATGCGTTATGGACTTTACAAGAATCAGCTATGGAATACTTGTATTTGCCAGAGTACGGTAAACTACTTAAAGTAGCTAACTAACAAAAAAGCACCCTGAGGGTGCTTTTTTTATCTTGCAACTGTAAATGGATCTGTTGGATCGCCTAATGGCTTAGTTGGATCTGCCGGATCAAAGTCTGGATGATAGTTATGTCCGCCAACTCCGCCTGTACCGTCTGGTGTTGTTAGTGCGCTAATTTTCCACGGATGCGTTTCAGGACATGGACTAAATGATAACTCGTGGTTAAAATTTTCTATTGGAGTTAGCACTAGCGGTTTATCAAGCTCAACAATTTTATTAACGTGATCAACACTTACTACTTGTGTGTGATCATCTTCAACGTTAAAAATGTCTTCTACTGGCCACCCTTTAACACCTACATCATAACCCACTTGAATTCCGGTAGTATCTGATACTTTAATAAATGTACTGCCCACTTGATTATAAGGTGCTTGAGCAGTTAAATCAAGATATACATGTTTGTTTGATGCACCGTGTACTTGCGGAATATCACGTAAGTTTTGACGGAAGTCTGCCCAGGCTGTTTTTAAATCATCTGGAAAACCGTCATCTAACTCGTCGCCTGCTTTATCGTCAGTTGTTTCTAATAGTCTATTTCTCCAACCACGTATACCTGCCCAATCCACATGAGGTTTAATCAGCGGATAAGGTTTTAAGTACGACATTGATACTGGATCAAACTCCATTTCAGTAATACTGTGAGTGTGATCAGGTGGAGGATTTTCAGGACGCTTGTATGTCATACCGTCCGGTAGTAATTCTTCATGCTGATTTAAATCTGCATAATCAGGTTTTTCAACATCGGCATGCAGTAATGAACATAGTAATGGCTCACTACTGCAATCAACGCGAACCTTATAGCAATCTATCGGAGTTGGAATGTGCTCACCGTCTTGATCTTCTGTAAAGTATCTACCTGTATATTTGTTAGTTTCTTTATTAATAAGAATCCAAATAGTATCAGGTCCAATAAATTCCCATTCAGCTGTTTTACCTAATGCACGAGTTTGTGCTAGATAATCGTCAGCTAATGTATAAGTAAAAGTTTTTCTAATCAATGCCATGTTATTATCCGTAAGTTACTGAAACTAAACCGCCTGCGCCAATACCGCTATAGCAACAGACATTTGCTGAAGCAATTCCGCCGTTTGCGCCACCACCTGGGAACATTGCGCAAGGCCAGCCTTGCCCGCCGCCCCACTGACACCAGTGTGCGCCAACCATTGGGCCTGATGCTGTTGCAGGAGCCATTGGGCTGTGGGCTTGTCCCCACATTCCGCAGAATTGTGTTTGAATTGCTTCACCGTTAACACCAGGAATATTAATATCTCCACCGTTGGCACATGAACAGCAATAACTTACACGACATTGATAACAAGCGCCGTATTTCCAGCAGTCTGAGCACCCTTGCCCACCACCTGCCGCACAAAAATTACTTAATCCATATCCGTTAACGTAACTTGTAAATCCACCGCAGCCTGCGTTTTCTTGACTGCATCCCGAGGTACTTGCCGCGCAAATTGTATATACACAACCTGCTAGTGTAGCACTACATACTGTTTTTACAGAATATGCACCTGCGCCACCACCGTCACTTTGTTGACAGCAACAGCTCTTGCCACCGGTTCCTCCACCACCCCAAATTTCAAATGTTACATAAGTCTTTCCTGCTGGTACAGTCCACGCTAGACAGCATCCGCCGTTTAGTGCAGATCCAATGCTAGTGTGATAAACTAAAAATTCAGTAGGAAAGTTTGTACTACCACTTGTTGCACTTGTTGTATATTTTAATGCTCTTAAATTTGACATAACTTTTCCCGTTTACTTATATGTGACAACTACTAATCCGCCTGCACCCCATGAACTACAGAAGCACGGACCTTCAAATGCATTTGCAGTACCGCCGCCGCCGCCTGGGAAAGTTGCAAAACAGACCATAAAGTCACCTGGACAGCAACGACAATGATCTTGTGAAATTCTCATTCCGCCACCAATGTATGTTGGCTCAGCCGCAAAGTGATGTGAGTCAAAACTACAGCTGGTATTTCTGTTGCCACCCCATACGCCGCACAGTGAAAAGTCAGCACCGCATGTGGTTCCGCAAATGCAGGTAATACAACTATAGCAACCAGTCCAGCTGGCAAAACATTGTGTATAACCACCCCATCCGCCCGATGCGCACAGGCATAAAGGATATGTTGCGCTCGGGTTACATGCGTATGATGGATAACCTGTCATTCCACAGCAACCGCTCCAACAGCATGAAGATCCGCCTGCACAAATAGTGTATGCTTGGCCTGGGACTACACGAATAGTTTTACGAGCATATGAACCAGATCCACCACCACCTTGTGCTTGCTGACAGCAACATGCGCCACCGCCGGATCCACCACCACCCCATACTTCAAACTTGGCCCACGTTGCGCCACCTGGTACTGTCCATAAACAACAACGTCCGCCATTTGATGGCGAACCGTTGCTTGTGTTCCAAACGTACAACACGTTAAACGGATTTGTAATTGTTAAATTAATGTTGTAGTTAGAATCTGGGTACAGCGTTCTTAAATCTGCCATGTGTTATACCCCTGGTTGAACAGCATCAAGGTCGGGACTTGGTGGAAATGGAATCTTCCAAGGATCAACACCCTCAAACGTAGCTGGTAAGTCTCTAAGATACTGTCTATATTCTGCCCACTTGGCTTTTTTCTCAGGATTAATAGCATTTTTATACTGTAGATCTGAATGATTTAAATTCATATCTCGCCAGCGCATGATTTCTTCCCAAGTAATATGTGGTTTCTTCCAGGGATATGGTTTTACAAATGTTGCAGTTTCAGCATCATATTGTATTTCAGTTAACTCGTATGTATGGTCCGGCGCTTGCGGATCGCTGTGACCATAAGTTAGTCCCAAAGGTAGTTGTTCCACGTATTGTGGCAAATCTACCCCGTAGTCCCATTCGTTATGGCATAATGATGCAATATCAGGATTTACATTGGCATCTACTTTGATTTTAATTTGCCCTTCTGGAGTTGGAACAACATCGCCGTTATCATGTTCAGTGTAATGGAACGAACCTTTGACTTTTCTAGTTTCTGCATCAGCAAAAATCCATAGATATCTTGGGCCTTTGTATGTCCAAGTACCTGTTCTGTTTAGAGAATTGGTTTGATAAAGGTATTGATCCGGAAGATCAAATACAAATGTTTTCTCAATTCTTTCGTTTTCTTTTTTTTGTTCAACTGTCATTTTAAATCCTTTTAACCGTATGTAATTAATACTAGACCGCCTGTGCCAAAGTAACCCCAGCAACATGGGCCGCCACATGCTTGTGCTCCAGCTCCTGGGCCGCCGGGCCATGATTGCACTTGGCTACCCCAGTAGTCACAACCCATCCGTGTCATTTGCATGGCGCATGGGTCAAAGCTTCTTCTAAAATTAGGACCATATTTTAAGGTCATTGGCTGATAGTGCCAGTGTTGATTTACGCAGAAATTACTTTCTTTATCTGGTTCTGATAGTGAACCATAGAATATGTCACCATTGCCTTGACAACCTCTGTTACCGCCACCTTGACCTGATTGGCAAATGCCTGTACATGACAATCCACCCATGTGGTGACATACACCACATCCGCCGTATCCGCCAGGCGCACACATTGTTTGTGTGCCGTTACAGCACAATACAAACGTTGGAAATCCACATTGTCCACAGCATGATTGGGCACAACATCCGGATCCTGCCGCACAAAGAACAAAATATTCAGTAGATGCGCTAACAGTCAATGTTCTCTTAGCATACTGACCAGTTCCGCCGCTACGATATTGTCCTTGGCAGCAACATGCTCCTGGCCCATCTCCGCCTGCACCCCAGCCTTCAAAAGTAGCCCAAGTTGTACCAGATGGAATTTTCCAACAGCAACATCTTCCGCCGTCTTGTACACCAGTACCCTCACGTCCGCCAAACACTGCAAGTTGCAATGGTTTAAACGGAATGTTGGTTACGCTAGTGGTTAATAGTAAATCTCGTAGTATTGACATTATGTTCGCCTATTATCTAATAATAGTCCAACCCAACGCGGCGCTAAACACTAGCATTACGGTTGCATTGTTAATGTTGATTGTTAAGTTTTCTGCTAAGTTCTGTATGTTTGCTGTACCATTACGTGCAACAGTAATATTATTAGTTCCAGCAATGCCTACTGCGTCAGTAATTTGTACCATGTCACCATCAATACAAGTACTAGTTGCAGGTAACGTAATTGTTTGCCCGCCGGCCGTACAAAGAATACGATCGTTTACCAGTGCGGTATATGCTGTACCAGCATTAACCCTAGTTACTGCACCGCCGGTGCCAGTTGTTGTTATATATCTTCCCATTTTGAAAATTCCTTTATCAGTGTATTTATGCAGTTGGTGTTTCAATACCCATAGCTACCGCGGTCACGCTTGAATTGCTTGACCAAACTACGAGGTTAAGACTGGCCTGCATAACCAAACCGGTTCTCTCAAGTACCCCTTTTGGCAGAATTTCAGTATCAAATTCAATATACTCGTCTGCGGCGGGTGTAGTGGTAGTTGATAATGCTATTCTGCATGTTATTGCAGTATTAGTTCTATTACAAATAGACACTGTAACAACTGCAAACGTTGTACCTGGTACTGTATACACCGTGGTATTTGTTGCTGTTGCTAAGTTTGCTGTCCCTAATCTTCCTGTTGCCATATATTTTCTCCGTTATCCTAAAAGTAAGAAATCCATTGCTACTGGCAACCCGTTGATCCCGCCAGTGAAATTCATCGTTGCTGTCACGTTAATTTGAACACCAGTAGTAGTACTAATACTATTACCAGCAATGTATATAACACCAGCTGTTAGTGTATTTACGTTCAATGCGCTAGATCCGCCACCAATTTGGCTACTAATGTATGATTTAATAGCTTTTTGTGTTGGAACTACATTATCGCTGTTGGCCGTAAAATACTGATCTGTCGAGAACGATGTAATTGTTGCACCAGAACCACCTAATGCAACAGAACCCAGTGTTAACGAGTTCAAACCTGCTAAGTTAAACGCATCAGCATTAATACTAGCAACACCGGTTGCTTGCTGAACGCTAAACAATGTACCAACACGGAAGTTACCGTCTTGGTCAGTTGATGTGTAGAATACGCGGCCACCGCCGTTACCAACAGTTTCTTTGTTAGGATCCGGTGACTGTGTTGGAGTATTTGGGTAATTTGTGGTAGTTGTACCACCTGTACCAATACTTAAGAAGTCATGTCCAGTTAATCGAACTTGTGAATACTTGATACGCATTGTTACTATTTCGCCATGTACCGGAGTATTGCTTGCTGTTAGCGCAGGACTCATTTGGAATCTAGCTGTATAAGGAGCACTTCCGCCTGCGGCAATCCAGCCTTGGAAACTATTTCTATCAGTACCCACATACGCATTAGCTGAAACTAACTTGTAGTAGTTGCTGTTGTTATTAAGTACAATATTAGATCCCGGTGTTGGATTACTATTCAATGAATTAACATTTAAGTAATAACCTGTTTGGAAAGAATCTGCATAACCGTTACCGGTTACAGTTGCCAATGCTGTAGCATACTGTAATCCCCTGTTGTTAAACGATGGATTAGCCAGTACACCGTTGCCAGTTCTAACTTGCCATGTACCGCTTGCTGTTTGGTTAGGATCCACTAAAATAATCGTTGGAGTTGATGTGTATCCACTGCCCGGTTCAACAATTCTAATTTCACTAACTAGATTATTAGAAATTTTTGCGCGGCCTTGTGCTCTTGCACCGATATTCATATAATTTGCAACAGTTGATCCGTCTTGGGCAAATACCCAACGACCAACACTGTTTGCATTACCAAATGCTACTGCACTGTAGTTGCCGGTTGCTGTTGTTGCATATGATCTCCACACAACACCGTCATATGAGTACTTAATTCTTGTTTGAATGGGTGATATGCCGACCAAACCGGTTGCAACGAATACACCATGACCGTATCTAACTTTGGATGCCGGTAGTGTTTGTGATCCACCGTATGGCCACTGTAACGGTTGTGCAGACAATATCCATGTAATACCATCTTTAGAGTAGGCAATATTGCCCTGACCTATTCCGCCTGCAACTGCTACAAATCTGTTGTTACCAAACGCTACACTTGACCATTGATCACTTGCTGGTAATGTTCTTGTAACCCACGAAATACCATCTGTACTGGTTGCGGCTTGTGTTCCGCCACTGGCGATTGCTACAAACGTACCGTTACCGTAGGCAATATCAGTCCAGGTAGTGTTTGCAGGTAATGCGCTAGTTGCAAACCATGCAGTTCCGTTGGTTGAATATGCGGCATTTGCGCTGCCTGTAGCAATGGCCATAAACTGGTTACTACCGTAAGTCATTGCAATCCAGTTTGACCCGCTTGGCATTGCGCCACCGCCAGACCATGCTGATGTTGGATCAAGTGAATACCCTGAACTTGTTGTGCCGCTTGCGGCAGCTACCCAACGGCCTGCACCGTAAGCAACTGCGGTCCACGTGCCAACTGCTGGCATAGCGCCGCCTGCTACCCACGTAATACCGTCTGTACTAATCTGTGTAGCAGAACTTGCTGCCGAGGTAATTACATAGTACCCGCCTGCCCCTTGGCCTGAGAATGTAAAGTTTTGAATAGCACCTGCTACGCTAACATTATTAACAACCACAGTGACATTATTAGTAACAGTGCCGCCTAGGTCTGTTCCTAAAATAGTTAATGTATCATTAAGTTTATAACCCGTGCCTGGAAAGTTAGTGGCAACGTTATACGCAGTTCCAGTTCTAGTAACTGTAAATGTTGCTAGTGTTCCAGTACCGCCTGTTGAGGCAACACCAGCTGATCCCGAGCCGTTATATGCAGAGTTTACGTCACCGTATGTGATCACAGGTGCTGTAACACTTGTAATTGTGGTTGCAGTTGCTGATAGTGCTGGACTATCAACCACTACTCTTGGTTCAACACTATATGCGCTAGTCAAGTCTAAGTTAGTAGCAATAGCAGTTCCTGGAATAATATGATCCCAACCTACGGCATGCATGTACAATGGACCGCCACCGCTGGTAGAACTACCAACTGCTACCGGCGTTGTGCCGCCGGAGCTACTTGCAACGCTAAATTGTGTTGCAGTAATAGTTGTCTCAATTACATAATAAATGGTATTAAGTGTTAAAGTACCCATTCCAGTTAATATTGTACCTGTAAATATCACAGGCATGTTTGCAGTCATCTGCTCAGTTGACGCAACTGTTATTAAACTTGACCCTGCGCTGGTTACTGTTTTGTAATCAAAACTTTCTCTAGCAATAATACCAGACTTTGTACCTGAATTGTATGTTGTAAAGTATCCAGTTTGTCCCACACCAGATCCGCCTGTTACAATAACACGCATACCAACGTATGCCGCACTAATTGCCGCGTCAGTGGCCGCTAGTGTGATGCTGGTTGTCGAGCCGCCCTGTGCAACGTTGGTTGTGTTAGCGTAGTTAGCGCCGTTTGATAAAATTCTAGCTTCAAAAATACCTGCGTCACGGAATTCGTTTGCCACTACTGCCGCATTGTAGCCAGTGCCGCCTAATGAATAAGTTGCAGTATTGTAGTGTGTACCAGCATTGGTATACTCGAAACGATAAATTTCATTAGTACTATCTGTTAGTACTACGCCAATTTGTGCATGGTCGAAGCGGTTATTAACTGTAGCAGTAATAGGCACTTCGTAAGTATCAACACCTTCAGCTAACGAACCATATGTACCATATGAGTTGTTACCGTTAGTTGCTCGCATTTTGCCACCTAGCTCTGCCAAGTATCCAGCGTATGAATAGTATGCAAATACAGAAACAAGTTCTGTCAGCGCATTTGATCCTGTACACCATACTCCAATACCATCACTGATAATTGTTGTATAATCGTTAGCTACAATAGAACGGTTACCACCTGCGTGTAATGCACCATCGATCTTCATACCAATACATGCTGTACCAAACAATGTTAAGTTTTGTGTGTATGGTGAACGAGGTGTAATCCATACGTTAGTATCGGTTGGGCCGTATCCTGGATCTAGTGAGCTGTATGCTCCAGCAGTTGGGCGTGAAGTGCCGTATTGATTTGCGGCAGATAGTACGCCGGTTAATCCAACTAAGGTCATGTTACGCAATCCTGTGCCGTTGCGTAGTAAGAACATGTTAGATAACACCGATCCGCTTATAGCATTTTTGTATAACTCAATAGCTCGTAATGCTTTATAGTTTCCAGTGTAATTTACATCATATACAATTGCATCAATATACGTGTCCATGTCTCTCTTGCATAATGCTGGACTAAAACTGTAACCAACTGTCATCGAACCTGCACCATCATCGATGTTAAACACCACCGATGAGTATTGTGCGTTTGTTAGTGTAAATGTTGTTGTGCTTGGTACTGACAATACATAGTAAATTGTACCAGCAATTAATCCGCCAATTGTTGTTCCTGAGAACACAACTGGATCGCCAGCTGTTAAATTGTGTGCTAGACTTGTAGCTAATTGATTGTTTGCCGCAGTAGTAGTTACTACAGTTCCGCCGTATGTTGCTGATACAAATGCAGTTGCTTCGCTTCCAAGGAATGCTTTGTTTGCGCGAAGAATTTCAGCACCGTTAACAGCACCAATTTGATTGTTGTAAACGTTTGTACCAGATGTCTCAATACCGTTGTTGGATACGTGACCAGCTGTGATAGTAACAGAGTTAGTGCCTGCACCAGTAACGATTGTTGCGCTTCCGTATGTTGCTGTAATAGTAACTGTAGTTGGTGCTGTGATTGAAACAATCCAATATGTTTGGTTAACACCCATACCACCAAGCGAACCGTTTGCTCTAATTGGCATGCCAACTAGCATTCCGGCAGTGCTACCAACAGTTAAGTCACCACCTGCGGACATTGCAGAAGCAGTTGTTGAAACAGTGCCCGCTATTGCTAAAATCATGTCGTCAAATATAGTAACAATTTGTGTTGCGGCGCCGTAGGCAACAATACGTTTTGCTTTTTGTCCAAGGAAGTTAACGGCCCCAATTTCGGCATTTAGTTGATTAGCGAGTACATATAGCGCACTTGTTGTTGCACGATAATATGCCATACCTGCTTTAACAGAGTTAAAGTTTGTACCAAATACTAAATCATAACTTAACGCATCAACAATATATCCTGCATCGCGATAACATGTTGCAGAATTAAAGTTCATTGATTGATAGAACTTGTTAACCCAAGCAACCACATCGCCTTGAATTTCTGTCTTGGCTGCTTGCAATGCATTGTAGCTATTTTGTAGTTCTGTACTTGCTAGTGCAATTGCCGCTGTTGGTGCAATTGCGGCTGGAGAAACACCGTTGGTAATCCAATCAATTACATCTTGTACACGAGCTTGTGCAAATGTTGCGGCACCTGCTGATCCAGCTGTTCCTGTTGTTACTTGACTTAGTGCTGAGTTTTTAGTCCAGCCTGCGGTATTTGCAATGACAATATTGTCAATAAATCCTTTTAACCAAGTGTAGGCAGCAATTGTTGCGGCTTTTTCATTTTGGCCCACAGTTAATACTGAATTAGAATAGTAAGCACTACCAGCAATTACTGACTGGGTATTGCCGCCGTATGTCATGTCATATTGAATTGCGTCTAACAAATATCCAACGTCTTGTTGGCAAGATGCTTGTCCGCCTACACCAAGTGCTGTCCACACTGCGTTAAAGTTTGTATTTAAATAACTAGAAACTTCATCTTTAATAAACGCATAATTTTGTACAATCTGTGCTTTACCGTCACCGTAGCCTGCTAAGAAGCTAGTGTTATAACCTGTTGGGTTAGTGAATACAAATGCTGGAACTGCGGTTAATGTGTTTGTTAAAATACTATTAATAATTGCAGTGTTTGTTACCACTGAACTAACTGATGCAGGACTGCCTACATCGCCAGTAATACCAGTTGTGATTTGTTGAATCAGTGAACCAGTGTAATTTACTGCGGCTGCTGATTGTGCTTTTTGGTTTGCAATTACATATTGCGCACTTGCAACTGCTTGATAATATGCCATTCCTGATTTAGCTGATCGGAAATTACTTCCAAACATCAAATCAAAACTTAGTGCATCAACAATGTAACCAATGTCACGTGAACAAGTTGCTGTGTTATACACCAATGATGGATAAGTAGTACCAATCCATGATAGCGTACTTGCTTGAATTGCTGATTTACGTGCTTGAATTGCATCACTAGCGTTACGTAATCCAAGGCTTACCCACGATGTATCTGGAGTAATTGTAATTGGGGTAACACCGGTGTTAATTGTATCGTAAATATCTTGAATACGTAATTGTGCAGTTGCGGCGGCCGGTGCAGATCCTGGAGTTCCGCTAACATCTTGCGTTAGTGCTGTTGTTTTGGTCCAACCAGCTGTATTTCCCGTTGCAATATTGTCAATAATATCTTTGATACGGGCTTGTACTGCTAAAGCACGAAGCTTTGAAGGAGCATCTCCAACATATGATCCAAAGGAATAATATGAACGTGCTGCCACGCTAGTTTCTAAGTTTCCACCGTAGGTTAAATCATATCGAACAGCGTCGACAATATAGCCAACGTCGCGTTCGCAATTAGCTTGTTCAGCAGTACCGTAAGTAAATCCTACAAATGGTGCAGTAGGGCCTGCGATCTGTGCCAGTATCCATGATGAAATTTCATCTTGTAGGAAAGCTCGGTTAGCATAGATCAAACGTGCGGCATCCAAGTAACCTGCGGTAAACGCATTACCTGTACCACCCGTTGGGGTTGGTAGAGTAAATGATGGTGTTGATCCTAATCCGTTTGTGATAATTCCGGAAATAACTGCGGTGTTTGATGATACAGAACTTGTTGCAGTTGTGCCGGCAAATCCCAAGTATGTTTGTACAGTGGTATTTCCTGCGGTAGGAGTTACTGCTGTGTTTGTTACTAGGTTGGGAATGATTGATCTAATTCTTTCTAGTACTGCAATAGTTTTTGGTTTATCATTAACTAATGTATCATTAAGTGTAGCTGGTTGAATTACACTTGATCGTAATTCATCGCCAACAACCGCAGTGTTCTGTGGAACAACAATTGGTAGCACTTCTGAGTAAGTACCAGTTTTAAGTGAAATAGTAGTACCTGGATTAATAACTGCTGGTATTGCACTTGCTGTTCCTGCGGTTAGTCCAGTAGTTACGATACCTACTAAATTAGTTACTAAGATGTTGGTAGATGACTCAGCAATTAACAATGGATCAATAAATTGACGACCTTGATTTGCTAGTAGTACACCGTTTAGTGTTTGATAGTTATTAACTGGAGCAGTATTTGCAATCACTTTTAACATCAATGTCTTAAGATAATTTAATGCACTGACAAACGCAATAATATTGTATGCGTTCACACCTGAAATAAATGCATTTCCTGCGCTGGTAAAATATGCAAGTGTTGCGGCGGTTGTTTTAAATGTGCCACTATGTCCAATATCAAATGCCACTGCATCTACAACAATGCCTGCATCTCTCTCTGTTTTGCTTGCGTTATATGAATAAGTGCCGGACATTGCGCCAGTTGCTGTGACTAGTGTTCTACGAGTTACATCTGCATAATTTGTTTTGATACCAAATGTAGTTCCGCCAGCTGGGATGTCAAACACATAATATGTTACACCTGCTGTTACACCGCCAACTGTTCCAGTAAAGACAATTGGCATTCCAACGTATAGATTGGCAGTTGAGTTACATGTGAATACTGTTGCGTTTGACGCCGATACTGTAACAGTAAATGTGTATTGTACGTAATTTTGTACTTCTTTAATTAAAAATTGTTTGTTTTTCTTAATTAGTTCAGTTGCGTTTGAATTTAAGTAACCGTCTTCAATTTGTTTTGCGGCATAGCGCACTGTTCTCCAAGGCTTATCTATAGTAAGACCCTGACCTGCGCCATTTGTGTCAACTCCATTTAGTGCAACATATACAAGATTATTAATAACACCAAAATATGACCATGAAGGTGTAGTGCCGTTAACACGTAATACTTGTCCGTCTGTACCAATTGGTAATCGTGTTGGGCCAGCGCCGCCCATGTATATAATATCGCCTTGCTCACTAAGTGCAGATTGGAATGCACCTGCGGCTAATAAATTCCAGTAAGTACCAGTAACATCAACGTCTGGTCTGTTGCCGCCACTACCGGTATGTGCTAAAATACAAATGTATGAATTAACACCAAATGCAACTGCATCACCTAGCACATAGCTAATACCTGACTTCCATGATACTGAATAACCAACTGACGAACTAACACTAGAAATGAGTCCGCCGCTTGCAACGATTGTAAGTACAATATCGTTTGCTGGGCTGATGCCGCCAACATCTGATCCTAAAATCTTAATAGTTTCACCGGTTACATAACCAGTACCTGCTAAGTTTGGAGCAACTGTGTAAGTTGTGTTACTATTAGTAATGTCAAAAGTTGCACCGGTACCTGCACTTGAAATATTAATGCCTGCAATACCAGTAAATACTTGAGATGTTGCGGCCCACTTAACACCACTGTTTAATCTTGACCAATAAGTAAGATTTGGGGGGATATTTGTTAGTACATCTGATGTGTGATCTAATAATGCTACGTATGTGTATCCGTTTAAACGTAATACATCGCCTACACGATAATCATGTGCGCCTACCCAGTCACCATGAAAGTTAAATCCAGTGGTGAACAAGTCCCAATCACTAAGATTGCTTGTTGGAATTTTGTTAGTGTTATTTGTTGTTGCAACATAAGCGTATCCGCCGTATGATACAATATCGCCTGGCTGGTAAATGCCAGCTGAATCCCAGCTGTTCTCATATTCTAGGCCGCCTACAAACAACGACCAGTTAGTTGCATCTGAGAATGTGGTTGAACTAGTGTGATTTAAAGTACAAATCCAAAGGTCAGCACCGTACTTGACTATATCGTTAGTTTTATAACGAACAGTGGTTCCGCTCCATGTTCCTTTAAACTCAATACCTTTATGGAAGTAATCCCATAAACTTTGATCTAGTTCTAAGCCATTGGTTGCGGTTGATGCTGATTGATGTCCAGTATTACAAACATAACTTGTGCCGCCGTATAATACAACGTCATTTCGTTTGTAACGTGTGCTAGTGGCCCAGTTACCAATCCAGTCAAAGCCTTTGGCATAGGTATCCCACTTGCTTAAATCTTGTTCTAGGCCGTCAGAGTCAGAATTGGCAGTTGCTGATGAAGTGTGGCCAGTATTACATACGTATGATATTGCGCCATAACGCACTACATCGTTAGTTTTATATCGAGTAGCAGTTGACCAGTTGCCTTTCCAGTCAAAACTGGTTGCATAAAGATCCCATTTTGCTTGGTCAGCTTCAAGGCCAGCAGTAGTCTCAGGACTAGTGCCTGACGTTGCAGATGCATTACTTGTATGGCCAGTGTTACATAGATATAATCTTCCGCCAAACTTTACAAGATCACTGACTTTATAATATTGACTAGTGGCCCAGTCGCCCTTCCATTCCGAACCGTCAGATACTTGATTCCAACGTGTTGGAATATTATTTAGATCGGTGTAAAAACTAGTATCGGCAGTATGTCCGAGTATACAAACATAAGTTTTTCCACCGTTTCTAACGATGTCGTCTTTGACGTATGTAACGCCTGTAGCCCAATTATTCTTCCAAATAAAGCGGATTCTACCTAGTTTAAATTCAGCCATTCAATACTCCGATTTTCATTATAATGTATTTATTCATTTGTTGTTATTGCTTTTTTACTTTCCTGCATCGCTGCCGCCAACAGCAAATCCGTGTGCAAAAAATGATTTTGCCAGCATGGTTCCGTTAATACCCTTGGTTAATCTCATAGAATTTCTTACAAATAGCTGGGTCTGTGTTGACGAATAAATTCTGTTAGGGCCGCCAACTCCAAATGTACCAGCTACAACTGCTCCTGCTTGCGCATTAGAGCCGCCGCCAGCAATGTTCCTACCAATGTAAGTTTTAATTGCTCGTTGTGTCGGAACAATAGTATCACTGTTTTGTGTAAAATATGTGTCTGTGCTAAATTGTGTAACTACCACGGCATTTGTACCAAGACTAAATCCGCCAAGTGACAATGTTTGTAGTCCTTCTAGACTCAATTGATCTGCACTAATTGTAACAATACCAGATGCCTGTTGAACCGCAAACAAGTTACCAACTTTAAAATTACCATCTTGGTCTGTTGATGTTTGGAATACTCGGCCGCCATTATTTTCAGCAATTTGTGTATATGGTGTTGCTGTGGTAATATCAGTATTTGGATAGTTAGTAACTGTAAAATTACCTGTACCAATTAACAAGAAGTCGTGGCCGGTAATACGACACTGGCTGTATCGTTGACGAATACTAATAGATTGACCGTGATCTGGTGCTGATGAAATAGTTAGCGGTGGACTAATTTGAAACTTAGCAGTTCCAGTGCCCAGGTCTGTAATAAGAACAATTCTATATTGAGTTGCATTACTGGCAATTGTAATTGCGGCGCCTGGTGTTGGTAAACTACTTAATCCAGACACTGTTAAAAACTTATTGGGCTGATATATATCAGCAAATCCTGTGCCAGTTGCTACAGTTACTACTGTAGTAGATGTTCTATAACCAGTACCTCTGTTGGCAAACGTTGGATTGCCTAATACTCCAGTTGCAATTCTAGGAACAAATTGCACTACACTAGTTGGATTAGGATCACCAACTGTTATTACTGGTGTTGCATTATAACTACTACCAGGTTCTAGTATTTTGACTAAACTAATTTTTTGGTTGGCTACAGTTGCCCTTGCAAATGCTTTTGCTCCAAGTTTTAATACCGCAGTTGTTGCTGTTCCTGTAACTACTATCCAAGTAGGTGTAGGTAATCCTGTTGCTAGATTTATAGGATTTCCAAACACTGGAGTATTCCATGAAGAATTTGACGGTAATGTTCTAGTAGTCCATACTACCCCGTCTTGACTTGATATTGCAGTACTTGTTGATGTTGCTACTACTAGAAATACTCCTTGACCATATGCTATTTTAGTCCAGGCTGATGATACTGGTAACGTACTAGCAATCCAAGTAACTCCATCAAATGATATTGCCGCGGCCGACCCGCCGGTTGCAATGGCTACAAATCTACTATTACCCCACGTTACTGAAATCCAGTTAGCAGTAGCTGGTAATGTTGATGAAGACCAAGTATCTCCATCGTTTAACGAATAACCTACTAAGTTACTACCGTTGCCCGCAATCGCTACCCAAGTGCCGATATTGCTGTATGCAATATCTTTCCATTCAGCAGTTCCAGGTAAGCTAATTGAGTTCCAAAAATCCCCAAATTGGCTTCTAGAAGCAACGCTTCCCGAGTCTGTTGGTATTGCAATGTATCTGCTGTTGCCGTATGCAACTGCTTGACAACCACCTGCACCACTAACAGTTGTTCCTGTACTCCAAGCCGCGCCGTCTGTAGAATATGCCGCATCGGCACTACCGGTTGCTACAGCAACAAAGAATCCGTTACCAAACGTAATATCTCTCCAAACAATATCAGGGGCTGGCAAGTGTAGCCCCGATGTCCAGATAGTGCCGTCTACTGATTTAGCAGTTGATCCGGATGAGGCAATAGCGATCCAAATTCCATTACCAAATGCGGCAGATACCCATGTTGTATTGGAAGGAAATGATGATGCTGTTTGAGAATAATCAGGTGCTGACACTTTAATGGCTGGTTCAATAGAATACACACTAGTTGAGTCTAGTATTGGTGCGGCTGGGGTTCCTGCAATAACATTTTCCCATCCTACAGTAAGTACATCCATCTTTGAACCAAATGTTTGTGTTTGTACCGGCTCAACTGTTCCGCCTAACGTTAAGCTCACCGAGAAATTTGTTACCTGTATATCCAGTTGCAATTACGTAATAAGTTTGTCCCTCTATTAGTCCGCCTAACATTCCGCCAGCCACAGCTACCATTTGACCACTACCGTTTGATATTGTTTTTACGGAGCCGCCATATGTTTCACTAATTGCAATTCGATTTTCAAGAATATTAACGATATAATATTTTGTGCCTGATACTAGGCCGCCAAAGGTAGTACCAGTAAACACAATCTGTTCACCTGTAACCATTCCGTTTGTGCTGGCCAATGTAATTAAATTATTTGTACCAGTTAATAGAACCGGTACTGCAAAACTACCCACGGTTTGAATTGTACTAATGTTCCACGTACTGCCCGTGCCAGTTCCTGAGTTGTTAGCAGTAATGTAAGTTCCTGCTATTATGGTAGAGCCAGTAAGCACCATGCCAACTGCGATATTTCCTGCACCCATTTGTTTTACAAACAACGTATTACCAACAATGTACGCTTGAGTCATTGTTGCAATTGTTCTACTAGAGCTAAATGCAGTTGTGGTTTGTTTGTTAGGAACTATTACAATTGCAGTGCCCGGAGGAAATCCAGCAGTACTGCCAACAGTAATCACATTGCCAGCGGAACTTGTTTGTGTAGATGTCTGGCTGGGGATACTTTCGTTTACAATTGTAATTAGTTTACTAACAACATTAAAATATCCAATTTGACCGTATTGTCCAACTCCTGTTCCTGAAGTTACTACGACTCGCATGCCGGAGTAGTTTGCAAATGTGTTTTGATCGTTTGAGGCAATAGTAATCGATTGTGTGTCGCCTGCTTGTGCTTGGTTACCTGCGCTTAGATATCCTAATCCACCTGCCCCAAAATCTGTACCAGTAATCCTAAATTCAAAGATTCCGTTATCTCTAAATTCGTCAGCAACAGCCATTGCACCTTGGCCAGCTCCGCCAAATGCAAAAGTTGCGCCGGAATAGTTTTGTCCGGCATTGCTATATTCTAATCGAAGAATTTTATTAGTAGCTTCACCAATAAATGCCGCTTCGATTTGTGCGTGTTGGTTTCTATTGTTTATCGTTCCAATTAAGGGACTTTCAGTAATGTCAAATCCTTCAGCAACAGTACCGTATGTACCATAAGAAGTGTTACCGTTGGTTGCACGAATTCGACCGCCGGCCTCCGCAATATAGCCGCAATGACTATAGTATGCGAACACTGATACTAATTCAGTTAGTGCAGAACTGCCAGTACACCATACGCCAATACCGTCACTGATTAATGTAGTGTAATCGTTAGCAACTATAGATCTGTTGCCTCCGTTGTGTAAACTGCCGTCAATTTTTAAGCCAGTACAGCCTTGACCAAATAATGTTACGTTTTGAGTGTACGGAGATTTACTTGTGATCCATACGTTCGTATCACTAGGGCCAGTACCTGGATCTAAGCTGGTGTATGCACCTGATGTAGGACGCTGAGTTCCGTATTGATTTGCAGAACCGAGACCACCTAACAATCCTTTTAGTGTCATGTTACGAATGCCACATGCATTTCTCACGTAAAACATGTCCTTAATTGCATCTCCACCGTAGATATGACAATATTGATTGACTGAATCTGATAAACTTACCGGGGTTGTGCCGCCTGGCTGATTAGAAATTTGTAAGGTTGTTGCAGTTATTGATGAGCCAATAACATAATATTGTTGGCCAATAGTCAACCCAGCAAAACCACCAGCGGTGGCAGTAAGAGCGCCCTGACCATCAGTCAATGTTATAATATCTCCGCCGAAGGTATCACTTACTCTGACAGTACTGGTTGCACTGTCGAATGTTTGGATATAATACACTTGATTGTTAACTAACCCGCCAAACGTTGCACCATTGAATACAATTGGCATATTCACGTAGGCACCAAATACTGCGGCCAAGTAAATTGTATTATTGAGAGCAGTTGTTTGATTGCATGATGTGATAAGAACTGGAGCAACAAATTGAACTGGGTCGTTAGCAGACATGCCAAATGTAGTGTTTACTGTGATAGTGTCAGTAACTGACTCTGAGGCAGTTGCAATACAATCAATTGTTTTTGCTGGAAAAACAACAGTGCCTCGTAACTCATCGCCGCATAGCGCAACACCTGCTGGAATACTAATGGGTAATATTTCGCCGTATGATCCTGTTTTGATATTAATGGTTGCCGGGCCGCCTGAAATCATAATTTGCTGGCAGGCATATCTAATAGTTTTCCAAGGCGTAGAAATAGTAGTTCCGTAGGTTCCTTGTAGTACGCCGTTGCCAATATCTTGGCCGGTTGGTGCTACATAATAAACTTTTCCAACAATACCCCAATTGTCCCATGCAGGTATTGGTAGTCGAGGATCAACGAATGTTGCTCCGACTAATTGTTGTTTTAATTGCACCTTTAATAAATTACCATCCTGGCCCAGCGGTGTACTAGCCCATTGTTCATTATTATAAGTTTGAATATCGCCCTGGTATTGCAGTGTTTGATACTGTTCGCCGCGAATATAAATGATCCAGTTATCTTCATTGGTTTGTATATCAGCTAGTGGAGAGTATGTTAGCAATGATGTATGTTGAGTTTTACAAATATATGCAGTTGAATAAAAAGTAACTACGTCGCCTATAGTATATTCTCTTTCTTTTGCCCACGGACCTTTCCATTGTATACCGGGATTTACTAATTTCCATGATAGTGTATTAGCAGAGTCTGTTGGTTCTGCGGATATGTTGTCTAAAGTAGCAACGTATAGATAACCGTTACGTCTTATTAGGTCACCTGTTTTATACTCAGTTAATATATTCCACTCGTTTCTAATATTGTAATTTTTAACTAACAATGTCCAGTTGGTCAAATCAGTAGACGGAGTATTGTTTACATTGAGCGATGTGTTGCTAGTGTATTGGTATCCACCGTAGGTAACAATGTCACCTTTAACGTAATAAATTGTATCGTCCCACACGTCCGCATATTGTAATCCCGGAACCCAGATTGCAAAATTACTAGCGTTAAATTCATTGCTAGAAGCACTAGAAGTATGTGCAGTTGTGCAAATATATAAATCAGCACCGTACTTTACAATGTCATTTAACTCGTATCGTGAATTAATTTTCCAAGTAAATCTATAATCAATACCGTTATGTACTGTTGTCCATTTACTGATATCTGGAGTAATGCCGGCTGTTGTTCCTACAACTGCGCTAATTGCTAACAATGAAGATGTTCCAACTTGTATTGTGCCGCCGCCAGGCGTAGAACTTACTGTGAATGTTGCGCCTGAACCGGCTGTTGTTGTTAAAATATAATAAACAGGGCCTGCTACAATACCGTTACCCGGAGTGTCAATATTACCAAACGAAGTTGAAAAGGTAATAGGAGTACCAATAGTTACACCTGCCGGTAACGTTGCACTTGCTGTAATAGTTGTACCTGATGAACCGGAAATAATTATGCTTGTACCAGCGGCGCTTGTATGACCTGTTACACACTTGTAAATAATTCCGTTGTTACGAACAACGTCACCTAATTTGTATCGTGTACTGGTTTTCCAATCAGTTTGCCAATCATATGCGTATGTGATGACGTCCCATTTAGATAAATCGGCTTCTAAACCAAGTACTGAAGTGATAGCACTTGTATGTCCTAAATTACAACGATACAGTGTTCCGCCATATCGAACAAAGTCATTTAATTTATAACGTGTGCTTGGAGCCCAGATTGATTTCCACTCGTCTGTTACTGCGTATCTTGTCCATGCTGATTGATTTGCTTCTAGTCCTAATGCTACACTTGCGGCACTTGTATGACCGGTCACACAAATATAAATTATGCTACCGTATTTGACATAGTCGCCAATCTTGTAAAATGTGCTGACAGCCCAGTTATTTTTCCACTCATAACCATCAAACCATAATGTCCATTTTGGTTCAGCTTGATCTGGTTGGGTCGCTGTGTTGATATAGTTTAGATCTGTATTGAAGTTTGCTGATGCAGTATGTCCAACTAAACAAACGTAAGATTTACCACCGTAGCGGACTATATCGTCCTTGGTGTACGCTGTTGCTGTTGCCCAGTCTGATTTCCATGTAAATCTAATTCTGTTTATCTTAAAATCTGCCATTTTCTACCTCAATAATTTGTTAACTGCTATATTTATATGCCGCTTGGATACTGGTATTTTGTATCGATTTTAACACATAACTGCCCGTCAGCGTCGATATAGTAATATAAATTTCTATCATCCCAGCGCATTTGTTCGTAGTTTAAATTTTCAAATGCTAGCTCGTGTGTAACATCGCGCCCTTCAAAGAAATCAACACCTACTTCAAAATCAGGATAGTTGCCGTCAGCCGTTCCGTCATTGTTAATTTGAATGCTGTCATCTCTACTTAGTTGGTTAACTCGTGCAAAATACACTTCGCCGTCATCTGTTCTACGCAGTGCATAAAAATATTTAGGAGTACTTCCTAGGTTACCTTCACCGTTACCAAATTGATAATTAGTTGCCATATTGTTTCTCCTTATACAATTTCAGCGTAACTTGCAACTAAATCAATGCTGTTGTCAGTGTCGCTTACGATTGTCATAGTTGTACTTTCTGCAAGAATAATTTTCTCGCCATTTGTCACTATCTTTGCACTAGAGTACGGATCAATAGTTAATCCTTTGATATAGTAGCCTGTGACTGCTAGTGCGTCTGTAATGGTAACATCAACAATAACAACTTCGTCGGTTGTATTTGCAAGGTTACATCCAATCAATGTAAATCGGTTGGCCACTGTAGTTTCTAATACATCTACAGGAGTTGTTCCAATGTCTTTTGCTACTTTTGTTCTAAAGAATGATGCCATAATTTTTTATCCAAATATTAATGCGGAAGTTATACCTATTTCATTTGCTTCTGCTGTAGTAACACCACCGCTACTACCAGCCACGCTGGTCCATGTTACACCGTTATATACCTCAACTAAATTTCCGTCAGTGTTAAATCTCATCATGCCTACTTCTGGTACTAGTGGGCGATCATTTAGTGTGTCACCGCTTGGGATAACTACCCCGTTAACACCTGAAATTTTAACGTATCCTGCGCCTGTTTCTGAAAATTCAGTTACTGCACCTGCTACAATGTTTGTAATGGTATTGTTAAAAATCTTAAGATTACCTAATCTTACTCCACCTGTGCCAGTAGTTGTTAAATTTAAATTGCTGTCAATTGTGATTGGTGAAATTGTATTGCTTTGTAAATCTAAATTGGCTGTTTGAAAACGTGTTGTAAATAATTTTGTGCTGTCAATAGTTGCAGTTAGTGTGTTATCAGCGTAAAAATACAATACATTATCGTTTGCACCGGGAGTTGCTTCAGCAAGGATGTATGTATTGCCGTCAACGTCTTGAATACCGCCTAACTTGGTCCAGTAACCGTTACTATAACCTTCATAGCGATTAAGTTGAGTATTATAACGCATCATACCGTTTGTTGCTGTGGCAGGACGTTGCGAATTATCGCCTACTGGAATTTTTACGCTTTGGTTGCTATTAACAATTACCTGGCCGGTACCTTGAGGAACTAGTGTAATATCACTATTAGTAGCTGTGCTTCTAATATTGTTATCGTTGACCTTGATACCTTCAAATACTACATCTCCTACACCGTCTGGTGTAAGTTGTAGATCTCTGTTGGTTGTTGTTGTACTAATTGTATTTCCAGAAATTCTAATTTCTGGTAGTTGTACGTAACCTGTGCCAGTAATATTACCCGTAACTTGTGTATTTCCACTAGTGACAAAATTACCAGTTTGATTAATATCACCGGTTTGTGTAATGTCACCAACAACCGTAACGTTCTTTAAGTAACTAGTACCGGTACTAACTGTAAAGTCTTGTGTAACAGTTAAGTTTTGATTAATCTGTACATCACTGCTTGGTACATAAATGCGGCCAGTACCGTTGGCTATCAATGTTAAGTCATCATCGCCGTTGGTTGTGCTAATAGTATTGTTATCAATGACTAGGTCATCGATCTCAACACGGTTTAAGAACGCAGTTTTCCAACGTAGTAAGTCTGTACCAATATTATAAAATGCAGTTGTTGCTGGAATTAAATCGCTGTTAATACTACCAACAAAATTAATAGCGTCAGTGCTAGCATCACCAATAGTGATGTTGCCGCCAATGTTTACATCACCGGTAACTGTTAAGTCGCCAGTAACATTGGTTGTGTTTTGTAAATTAATTACGCCGCTTGCAGAAGAAACATTGATGTTGCCAGTTAAGCTGTCAATATTATTATCATAAATTATGATATTACCAGTTGTGATATCAGTAGAGGTAATTGTTGTTGTGTGTACACCGTCAGTAAACACCACACCAGTAGCAGTTGTAATAGTTAACGCTTGGTTATTAAACAGTACTTCGCCAGTTTTTTGATTAACATAAAAACTATCGCCAACGCTAAAGTTACCTTCGTTGTCTACGCTGGTATAATAAATCTTAGCGCCGTTTAATTCAGTTACTTCATTGGCTGCAATTCTATCGTTAGGATCATTTGTTACTAGTTTTCCTGCGCCAACATAAGCAAAGTTTTGAGAAATTAAGTAAGCAGTAACACCAACACCGTCACCGTAAGCGCCATATGTTCCGTACACAATAGCTGAACCAATTGCACGAATTTCAGCACCAAAGTCTGCATAGTCAGCAAAGTTAATTAATGTTGCTGTTCCGCCTGCGCTTGTTCTTACGTCTTGGAATGTAATACCGTCATCTAAGAAAGTTGTTGAATTATTAGTACCGTTAAAATGCAATAACAGTACAGTATTCAAATCGCCGGTCAGCGCAGTTGTTGAAGGAGTAAATGTTGTTGTGTAACGAGCAACACCTTTTGTAATTCTTACGTCATCAATGTAGCCAGTGAATCCATAGTTACCATTAAAATTGGCGCCTATGCGTAGTGGTTTGGTTGTGCCATAGTTGGTTATGTCTGTCCAAGACGAACCCGACTGTGTGCCATTTACGTAAATTTTTGTTATAGAGTTATACCTAACCACGGCAACGTGTGTCCAAGTGGATATAGATACGGCGGATGTGGTAATAGGTACAACACCGTTTACATACAGGTAAATTTGATCACTGAGGTTGATACCTAAGTATATTGCTTCCTCAGTAGAGACTGATCTAAAATCAAATATTGAGTGATAGGTGCTGCCAGCTGTAGGGTAAATCCATGCTTCAAGCGTAAAGTCAGTTGCTGTTCCGCCAACATTGTCAGCAATTGACGAATTTCCGTTGACTAATAATTTGGTATTAACATCATCAACAAATGCTGTAGTAGTAGGAGTAAATGTTGTGGTATATCTTGCAGTATTGCTTACTCTAAAATCATCAATATAGCCAGCAAATGCTGTTGTTCCGTTGTATAATGCACCAACTACTAAGGGCTTTGTAGATCCATAGTTAGTTGTATCGGAAACACTGCCAGTAACCACACCATTAATAAAGAATCTTGTTACGCCGCTGGCACGAGAGATAGCAAGATGATTCCACGCATTGCTGGTATGAGCAGTGCCGGTTGTTAATAAAAATGCGCCATTTACATATAATCTTAAAGTGTTTGAACTGCTAGACTGAACAGCGATTGAGTTTTCAGTTAGTGATGTTCTTGTGTCAAACAAAAATTTTGTAGTTGTTGTTGTTTTATAGAACCAGCCTTCAATGGTAAAGTCGCCTGTGCCAAATCCAAAATCTGTATTTGAAGCAAGGCCAAGATAGGTGCCGTTTGCTCCGGAAAACTCAATACTGCTACCGCCAAACTTACTTTGTGTGGCACTTATTGCGGCAGTGCCGTTGACAGTAATTGTTTTAGCTAGTCTTGCTGTTGACGGAAAGGCAAAGTCTGGTTGTGTTGAGATGCTTAGATAATCGCCAGTACCGTCTAATGCTAAACTTGCTGTGCCAAATTTTTTCTGTGCTGTGGAAAGTTTAGCGTTGCCTTGAGCGTATACTGTTTTTCCTGCGCGGTCTGTAATTGTTTCAAATCCTAAATTGCGGCCTGTTAAGTTAACAAAGTTACCGTCAATGCTTTCAATAACGCCTGACGCTAAAACAGTAGACCCGTTAGTGCCGTAATATGTTACTGTATTGCCAACAGCCCATGTACCCACTCGAGTATCGATACGTAATCTGGTTGCACCTTGACGTGCAAAACCGTACACACTAGAAAACGCATACATGCCTCTGCTGGCAAAGTATGCAAATGAGTTAAGCCATTCAATTCGTACACCGTTAGTAAGTGTAACTGCATCAACGCCCGGGGTGAATAACGTAACAGTATGAAACAACATTGATGCTTTATTAGAGGTTGATAGTGCATAAGCACCGTCTGCATAAATGCCTTTACCAGCATCGCCTGAATTAAATCCTCTTGGATCGCTTGGGCTAGTAACACTTCCTGCTGTTATAACTGTTAGATTTCTTATGTACGGGCTACGTGTTGTTACTGTAAAATCATTTGCAAATCTAAAAGCATAACCGTTATCTGGAAATACACGAGTATCCCCGTCGCAGTCAAAAGTTAATGCAGACAAGAAAACAGTACCGCTAGCAGTTCCGCCGGTGTGTGTTAGTACTAATACGCCTGTTGTATATGTATAGACTGCATTTGTGATATTATAATCAGTACCGCTGATATTGATAGTTCCGCCACTTACATAAGTGTGCGCAAATGGTGCAGTTCCAACATTAACCGTTGTAGATCCTGAACTAGCAGATACTACAGTAAAGTAATTACCGCCACTAAAAAAGTCAGCAATTGTTAAATCTTCAACAGTTGTTTCGCCATTTAATAAAATTGCGTCATTATATCGTGTTGCAGTTGTTGGTACAATTTTAACACTGCGCAGGCCTGCGCCACGAATAGCTACACCTGCCGGAATAGTTAGTGGAAATATTTCTTCGTATGTGCCTGGATATACATAAACAGTAGTTCCGGGAGCGGCCAAAGTCAACGCATGTTTAATAGTTAAAACGGGGTCGTTTTCGTGTAGACCTGCATTGGTATCTAGGCCGTTAACTGCTACGTAGACAATATTACCTTGAGGCAGTGTTAAATCAATTCCATTAACTACTAGGCTATTGGCTATTAAATTATCAGTATAAACGTTTTGTAGATACGCATTACCCCAGGCTTTGCCGCCTGTTAATGGATCACTACCTAGATCGTAAAAGTCTGTTTGATCCGGAATAATATCGCTGGCGATTTCAGCGTAGAATGTTACCGTATCTTCGTTAGCGCCGGATTGATCACTGCTACCAATTTGTATATCACCGTCAGCAGTAATATTTCCAGTTGCGTGTAAGTTACCATTAACCAGCATGTCGCTGTTAATGTTTACAACACCAGTGCCCAACGTGTTAATGTTTAAGGCAGCATCGGTAACTGTTGTTGAAATTGCATTATTAGTAAGTTGTAAATTATTGTTAACTAATAACTTACCTTGATAAACTACTGCACCTGTGCCAGATGGTTGTAAGTAAAGGGTAGTATTAGAGTTGGCAATTGTGTTGCCGCTAAGAGTGAAAACACTACCTGGGGCAACGCCAATGGTTGCTTGTGTGTTTACTTCTAAAATTGTTGTTCGGGTCGTGCCGTTTACATCTAGGTCAAACTGAGGTGAACTGGTCTTTATACCAATGCGGCCATTAATAACATCTATATAGAGTAAGTCCGTCTCAAAGGCTAAATTTACTCCGTCACGAAGTAGATTCTGCTTTAAGAGCGGGCCCGTAATTCGACCAACAGCCATATGCTCTCCGTTTGACCCGGTGTTTCACCGTTAACCAAATTTTCAGCTTGCGCTCTATGCTGGTTTACCGCAGGTTAATATCGTAAAGCCCTTGGTCAGGTCTTTACAGTAATAGTATTTATCGGATTGGGCTTTTTAGCCGAGGACAAGGCCCCATAAGTCCATGATGTCGAGCACAGAATTAAGGGGTGCGGCACCACTGGTTCCCGTTGCAGGAATCCAATCAGTACCGTTGAATACTTCCATATAATTTAGTTGATAGTTATATCTAATTTCGCCAAGTTCAGGAGTTAGTCTACGATCAGCAGTATTACCATACGGAAATACCACTGCTCCAGTACCAGTAAATTTAACATAGCCTATGCCAGTACTTGCTAACACTAGTGGAGTACTTAACGTGTTTGTAATACTGTTATCTTTAAACAACAACCCGTTAGCGTCAATTGATCCAGTACCGGATGGCTGTATTACGGTATCTGAACCTGTGACTGGATTGTTAATTGTGCTACCTGACAACACAAAATTACCAACTTGAAGTACATTAGATGCCATCTTATCAACATCAATAGTTGCTTTAATAGTATTGTTTACATACATTCTTATAATGTTGTCGTTTGTACCTAGTGCTAATTCTGGAGTAATAAATGTCTTTTTATCTGCGCTGTGGAACTGGGTAAGACTTTCGTTGCCCGTGTTACTATATCCTTCGTACTCTCCATCTAAACTATTTTGTCTAATTTCACCATTAACACCTAGTACTCTTGTTGCATTGTTGCTGTAAGGCACAGTTAATGCAGATGATGCATCAATTACTAAACTACCAGTACCGTCTGGAGTGAATAGAATACTCTTTTGTGTATCGGTACTTGCGCTAGGCCATACATTACTAATAACATTATCAACAATTTTTAATTTATTGTCAAATACAACACCGCCAGTTCCGTTAGCAGTAAATGTTAGATCTAAATCACCAGTTGTTGTACTAATAACATTATCTAAGATATTAATGTTAGGAACTTGTAGATACGACCCAACTCCGGTCACAGAAATGTTGTTATTATCAAATAGACCAGTAATATATGTATTACCAGTTTGTCCAATATTGCCAGTGAGTGTTATTGTTCTTGTATCAAGAGGTTCACTAAAAATATAGACTTTTCCCGATTGATCGCCGCCTGCATCATCTTCGTTGGAAGTCCCTACAACAGCATACGAACCCGATATAGCCACTGATTGGCCAAAATAGTCGTCGTTAACAGTTCCAAAAGCATTAGGATTATCTAGAGTATACAACAGTGAGCCTGTTGCAATATCAAATATGTAGGCTTTTCCCGATTGATCGCCACCGCCGCCCAGTGGATCTGTATCTTCTGCTCCTGTAATAAACGGGCCGTACGGGCCGTTGCTAACATCGTCATTGACCGCCGCGCCAACAATTAAACGCGAGCCTGATATGGCCACTGAACTGCCAAATCTATCATTGAGAGATGTCCCAACGGGATTAGGATTGTTTATCGTACGTAGTAGGGCACCAGTAGTTGTACTATAGATATATACTATCCCCGAGGCCGACCAGGACGGACTGGCAGTCCGTTCACCGTTGGCGCCCACCACGGCATACGCAGTAGTTGTACTATAGATATATACTATCCCCGAGGCCGACCAGGACGGACTGGCAGTCCGTTCACCGTTGGCGCCCACCACGGCATACGAATCGGATATGGCTACTGAATATCCAAAACGATCAGCTCGGGTTGTGCTGACCGGATTAGGATTGTTTAAATTATATAATAGAGCACCGGTAGTTGTACTATAGATATAAGCCCGGCCTGATTCAATGTTAGTAGCTGAGGTATCTTCCCCAAACGCACCTACTATAGCATACGAATCTGATATAGCTACGCTGAAACCAAAAAAATCACTACTAGCAGTACCAAAAGAGTTGGGATTAACCAAGGTGTATAGCAGAGCTCCAGTAGCGGTATTGTAGATGTAGGCCCTACCTCCAGCATCACTTCCACCGGTAAAAGCACCAACTATTGCCCGCGTGTTTGTTATAGCTACAGCACTACCAAACCCCTCACCTTCTGTTGCTCCGGCGATCCTACCAGGACTGGGGTTATCCAGGGTATATAGCAGAGCACCGGTGGTTGCATTAAAGATATAGGCTTTGCCAGTCCAGTTATAATTAGGATCGTTTTCATCAATTTTCGTTTCACCCGGGGCGCCTACTATGAAATAAGAAGATGCTATAGCCACAGCATACCCAAAACAATCAAAATTGCTGGTGCCAAAAGCATTAGGATTGTCCAAAGTATACAACAGTGAATTAGTGTCTAAGTTATAGACGTAGGCTTTTCCTGAGCCAGACCCGCCAGCATCGTTTTCTGAAAGAGCACCGACAATTAAATGTGATTCTGATACAGCCGCTGAAAAACCAAAATAGTCATTATAACTTGTGCCATAAGCATTGAGATTGTTTAGTGTTTGTGTTAGGCCAAAAGGAAGAGTGCCGCCACCGATCTCTGTATTCTTTAAACTAGTAATGCCGTTAACAGTAAATGTTCCGTCAACTGTTAATTGTTGATCTAACTGTACATCTGTTCCAGTAACACGTAATAATCCGTTGCCTGCACTGATTAATTCTAAATCAGTATCAGTTGTTAGTGTTGATATTGTGTTGTTTGTAAGTTGTGTTACTCCGTCAATATCCAGCGTTGTTAAGAATGCAGTGTTCCAAACTTTAGGAGTAACACCTTTAACACCCAGTGTATATGTATCAGTAGTTTCGGGATTAATATCTTGTGTTAGCTTTGGATAGATAGTAATTAAATCGTACTGATCGTCTCCTAAGAACACGTTGCCGTTTACTGTTACGTTGTTTGAAACATTAACATTGCCCGTTACAAATACATCAGTGTTTAAAGTTGTAATTCCAGAAAATGCGTGGAAATTAACAGGGCCCGACAATGAATCAATATTGTTATCGTAAATTCTAATGTTACCAACTTGAACTTTGGTAGCATCGATAATTGTTTGAGAGCCAGGACCATCAAGTGTAATATTACCGCTTGCTCCAAAATTAATACTTTGTGCATCAAAAGTTACTTGGCCAGTTTGTTGATTAACTAACAGTATATTACCAACTCGGAAATTACCCTTATGGTCCATACTGTCAAAGTATATGTGACCGTTGTTTATTTCCACTACTTCATTAGCTTGAAGTGTTAATCCGTCATCATTAAAACTGTTGCCACCTGAGCCTATGTAGCCAAAATTATGACCAATTAAATAGCCAAGTGTATCGGCGCCGTCGGCAGTTGCTCCGTAATTTCCGTAAACGTTAGCAGAGTTAATGCTTCGTATTTCAGCACCAAATTTGCCTGTTGTAAAAACCCAGGTAGTTCCACCGGTAGATGTATAGTATCCGGGTACCGCTCCTGCATCTACACTGACAACAGTTACTACTCCGACATTTGAAACGTTAACTGTAATAGTTTTGCTTCCTGCCCCGGTTAGTACAATTCCACTTTGTCCCCAAAATCCTACAATAGAATCAAATCCGCTAACAGCAAAATTATTTGTTCCGCCAAAACCTAGTATACCTTGCGTTAAGCGTATACCTATGTTGGCAAAATATGTAAAACTGTTTAACCACTCAGATCTTGCACCGTTGGTTAATGTAACACCGTCTGCGTTTGGAACGATGAATGTTACAGCATGGAATAATATAGCGGCTTCATTGCTGTCAACGTGTACTGCTGAGCCGTCAACTAGTGCTCCGCGGCCAGCATCACCTGAACTAAATCCAATTGTATCATTAAATCGTGCAATGCCGCCATCTACATTTGATATGTATACTGACAGCGCATCACCACCTTCTAAGATAGCATCATATATTTCTGATAAGAGTCCGCCGTCTATGATTGGTCGAGAATCTGATAACGTACCTGTGTTAAGTACTGTTACGTTTTGAATATAAGGACTGCGAGTTGTTATTTTAGCCTGCGGTGCGAATCTAAAAGCATAACCTGTATCGTTTATACTGTCATAGTACATGCGTCTAATGGTTAAGTTTCCAACAGTTGTCTCACCGTTTAGTAAGAAACAGTCAAGATGATTAGTTGCACTAGTTGGGATAATTGTAACACTACGTATATTTCCGCCGTTGACTGATACGCCCGCTGGAACAGTTAACGGAAATATTTCTTGATATATACCCGGATATATGAATACTTCAGTATCAACTTGTGCAATGCTCAGTGCATGTTTGATTGTACGAAATGCAGAATGCTGATGAAGTCCAGTATTAGTATCATCACCAGTTGTGCTTACAAATATAGTATTACCCGGCGTTGTTAATAGATCAATACCGTTAATGACACTAGATGATAATGCTAAATTTTCAGTTTGTAAATTAGTAGAATATAAGTTATTCCATCGTTTGGTTAACGAACCTAAGTCATACGCTTGATTAACATCCGGAATAAGATCACTAGCAACTTCTGCTCTAAATGTTACGTTATCGTCTTGGCCCGGATTACCAATAATAACATTGCCGTCCCAGGTAATGTTTCCCGTTGCATGAAGATCTGCATTAACATTAACTTGCGTGGTGTTAAATGTAACTTTACCAGTACCGTTGGCTGTAAAGTTTATATTGCTGTTTAATACTAAAGAAGTGATTGCACTATCGACTAGTTGTAGACTAGATGTGCGAATTTCGTTGGCAACAATTACTGGATCGGTTGTTTGATCCGGAGAAAAGTAAATGTTGTTTTCTTCTGGAGTTGGTCCAGATAGTGCTTGAATGCGATTGTTTACAAAATTTAGTTTAGAGAATTTTGCAGAAGTTGTAACACGTACATCACTGCCAACAGCGGCGCCATTATTAAACCTTGTTGTGCCTACAACATCTATTTCTCTACCTGGAGAAATAGTATTGACACCAACTCGGCCTGTGCCGTCAACAAATAGGTATAGAAGATCAGTTTCAAATGCTAAGTCAGCACCGTGACGCAGTAAATTTTCTGCAAGTAACGGACCGCTTATTCTACCTAATTCTACTCCCATAGTGACTCCTTAGGGTTATTTGTCGAAGCCAAGTAGTACTGTAATAGGTTTTCCAATCAAACTAAAATATACTGGATCTGATGTAAAGTTTAGATAGTATCCAGTTGCCGCAGTAAACGTAATTGCCTGTCCGGATACGATATTGCCGCCGGATACTGGTAGGCTTAGTGTAACTTCAGTATCACTAATTACTGTACAAGTAGTGCCGGCTTGCAAGTACGGACTACCAGTTACTACTGATCCTGACGGAATTGCATCAGTTGAAACAAACGTTAATGTTGATGAGCCAGCATTTGATTGTGCTGATGTTACTAAGCCTGCTGTTGGGTCTAGCGAGACAATATAATTTGTATTAAAAATTTGAAATACGTTTTCAACGAACACTAGAATATTTTGACCACCAAATGACACAGAGGAATTACTGTTTGTCACGTTAGTTGGATCGTAAAAAGTAGGATCCAAAGGGCCGTAAAAATAACTAAAGCCGTCTATAGGTCCTAAATTAGTTTGCTGTTTAATCTTAGCAGATTCTTTAAACTGGAACTGTCTCCAACTGCCTGCTTGATATCCTTCAAACTGATTGGTATCAGTATTATAACGAACCATGCCTTCGGTTGGACTAGCTGGACGATTTGACTCTACACCTTTTGGTATCAAAAGATTTTTTGGTGTGTTCATCACAATCTCGCTGTCAGTATTGATGGCCAATCGGTCATCATAGATTGCTCTGCGATTAAGTGTAAGAGTTTTTAAAAATCTCATCGTATTATACCGGTAGTGTACTTACTGTTGACACAAGTCCGTTGCCTTTAGCTTGGATACTATCTCCCGCTGACAATACCATTTTTTCTTGATCAAAGCTAACTGTATCTCCTGCTGGAATAGGTAATTGAAACACTATCACGTTGGTTGCATCGCCAGGCGTTCCTGGGCTTGCTGGAACTGCATACATTGTTAAGTTCACTGTTGCGCCGGTAGGATTGCATACTATGATTGTAGTAATTGCATTTGACCCACTGCTGGTATAAATTGCTTGTGTTGATCCTGTGATTGCAAAATTTGCGATTGCCATATTATTTCCTTATAAGAGAATGCTTAACAGCACTGCTCTATTTCTGCTTACTAATTCGTCTGTTGCTGTATTGTTTGTAAAATATATACCAGTCTTGCCTGGGCCGGCAGTAGTTTTTGAATAGATTCTACTTGCTCCACCTGTTGATGTTGGATCAGTTCTATCCGTTAATTCTAATGTGCCGTCTACTTGCACAGCATAACTGGTTGTTGCTGGTTGTAATATTAAATTACCGCCTGTAATTCCCGGAGTTACACTAGAGTTTCTAATTGTAGTACCAAACGTGTTAACGTTGTCTACGGTTAATCCTTGACTAGTAATTTGCATACGTTGATTTAATGTGCCGCCTGACTTAACACTAAATCTAATACTTGATGCTAGTGACTGTACCAGTGTATCTTCGTTGCCACTACCGGTAATTGGAAAAAATATTTTATCAACGACCGCATATCCATCATAGGCTAACACGTAATCATTTACAAATTGTTTATTTGGGATGTCGTCAGGATCTAAAACTCGAGCTTCGTATCCTGTTGAGTTGGTAATGTGTAGTACACCACTACCATTTTGCATGTCAATGTTTAAGTTAGTAGTTGGGTTTGTTGAAATATCTCCAACAACAATACCGCTAAGAGTTCCTGTACCAACACCGTCAATAGTTTGAATTAAAAACTTTTGTACACTTTCTTTCCATATAAATTGTGCATCATCTAATGATCCACGATCAACTTGCAATCCTGAAAATCCTTCTGTAACACCAACGCCGCCTTCCCCTTTATTAAGGGTAATAATGTTATCTTCAATATCTAAGTTAGTAGTGTTAACAGTTGTTTGTTCACCCTTGACTAATAAGTTGCCGGTAATAACAACCGTACCAACGTCAACACCTGTATCAAGCGTGATGGTGCCGGTATCTTTAACTTTTACTCTGTAGTCACTTTGGCTAACTTTTAATATTTTAGACATTCATTATCCTTAATAAAGGGACCGAGGTCCCTATATTTAATTATTGGTTATCAATAGTTACAGTAGTATTAACTACAGCACTACCAAAAGTCCATTTAGCACTTGTACCGCTAGCAAACTGTGAACCAATAGTGGTTGTGCCACCGTGTACGTTTGCAGCCGGAACTAGCACAGCTTTACGGCTTGTTAGTTTAGCAACAAAATATGTGTTACCGGCACTGTCAGTAGCTTTAACACTCATCTCTCCTGCGGCTTTAGCTTCAGTAGTTACTAGTTTGAATGTTCCATCACCTTGACTTGTTTGTACTTTATAACGCTTTGTACTAACTTGTTTGATGATGTCGCCAGTTGTAATTTCTGCGTCGCCTGAACCGTATTGTGTTTCACACTTGATACCGTTTTGACGAACAGCCGCTCCAGATGTTAAAACTGGAGTTAATGTTAATGTAGTCTGTGTGCCTGCCGCTGTTGTAACTGTAGCTGTTGGAACAGAAGTATATCCTGAGCCGGCGCTGGTTATTACAACACTGGTCACTGCTCCAGCAGTTGCTACAATAGTAGCTACCGGATATGCTCCGCCAGTAATTTGTGGAGCAGAAAATGATACTGATTCACCTGTCACGTAACCTGCGCTGTTACCGGTAACTACTGTTACGCTGGCAACTGATTCTCCGCCGACATTAGCTGTACCAAAATCTTGATAGTTAGTGTTAGCAAAAAATTTCTTATTTAAAGGACGTCCCATTTTGATTTCTCCTTAAGAAAAACGGTGTTCTAGACCGTACGCGGTTGGATTTCCGCATAAAACCTACCCTGTGTAAGTTAGACAAAGTATTTATCTGATCAAGAGAAAGGGCTCCGAAGAGCCCTTGCATGTTTACAACAAGTAATTGGATTACTTGAAAGAAACGTTTGAAATGCTAACTTTACCTAAGTAGTCAGCCGCGTTACCTAAAGATGACGCTGTGTTTGTTAACTCAACATAACCATAACGTGTCATAAATGATACGACTGGTTCGAATGTTGCTGGATCAAGCACAACACCAGAACTCATCAACGGAATGTATGGGCAATAGAATGCAGCCGCATCAGACTCTGATGAACCTTTGTAACCGATTAAAACGTCAGTAGCGTCAGTTGCGTATGTGTTAACATAGACTTTCATTGCTGAGTTTAATGTACCAACAAACTTAGTGTTTGTAGGTGCTTCAAATGTACCTTCTGTTGTACGAGCAAATGCGCTAGTAGTAGCAGATTGTAGAATTGTTAAAGCAAATGGACTTACAACTGCCCAGTTACCTGCACCGCGACGTGTACGTTGAGCGATTAAGTTGCTTACGCGATTAATCTGAACAGCCAATGCGGCATGCTCGTCACCAACGAATGTTGCTGTACCAGAAACTGCTGACTGGTCATAAGCTTCAGTTGCTGAACCAGCTAAAGATGCTAATGAAGCTAGGATCTCTTGGTCGATTTCAGCTGTGATTTCTTGTGCCAAAGCAGCCATAACTTCTGCTTCGATATCAATACCTTGTTGCGCTTGAGCATCTTGAGCTGCCTCAAATGTCCAACGTGCTGATAGCTTACGTGTGCGAGCTTCAACAGTTTGCTTCAAGATTTGAATTGACATACGCTTACCTGCGGCACCTTCTAAAGTAGCTGTACTAGCTGCCTTAGCCGCACCAGAAACTTCGTTTCCAGAGTAAGATTCTGCAATTTTGAATGGGCTTAGTGCCTCTTCACCAGCAACAACTCCAGCGCCACTTGATGTATCGCTGTAGCGAACACGTAGAGTGTGGATTTGTCCAACTGGACCAGTCATTGGCTGTACACCAACTAACTCGTTAGCGATAACGGTTGGCATAACGCGACGGATCACTGGAAGGATCACGCGATTTAGTGTTGCAACGTTGCCGGCAGAAGTGGCACCAGCAGTAGGAGATTCCATCAAATACTTGCGAGTATTCTCAAGAGTTACACCCATTACTGATTTTTTAGTGCCTTGAAGGCCTTCTAAAAGAGCTTCCTTAGTTTCTGCCCAACGGCCGTTTAGTAGTTCTGACATTTAAATTCTCCTTAAATTTTTAGTCCAGCAAGGCGACGGATATCAACGATATTGCTATCACTCTCGCTGCTACGATTGCTGTTGGAAACTTTGTTTCCTGTAATTTCTTTAGCCTCTATAAGTGCCTGTTTCTTCTGCGGAGCTTTACCAGTGTTACCAGAGATAACTGATGGTAGATACTTGTCAAAACTTTCTACAAGTCTTGATGTTTTCACACTCTCCATTAATTCACCCATGATTTCTTTTTGCTCTGTGTTTAACGGAGACAAAAGTTCATTCATGATATGTTTACGTTCTTGTGACTCTTTAAGAGCCGCAATCTCTGCTTCTTTACTTTCTACGATTTGCTTTGCTTGTTCAATAACTTCTTTAGCTTCTTGAACAGCATGATCTTTCATGTCTATGACTTTGAGTAATTTTGCAGTTTCTGATTTCTCATTCAGGTAGCTTGCTTGATATTCAGAAGCAAAAGCTTCAAATAACTTGCGGCCAAAATCTGCGCGGCGAGCTGACTCAATGTCTTCTTTTAGTGATGTCATTTCGGAACGTAGTCCCTCTGTTACAACACGGTCGACCATTGTGGCAGCACGTTGAACAAATTGTTGTTTAACCTGCTTGAGTTGTTCACGTCCTTCACGGACTAAACGTACCTTGGTTTCAGCCAAGTCTTGTTTATCTTTATAAAACTCTGCGATTTCTTGAGCAAGAGCTTCTACTACGAATGTTTCTAATGCACCAAACTTTGAAGCCATTTCGACTTGATCTTCATGCAATTCTGCTACTTCAGATGCTAGTTGACGTGTTACAAATTCCTTCATAACACCTGCGTCATTCTTCATCTTAACAGCATACTTTGCTTTCATTTCAGCTAATTGCTTACGGTCTTCAGTGAATTCAACAAGTTCAGTTGATAACTGATCTGTAATCATACGATCAACAGCTTCAATCATTGTTTCCTTGTCATGCTCATACTTCTGAGCAAATTCTTCGCGTAGTTGTTGAGTTAATTGCTCGCGTGACTCGCTGATGCGAGCTTCGAAAGCTAACTCAATAGACTCTTTGATCTCTTCTGAAATCACATTATTTTCAAATAACGATTTTAGTGCATCCAACATGTGATTCTCCTTATTATTGGAGTTTGCCAATTATTGCTAATAGGCTCTCTTTGAGATATTGTTGTGCCTTAGGGTCACCTTTCACCTCTTGCGCTATGCGTAAGGCATTAAGACCACCGCGACTATTCATCAGGTGTTCATAAATTGGTGTGGGATATGCTCCAGGGGCGCTAGGTTGAGCTACCATATCTACTGTGATAATCTCAAAATCTGATACTTCACCGGAGCCGTCATCTTTGACGTTTCCAGATCCGCGGCTTGATACTCCTAATTTCACACCACTTTCTAACATAGTACGAATTAGTTGTCCCATCGGCGTAGGTAAAACCTTTAGTTTACCGTAACCGTTTGGACCGTCCATCCACATATTTGTAATCATGTGTGACACACGGTCCAGGTTAATTTTTAGATCGTCTGGGTGATCTACTTCTCCGAGAACACTATAACCATTTTGAATCTGATCGTTCAGGGTTTTGACAGCCTTGCCAATCTCATTCACAGGGTAAACACGTTGATTAGCATTACGGATACCGCCTTGAATGCAGATACCCGACATGTGCAACGATTTCCCGTCTTTGTCATCAGATTCAACGATCATTTTTGCTTCGTTGAAGCTTAGATTCTCTCGAAGATATTTCATAGATTACTTACGTGATCCGATTAAGCTCTTCTTATCTGGAGCTGTATCGCCTGATCCTTTCTTCTCTGGACCATGGCCTGGCTCTTTCTTCTTGAACGCTGACTTACCAGCATTTGCGCCTGGTACGTTTACGTTTCCGCCGTCTTGTAAAGTAGGCTTGCTACCTTTGAAAACGCCGTTGCCTTTTAGTTGACCTTTGTTAGCTTCAACACCGTGCTCTACTCCGCCGCGAGCGATATTAGACGTTGTGCCGCCCATGTCGTTCTTACCGGCTACGATTGACCTAGCATTTGTGCCGTTGTCGCCGTGCTTTGGTAAAGCAACTTTGTCAACATATTCCATGAACTTAGCCATTTCGTCTTGTTCTTCTGGTGCGCCCATGTCCATATCGTCCATGCCGCCGTCCATTTCTGGCTCAGCATCCATGCCCATATCGTCAGCACCCATATCTGGCTCGTCTTCTTCACCGGCCATTAATTGTTCAAATTCTGCTTTTAATTCTTCTAAAGCGTCTTCTAGGTCCATAACGCGAGTTTCAACATCGCCTTCTTCACCTTCGTCGCCTGACATATCATCTTCTTCACCGTCGTCACTTTCTACGTCGTCAATGAAATCATCAGTAGCATCGCCACCTACATCACCTTCTTCGCTGTCAGCATCATCAGCTTCATCTGCTTCTGCGTCATCTTCTGGCTCTTCTTCACTGTCTTTAGCGAATGGATTTTCACCTTCTTTTAAATTAAAATCAGAATCTAAAAGTTCTTCATAAATTTCGCGGCTTTTTGCAACTACGATATTATGGAAAATTTCTTTTGCTGTTTCTTGATCTTCGTTGATCAACGCCTCAAGCATGGCTTCAAATTGCGTACGGTCAGTCATTGTTCTTTCTCCTGTGAATGATGGTTACAAGGCTGTATTATATTTACACTAATATTACAAAAGTGGTATAATATAGCCGCAAAACGACTCGTTTTGTTAAAATTCTTGATATTTATGCCGCTGGGGCAGGTGTGTAATACATTGAATGCACAAAGTCTAACTCACGTTCTTGTTCTAATATATGTGCTTCACTTGATTTGCGCAACTCATTGATTTGTTTTAGACTTAATCGTGTCTTACGAGTATCTTTCCTGCGCATAGTCGTCATGTCACGGTCAGCAGAATATCTAAGGTCGTTAGCTACATTGCGTGTATCAGGATCAATATAAAACAATTCTCTAAGTATCATAATGATATTTATGCTATTGGCGGTGTTGCAGGAGCCGTGCCCACTGCGGTTGTACCACCTTCGGTGCCTGGCTCAAGATCACCTGTAATATCATCAGGAGCACTTAGGTCGCCTGCGGCACCTAGGTCGCCTTCAATACCTGCGGCACTTAGTCCTGCTGAACGTAATTCGCCTGCACTGTCAGTCATTGTAGGCTGTCCTTTGCCGGACTCTTCGCCCCATAGACGTTCGTTGTCTGCAATTTCTTCGTCTGTTAAGCCTAAGAAACGTTTTAATGCAAAACGTTTTGACATAAAAGGAACTGCTTGGATAGTGTTAAATGTATTAATACGTTCGCCGTCAAGCGCACTTTGACGTGTGCTTGCAAAGTTTAAAGGCGGATTAAACTTCAATTCAAACAAGTTTGCGTCAATATTAACGCCTCTTGTATGCATGTAAATTTTAAATTCATCGTCAAACACACTGGTAATAAGTGCTTGTAAACGTTCGCAATATTTGTTAAAACGCAGTTCTTGAATGTATGCTGTGCCCACACGGCCGTCATTAAATGACGCTTGACTGTCATCTGCACCGGTTGGCAAGTAGCTTGATGGAATACGTAAACCACGGAATAACTTGTTAGTAAAGTACTTTAAATCGTCAATCTCGCCTAGATTAGTACCACCCGGTAATGTTTCTACTTTACTGCCGCGACCTTCTGCTGTTTGCGGAAAGAAATAGTCTTCGTTGATGCTTAAAGGATTGTAAGCGGAGTCTATGACATTTTGTCCACCACCCGTTTGACTTGGTATGCGGCGTTGGTGAATCTCATTCTTTACACGCTCAACGAAGGCCATGGCCATGTGACTTGGCATATTACCAACGTCAATATGAAATACTCTGCGCTCAGGAGCACGTTGTATACGATAGATTAAAATAGCATCTTCAAGTAATTCTTTTTGCTTGTAGACTTTGAAAATGTTTTCAAGTAAGCTGTTACCAAATGGAAAGTTATTGTCTAAACCTTCGCTTAGTGACAGGTGAACAATGTGTTCAGAATCAATTGCATGTTCAGTTTCAGTTGTTCCAAAACGTGATCCTGCACTGCTACCATATGGACTTGAGCCGCCTTTGTTGTTGCCGCTAGAGCCTGGATATCCTCCAGCGCCGGCTAGACCACCAGTACCTTGTCTTGGATTAATATTAGGAGTAATTTGTGTTGCAACTAAGTCCATAAAGTTAGGAGCAAGGTCTTTGACAACATATTGTTCAGGCTTCTTGCCATCGCTTTCGTTAACGATTACTTTGCTAATTTTGCCCGGATCAATGTATGTCCACTTTTGATTTTCAGGATCACGGATAAAAAATGCATCACCGTACTTGAACGTGTTACGTACAATACGGAAGATTCTTGTTTCAAATTTTTGTAGACGAGACCATTGTTGCAGGTACTCTGCAAGTATTCTAATTTCTGAGTTTGTTGCTTTGTGACGCCATTGTACTGAAAAAGGAGTCTTGCCGTCTTTGTTTTTTTGTGTGCAAAACTCTGCTAAAATATCTAAAGCCGCATTAACTTCTGGGTCGCTATCCATAACTTCATACTGTTGATAACGCTCAACTCGGTTTGGACTACCAGTATACACATCAGGAAGATAGCTTGAGTAATTACTCTTAGCTGGGCCTGCTTTTGCAGAGCTTTGCCCGTTGGTTGTACTCAAAGATGTTCCAACAGGTACTGGTGTAAAATATTTTTTCCAACTCATCTATTATTCCTTAGGCAAGCATATTGCCGCTAGTTTTAACGGCTCTAACATTTTTATAAGTGCCGTCTTCAACGGCCGTGATCAATTGCTTAACACTAGTATTTAACATATCGATACCTCTAGATAGTGCAGATTCGAAGTCTGTACTATTTGAAGTTGATGATTGTGTGCCTGTTGGTTGCGGAATTGTTGAGCTGATTGACGTTTTAAAATTACTCAATAACGATTGAAAATCGTTTGCTGACGGCATACTATTTTTGGCTTCATTCATTGCCATCTTAAGGTCATTTTGCATACCAGACATCATTACAGGTAATTTTGTCACTGCTTGATCAAGCAAGCCCATAGATACTGTATTTGACTTAACAGAACTTTGAGCTCCTACTTTTAATATCTCCGGGCCCTGCTCTCCGACCCAACCTTGCCAGCCTGCTGGAATAGCTTCGTCGCCTAGTGCTTTGCCGCCGGCGGCAGGTACGCCACCACGATTCCTCTCTGACACGTTCTCCTTATTTGTTGATACACCGGTATATCCAAGAACTTCAGTGTTAAACTGCTTTAATAATGAGCTTACTGAAAGTTCAGCTTGTGTCCTATTTTGAAGAGCTTGATTTAAACCTTCAAATTTACCAATACTAATGCCTATTGTGTTATTCACACCAGCAAGTGTTTCACCAAAGCCGCTAGATAGTTGTTTCATCAATATCTCGCCTTTGTTTATAGTTTGGCTTAGTTCTTTATCGGGATCATAACCAGGTTCGCCTTTCTTCTTTAGTATCCTGTCCTCAGCAAATACCTCTTTCATTCTTCTCAGCACCTCACCTGAATCTTCACCGGTACGTGCGGCTTCTACTCTAGCTTTTTGAAGCACTAGTAAATATTCTTTTGATCCTGCAATAATTTCTCCAGAGATTGCCATGATGTCGCTCTTACCTTGAGCCGACATCACTGCAAATTGTTTAAGTGCGGCTTTGTCTTCAACAAGATTTGCCATTCTAACATCAATCTCTTCTTGTAATTGTTTACGTTTTGCCGCATCTGTTTCTTTTGAAAGTTGGGCCATTAATGCTGTAACACCCGGCGCTGCCGCATCCAATGCGGCTGCAATTTTTGTTCCTTTTTCGCTAACTACATTACCTTCGCCAACTGTCATTTCTGTCATCAAATCCGCCATGCCCTTACCAAATTTACCCATGGATGTAAGATTATCTTTGTACGCTGTTTGTTCTTCTGCTGACATGGCCATCAACATGATTTCCATTTCATTCTTTTGCATCTGTGTTTCCATTGCTTTTTGTTGTTCCTGGCGACTCTTACCAGTCAATCGAGCAATATTGTCCATTTCGATTCCCATAGCAACAGCGGCATCAATAACACTTTTCTTTGACGCAGTATCGGTCATACTAAGATTGCGCGACATTGATGCAGACAATTGCAAAGTACGATCAAAGTCGTCAAGACCAGCTACTTTAAAACCATATACATCTTTGTTTTCATTAATTTCTTGAAGCATTCCTAGGTAAGCTAATGCAGAATTGGTTGCAGTACCTGATAATCCGCCTAGTGATTTTCCAGCGTCGTTAATAAATCGTGTAAAGCCCGGCAGGCTCATATGTGCGCCTAGTACCGACTGACTAAACAATCCTAAATTTTGACCAAATGTAAATCCGCTTTTACTAACATCCATCATATACTTGTTAGTATCAAGAGCAACACCCACCATTTGATTACCAAATTGTCCAACTGCTCCGCCTACTGGACCAAACAAGCTAATCACTTTATTAATATCGCCGCTCGCTTGTATTAACCCGTAGGTTCCTTGAGTTAACAAGCCAACACTTGCTACTAGATTGTTAGCGCCAGTAAAGATTCGGCCAAGGTCTTCCGCGACCCCGCGACCACCGCCGGCGGCGGACTGTTGGCTATTGTTTTGCTGGCCAAAGCTAGATGTCCGAACACCGGTTATTCCAGCTACAATACCATCAGTAAGATTTTGTATGGAACGGGTGGATAGATTAACTTCTGCATTCATTATTTTTTCCTAGAAAACTGCGTATATAAATACTGTATGATATATTTATCCGGAGCCCAAAATGGCAAATAATCCTTTACAGCAGTATTTTAGACAACCCAAGATCTTTATTAGTTTACCTAGCCAGGGGATATACAATAAACCTGGGAGTATTTCCGGTGATGTTGCTAGATTACCAATATTTGGTATGACTGGTATGGACGAAATTTTAATGAAAACTCCAGATGCATTACTAGCAGGAGAAAGCACAGCTAAAGTTATTAATAGCTGTTGTCCATCAATTGATGATCCATGGGATTTATCATCATTAGATACTGATATAATGTTAACTGCAATTCGTATCGCTACATATGGCGGCATTATAAACATATCAAATGACTGTTCTAACTGTAAAACTCCAAGTGAATACGAATTAGAATTATCTAAGTTAATTGATCATTACAGTTCTTGCAAGTATGATAACAAACTAGTATTAGATGAACTTATAGTAATTCTTAAGCCGTTGTGTTATAAACAAACAACGGAATTTGGCATACGTAATTTCCAACTACAGCAACAACTGACACAAATTTCTGCAATTGAAAATACTGATGAGAGATCTGCCGAGCTGAATAGAATTTATCAACAGTTAGCAATACTACGTAATGATGTGTTTGCTGAAAATATTGAAAGTGTTGATACTGGCAAAGTAGTTGTTGCTGAACGTGCGTTCATTGTTGAGTGGCTAAACAATGTTGACCGTAGTGTAATAGCGGCAATTACGGCCCATATTGAATCAAATCAAAAAACTTGGCAAGCGCCAGCCCACAATGTCAAATGTAATAATTGCGGACATGAAGATGCACTAGCAATTGATTTAGACCAATCAAATTTTTTCGTCAACGCCTAATTAAATTACCCGCTTCTGAAATTGAAGAATATTTAGTTAGGCTCGAAAGAGAAATAGCAGACTTTAAAAAAGAACTTGCTAGAATAAGTTGGCACATGCGGGGAGGCGTTACGGTTCAAGAGCTCCTGCACATCTATAGTTTTGATGATCGAGAAGCTTATTACGATATTATAAAAGAAAATATTGAAGCAACTAAAGTGTCACAGATGCCGTTAATTTAGTGCTTGCCCAGTGGCCGCATTATATCTAGTTTGACCTGGACGCGGTGCTGAAGGAGCCATTGGCTCAGCTGGAGGCGGCGCTTTATCAGACCCAATAGCAGTTAATATCTTATCGTAACCTGTTTTAGTAAGGCCACTTAGTATGTCAGCAACGAATCTAAAACCAGCAGCCGCTAATGTGTCACCAACCACCCACTCAGCAAATGCTTGACGACCAATATCAGAATCTAACCAAGCAGTAAACGCTAGTTTAGCACCAGCGCCCAAGCTATTAAACATTGCTGACATCTTATCTCCACCTAAGAATGGCAGTTGTTGTATACCGTTTCTACCAAATACAAATCCTGATATCTTTCTACCGGCCCACAATGCTAGGATCTTTCTTACGCACACATCGATATGATGCTGTGTGTCACCTTGTAGCAATTCAGGGTTTGCCAAGTATTCAGGATCTTGTTTTGAATCCCATCGTGCATAGTCTGCATTAATCGCTAATACGCAAGTGTATATAGGTTCAGCAATACCGTATAATTTTAAAAGATTATCAACCATGTCAAACTTGGAACCTAACCATCCTTTGACAATTTGAGCGTTAGTGCCAACCTTGGCCAATGCTCCAGTTGCTTGACCGGCTTCTTTGGCAAAAATTTTGGCGGCTTGTTTTTTGGCTGAATCGATAACTGCTTGAGGAATTCTTGCGTTGACAGCTTGCTTCTCGCCTATCAAGATTGCATCATCAACTTTAGTCCCCATTTTTATAGCTGTTTTTGCCCAAGCCTCACCTAACTCAGCGGCAGCAACTGATGCTTCTTTACTAACCAGTTGTTTGCTAATCCATAATAATGCATCATCAACACCGGCATATACACTAGGGCCACCTCGTTCCAAGGCTCGGGCTAAGTAGCTTAGGTACATGCTTACTTGTTCATTCAGAACTCGGCTTTCAGTAATAATTTCAGTTACTTTCATATATTGTCTCGCAGTTAGATATTTATCTACTGTATTAAGATGAACTAAAGTTCATCTGCTTTTCGCTTGCGCTCAAGCATATTGTTTTCTTCTTTACTTATTAAGAACTGTTAAGTGCGAAGCACTTTAAATATTATCTAGATTGTTCAGTCACACTTTGCCCTGGCGGGCAAAAATGTTAACATTATCTGAGTTGAACATGTCACACTAGCGTTACAGCGTTACAGAGGCGGTTGTCCGGTACCTCGAGCTGAGTCTTTATACAACGGCGGGTCCTAACATGTACGCTAACACACATCAAGCCGTGGGTATTTCTCCCTCTTTTAGCCTTTTTAATCGGTTTGCATAAACTAAACGGGTTATAGGCATATCCCATCCTCATCCTTGCGGGTAGTAGTTTACTGGTCTGTCGCCAAGCAGATACTCCTTACCGTCACACATCAGAACGGATTCAGGGCACAATGTCAACGCCTGTGCGGGCTTATTTGGCGATTAAACAGCCTGAATTATTAGCCTTTGAGTATATGTGAACCATGTACACGGACACTAATCTGGCCGTTGTAATAGTCTTTTGATTCTAGAACTTTGCGTGTGAATTGTTCTCTGGCCTCGATGTAAGAGCATTGCGCCTTGCTTGTGCAGTAATATAGGATTTCTCGAGTGAAGTTTTCTTTGCCTAATTTCAATACGTCCACGTTTAATTCTAGATTCGAGCCATAATAATCTCGCCAATCTGAATCAATTTTTGACCGTATTTTCTTTTTTTTCTTAGTTCCGTTCTTAAGTTTAACCACTTTGTAAGTAGTCTTAGCGAACTTGGCTAATTTTTTGCCTATATATTTGCGTCCAGAGATGACATTTGTTATCAGATATACGAAACCAACACATTCTTCGGGAAGTGTTTCAATGATTTCATTTTGATAAGTCCATGACATGAAGTAGTTATCATTGGTTACCTCGGTGCCTGTATAGTTTTGATTGTGTATCGAGTTTCAATTTGTGCCTGTAGATATTTTGCTAGTAATTCGTGGCCTTCTGCCAACGGATGCCCACCGGGCCCGTAGGCTACTGTGTTGTATTGTAATAAAATAGATTTCAAACTAAAATTTAGCATATGACGTGTTAGGTCTACATTAACAGTCAGTTGGTGTGCATATTCTTCAAAGTCCTTAATTTCAATAAACGATTCTAATGTTGTATACGGATTAGGAAATACACTAGTTCCAAAATACGGAACACCGTTAACTTTTAGAAACGAATCCATCATAATAAGTTGATGCAACCATCGTACTAGATCAGATTTGTCCGAAGAGTGTTTAGCCCATATCTCTACAACTGCCCGAGGAAGGTGCGCTTCATCTGTACTGACATAGGGCCGATAAAAATCTCCGTGTTGGTCCGGGAGTTCAAATCGTTGCAATTGACTCCAAGATAACAATACAAACGGCTTTTGCCCCTCCATTTTTAATCTTGTAATATCTCTAAGAGTTGTACGACTGATGTAGTCGTTGCCAGCACCTGCCATCGATCCGTCTACTAATTCTAATCCTAATGCATTGGCTAGTAATCGAGGAAAGTAATGTGCTTTTCTATAATCCTCATGCACCACAGCAAATTGATCAGTAACATCTGATGTAGGATCAACAAGTTCACTACCGTGAACCCACGAGTCACCGTTGGTGTAGAGTACATCAGCAATAATTGTCTGCTTGCTAGTCATTATTCTTACGCCGTTCCTTACGAGCTAATAGCTGTGCTTCTTTTTCAATGCCCCACTCACGGACAGCAACTCTGCGAGCACTACAAATTTTTCTAATCTCACTTAATTTTTGACGCAAGCGTATGCCCGAAGCTTTGGTGCCTTCGTTGACCCACTGCTGATTAGCTTCAAAGTATTCTCTGAACTTGGTCAACAGTTGTGCATGTAACTCTTCGTCCTGATGCATTACTCAGTGATCTCCAAATCATTTGCGTAACTAGTGAATCCGTTTTCTTTAATAACTTTTAGTACATTATTAACACGACCAATGAGTTCATCTTTGTGGCTGATTAGGAAAATATTTTTCTGTCGCTCACGTGCCATCTTTTTAAGCACAGCCAGTGCTGATTCAACACCTGACGCATCAAGCCCGTTGTCAATTAGCTCGTCAACAAACAACAAGTTGATGTTCTGATACAGACTTTCCCACACATCACGGAATGCCCATGACAAGCCAAGTATAAGCCTATTACGTTCGCCACGTGACAGGTTGTCAAAGTCTAGATCTTGTCCTAACTGTGTGATCTCAACATTAAGATCGTTTTGAAATTGCACAGTATGTGGTAATCCCATCCGATCAAGATAGTAGGTTAATCTGTTATTAAGATAAGCCAAGTTCTGGTCAATGATCTTTTTACGGATAAAACTGTCCTTACTGGTCAGCAGTTTAAGTAAAAACTCTTGATGCTCTTTTAAATTATTAAGTTCGTTAACGTGATCCCACGTGATTTCTTGCAAGGCAGTGCTGGTTAACTCGTCAATTTGTTCTTGATATGGGTCAACTTCTCCGGCTCTAACAGTTAATTGAGTTTCAAGAGTTTTAAGATTGTTCTGATGTTTAAGAGCCTGTTCAATACTATCGTAATATGTATTAGGACGTCCATTAATATCGCCAATGCCACTAATCTCTTTAACAATCTTAGCAAGGTCAGCAGAGACTTTATCAAAGTATTTCATTGCTTCGCCCAGATGCTGTACCGCACTGTTGGACATTTCTTCATGTTTGTGATCATGTAGTTCTTGTTCGCAAGCGTGACACTTTTTGTCTTTCAACTTAGCAAGCTCGTCATCGTACTTTTTTACGCTTCTCTCCGCTTGCGCTATCGCGCTATCTAACGTAGCCCGCTCCTTGTTCAAACTCTTTAGTTTAGCGGCTTGCTCTTCATAAATTTTAAGTGCGGCATGCTTCACTAGTTCAGTATCAATGTCTACACTTTCTAATTCAATAATAGCTCGACCGATCTTTTCTAGATCAGTATCGTGTTGAGTATTCCAAACAGTTTGTCTTGTCAGTAAGCTGTCAATACTTAATTGTATCTTATCGTTTGACTTCTTAGTAGCTTCAATATCAGCACTTGCTTGTACAATAGTGTCTTTAGTTTCACGGATTAGTTCTTTAAGAGTATCCGCTTTCTCAGAAAGTATAGTAATACCAAGAAGCTGTTCGATAATTGCACGTTGATCTGCCGCCCGCATACTTAAGAACGGTTCTGTGTAAGTGTTTAGAGCAACAATATGCTTGAACATGTCGTGACTCATGCCCAACAACTCATCTAAGTCCTTTTGAGTTTCACGCATGTCGCCCTGTGCGTCATCACTTTCTTCACCATCTTGCTCAACATCGTTGACATAAAACTTCATTAACGTTGGCTTGCGCCCTCGTTCAATGCGATAGTCAGTGCCGTCTTTATTAAAAGCCAGGGTGACTAGCATGTTTTTGTTGTTAATCTTGTTGATTAGATTATCTTTCTTAATATTTGTAAGTGCAGTACCAAACAAAGCAAAGCTCAACGCATTAACAATGGTTGTTTTACCAGTGCCGTTACGGCTTCCGCTGTCATCTCCGCCCATATCTAAGTTTTCGCCCAGTACAAGGGTTAAATTTTGTTGTGCAAAGTTGACTGCTTGGGTTTGATTCCCAACACTCATAAAGTTTTTAACAGTAAGTTCTTTTATTTTTAAGGTCATAGGCTATGGTATATTGATAGTAGCGTGTTCTTATTATACGTGTCGCTTTCAATGTTTACAAGCTGACTGGACACAATTTGATCTACGCTTTCAAATGCTTGAATATCAATATCGGTATTAATCTCAACATTCTTTTTTTCTGTAATTAAAGTAAGTTCACGGATACTATAATCTGACATAAACTTTTCTTTAATAAAACTTGCCTCTTCGTAAGTAATATCAATATCTAAAGTAACACGTAAATGTTGTTTTGGCAGTATCAGTGTGTCAGCTTCGTCGATTAATCGACTCAGTGTTATGGTTCTAAATGTTGGTTGATCTGGCCACGTGTGATATTTAGGTTTACCATCCCACTCTAATATCATCATTCCACGGTCATCATCCCACGTGTCAGCATAGTTGTGCCCACGTGTCAGCATAGTTGTGCGGGAAAGCATTACCAATATAGATCATGTTCTTTTGTTGCTGACGTTTGTGAAAGTGTCCGCTGAATCCTAGTTCGTAACTTTCAAAACTATCTAGTTGAATTTCACCGTGATCTGGCATCTGTACCATGGCGTTCATAAAGAAGCTGGGCAATTCAAAGTGTCCAAAGATATACTTGCCGCCCTTTTTACCTATTGAACGCCATTCATCTCCAACTAACCACGGGCACATGGTAACATTACCAATGGTAGTAGGTTCGTGAACAATAGTAATCCCGGGAATGTACTTGCCAAACTCTACAGAATGTATATCTCGCTTGTCTTTATAATAAAGATCGTGATTGCCAGGAAAGAAATAAAACTTATCAAATGCTTTACCTAGTTTTTCTAGTGCGCGAAGTGAATAGTCCATGGTAGTGATGTTAAGACTATTACGATTATGATGCCAGTCACCCATAAAAATCCCAACATCACAGCCCTCTTCTTTGGCTTTGGCAATGTACCAATCTACAAAATCTTCGCAGTCTTGGTTGTGCGTTGAACTATTAGATTTTAATCCAAAGTGTATGTCGGTGAAACAGGCAACTTTCTTAAACAGTTGGTGCGTCATTGGTTGGTTCATTTGTTGTGTCCTCTGCATGGCGTTTTAAAGCGGCTTCGTGTTCGCCTTGCCCGGTTCTACTGTAGCTTGGGTTCATGCCATTCATTTCTAGAATGTCATCTCGAATGTTTTGATTGCGTTTTTCAATGTTGATAACTCGAACAAAACTATTAGTAACTGCCGCAGTAAAATAAGCAAACGGATTATCTGATTTGCTCTCGTCAAACTGTAGTCCGATCTGCGTTAGCTGTAAGATAGCTTGCCCCTTCATCTCATCATTATAGGTATAGCCGCGAACGTTACCCCGTGTAGCATACCGCTCACAGAGTTTAATCATCATACGGGCAAGAGTAGGAGTAATACAACCAGCGTCTTTATCAAAGTAGCCCTTTTCCAAGTCTCCCTTCCAATGACTCTTACCAACACATTCAATTACATCTACATCGTTAAATTTAAAGTGTTGGAATGGTGGAAAGTTAACTTTATCTCTATGATCAGCAAGGCTTTTAGGATTTTTCTTGCGTGTACTGTTAAGTGGAATATGGTCAAAGCTCATAATTCTAAATACTAGCTCTTGCTTGGTAATCTTTTTATAGTCAACTTCGCAATCAGCCATCTTAACTTTTTCGCCAGACGCTTTCCGTTTGGCATAATCTTGATCACCTAATCGTTTAGCTTTATTCCGTTTTGCTTCTGCAATAGTTCTAATATTAATTTTATCCAAACTGGGTAGAATAATATCGTATTGGTGATATGCTGGGTTGGTAAAACTACAATATGACGCCTTACTTCTATGTATTTCTAACAACATATCCTTGTTGTTTAGGTAATTAACTTTTGGTGCTCTTGGTATCAATGTCATTAATCGGTCTCCGGATGTTGTATTATAAACTACGCACATTAAAAAGTCAACTAAATATTAGCCAAAGGGGAACATTATGGCATTCACAAAAGGGCAAGGTATAACATCAAAAGCAGTACCGTCTAACTCGTCGTTTAGCACGGCTTCACAGGCTAGAAATGTAGCTAACAAACTGGGTGGCGCAATTTCCGCAATTGGTGCTGTTAGTAATATTGGTAGTGCTATTCGAAGTATGAATTTGCCCGCCGGCGGCGAAGTTCTTGGCGACCTTGACAGTGCATTTTCAAGTTTTGGCGGTGAATCAAATGCAAACGATTGGCGTGTCAGATTAAGTATCCCTAATTGGACTAGTTTTAAACGCAGTCCTGTGTTAACACCATTAAAAGATGCTGGCGGTTTAATATTCCCATACACTCCCCAGATATCTATTAAGTCTGGCGCAAAATATTCAGGTGAATCCCCAACACATTCAAATTATCCATTCCAGGCATTTAAGAATAGTGACCCTGGCACAATTGAAATTACTGCACCAATGGCTGTTGAAGATCCCGCACAGGCACTGTATTGGATTGCATGTGTACACTATTTACGGTCAGTGTCCAAAATGTTCAGCGGATCTGATATGAAAGCCGGTAATCCTCCGCCTATTGTATTTTTAAACGGATACGGCAATTATGTTTTTAAGAATGTACCAGTAGCTATTCAAAGTTTTAGTTGTACATTGCCTAATGATGTTGATTATATTGCATGTGATGTTGTTGGCAGTGCCGCAGGCGATGTACAAGGAATAACAGACAGCATTGGCGGATTAGCAGATACGTTAGGAGCCGCTATTCCTGGCTTCTCAGCTCTCGGAGCAATAAGTAACATTGCAGGGGGTATCGGCCAGGTAGCAGGATTGTTAGGAGCATTTGGCGTTGGTGGAACAACCAGCGGCGGACAAGCGCACGTTCCAACAAAAAGTCAATTTGTAATTACACTAGTACCAATGTACAGCCGTTCAAGTTCACGCAAATTTAGTTTAGATAGATTTGTAACCGGCGGATATTTAAGTAGTGGTTTCGGATATATTTAAAATGGCAATATATACTAATACAAGTCCGTGGTATAACACATCAGTTACTCAAAATTATCTTGAGCCGTTGTCTATCAGAGCGGTCAGTGCAGAACCTGATGACTTTCTATATACTATAGAAGCACAATACACAAATCGTCCTGACTTACTTGCCTTTGACTTATACGGCGATGCGTCTCTTTGGTGGGTATTCACCCAACGCAATATGGATGTGTTACAAGATCCTATTTTTGATTTTGTACCGGGAAAGAAAATCTACATTCCAAAGAATAGTAGTTTACGAACAGTATTAGGAATTTAATATGGGAATTTTAGATGCGGCAACATCTGCAGTTGGTACCTTAACCGGCGGAATAGGCGGAATGTTTAGCGGCCTTGGCGGAGTATCTTTGCCATCACCAAATATTTTATCTAAGTATGCAAGTTATGATTATATTCTAAGTCTTAGTGCAATGACTATTCAAGATTTTAATTATCCAGATATTTCTTACAAAGCAGGTAAGGTACTTCCAATAATTTGCAAATCTGGTGGCGCAGATCCTAACAACCGTGTGCAAACGGCCTACGGAAAATTTGAATTTTATCTTGACAATCTTACATTTGAAAGTATTATTGGACTTGCAACAGCAAAAACAACCAGCGTAACTACTGTACAGTTTGATATATATGAGCCGTATAGTATGGGAACATTTATTCTAGCATTGCAAACAGCCGCATACCAAGCAAAATTTGAAAACTTCCGTGATGCACCGTTCTTGTTAACTATTGAATTTAGAGGTAACACTGAACAAGGCGCAATTTCAAACATTCCATTTGCGGCTAGACACATTCCTATCAGACTTACTACAGTTTCAATGAAGGGCGATGAGAAAGGATGCCGTTACAATGTTATGGCGTATGCCACACAAGGGCAAGCATTGACTTCTCGCTACGCTAATTTAAAAACAGACACTACTATTAAAGGTAAAACAGTTCAGGAAGTATTACAAACAGGCGACCAGAGTTTACAAGCTGTTGTGAATAAAAGATTAGAGGAGTACATTGACAACAAGACAGTTAAAGTTGCTGATAAAATTGTTATACTATTTCCTAAAGAGGAAGCACTTGCCAGCGGACAAGTTGCCGCTGCCGGTGGCGGTTCAGATAAGAAAAGTTCTGCAACATCTCTGCCACAACAAATCACTAGTGACTCCGCCTCAATATTTAAAAAATTAGGTATAAGCGACACTACCTTGGCGCAAGCCGCGGGCAATGTTAATGCCTTAGGTGCTGCCGATATGGGATGGGGACTTGCCAGACAGTCCGACCCTGCAGGAGCCAAAGAAGCACTCATGGTTTCTGAAGATGGTAACACTTGGTCTCGAGGAAAGATGGTAGCTAATCCTAAGGAAGGCGTATTAAAGTTTAGTCAAGATATGGATATACCGGGTGTTATTAATCAAGTGTTATTGACTAGTTCATATCCAGAAAAAGCATTAGCAACAGCTGGATTAAAAGCAGACACTGGTATGCGAGTATGGTGGAGGATTGATACACAAGTTTATATTATTAACTCTGCAGAAAATTTACCAAAAAATGGCACATATCCCCGTATCATAGTATACCGTGTAGTAGAATTTGATGCGCACTCAAGCAAAGCAGCCGCAACTAATTCTAAAGCACCGGGATTTGACAACTTAAAGAAACAAGTATGTAAACGTTACGATTATATCTACACAGGTAAGAACACAGAAGTTATTAAATTTAATATTGATTTTAGTATTGGTTTTGCTAACAGAATGGCCGCCGACAGATTTAAACATTCGCAAGATGTAGAAGCGGCCGGCCCGAAAGCGTCCGACACTAAAGAAGACAAAAAACCAATTACAGAAACTGCTGACGGAGCCAAGCCTGGCACCCAGCCCGGCGCAATTGCAACACAAACTAGTCACGATTTAACTGACACTAGCTATGATGCCAAGGGAGGCGGCGGCCAAGAAACAGCAGCCAACAGAGCGGCCCGTGTATTTCATGATGCCCTTACTAAAGGTAAAGACATGTTGATGTTAGATTTAGAAATCTGGGGAGATCCTTACTGGATTGTGAACAGCGGCATGGGCAACTACACAGCAAAACCTGTTAAGGGAGTTAAAGATCTCAATAAAGATGGATCAGTAAACTGGCAAACTAGTGAAGTTGACATATGGGTCTATTTCCGTAGCCCGTTAGACATTAATCAAACTACAGGAATGTACGATTTTAAATCACCTAACCATACAGAAGATATGACACTGTCTACTAAAGCAGGCCCGGTAATTGGTTTTAGCGGATTATATTGTGTTACACTTGTAAAAAATAATTTTAATAAAGGTCAGTTTAGACAAACATTAACCGGCTACAGAAGAAATGCTCAAGAGCTTACAAAAACAGCAACTCCTGCGCAGACATATAACGTATCTACACCATCGCCGGCGCAGTCCGGTGGTGAACGTGGAACAAGGGGTGGAGCATAATGGACGGCTCTACTAACGAAGACCACATCTCGTCAACAACCGCTACTGTTAAAGCTGGATTGTACTTGGGTACAGTTGTTGCAAATCTTGACACAACCTATATGGGAGTGTTGCAAGTACAGCTTCAACGACCAACCGGTGGAAACACAACAGCAGGACAAATTGTTAACGTAAAATATGCCAGTCCTTTCTTTGGTAGTACCGGCGAAGAATACGTGTCTGATGTTGACGACTACGAAAACACGCAAAAGAGCTATGGCATGTGGATGGTACCACCTGACACTGGCACAACTGTAATTGTTGCGTTTACAAATAACGATACAAAGTATGGTTATTGGATTGCTTGTGTACCTGACCTTTCAATGAACTTTATGGTGCCAGGCTTAGCCGCAACTAAATTTATTAGCCCTGACTCACTTACAGTTGACGGCAAAAGAGTACCAGTTGCAGAATACAATAAAAAATATAATCCTGGCACACAATCAGACCCAACAAAAATTAACAAAGCTCAACATCCATTTGCAAAAATATTAGAGTTGCAAGGATTGTTAAAAGACGATGTACGAGGTATTACAACTAGTGGTGCCCGCAGAGAAAGCCCAAGCAATGTATTTGGTATTTCCACCCCAGGTCCGTCAGATAAACAATCTGGTGCAAAACGTGGCCCTGTTGGCAAAGAAGGAGAGCGTGTTAATAATTTTCCTGTTAGTCGAATGGGCGGCACAACGTTTGTTATGGACGATGGCGATGATAAATTTCTACGTAAAACTCTAGCAGGTGAAGGTCCTCCGGAATATGCATCTGTTGAACAGAAAGAAACTGACGGTGATATTAAAATTCCGCACAACGAATTATTTAGAATCCGTACCCGTACCGGCCATCAGATACTATTACATAACAGTGAAGATTTGATTTACATTGGTAATGCAAGCGGAACATCATGGATCGAATTAACTAGCAACGGCAAAATTGATATCTATGCAAAAGACAGCATCAGTATCCACACTGAGGAAGACATTAATTTTACTGCTGATCGAGATATTAATCTCGAAGCTGGTAGAAGTATCAACATGAAAGCAGCCACTGATTTTTATTTAGAAACAGTTGGAGATGCTTCAATAATTATTGGTAAAGATGGAAAATTAACAACTACTGGTAATTTAGATATCAACACAACAGGACATAATTGGTTCACAGCAGGGCAGTCAACAGAAATAAAAAGCGGTGCAAATCATGTTGAAACAGCAAAAGAAATTCATATGAACGGCCCTGAGGCGTCGCCTGCTGTAGTCGCAACTAAGTTACAACCCTTTGATGTACCAGGTCCAGCCGGAACACAAGTGCAATCAATTATGCTACGTGTACCGCAAGCTGAACCGTGGGAACATCATGAAAATTTAGATCCTATAAACTTTACTGCTCCTAAAACTGACATAACTACAGGCGCCGCAATACCAACACCTAAAGCATGGAACGAGTATTCTATAAAAACAGACACCTTTGAAAAGTTTCTACCGCCTGAACCGGCACCAGGAGATCAAGCATGAGTTCAAATCCAAGATTATATGATAAGATAGTTTTAAAACCAGGAATGCGCAGTGACAACGTTACGCCTAAGATGTACAAAGGTTTTAGTACAGTTAATGCAGATACTGAAAATTTTGCCCTATACGATTTTCAATTAATTCAGCAAGACTTGTTAAATCACTTTCATACTAGACAAGGCGAACGTTTAATGAACCCGGATTACGGCACAATTATATGGGATTTACTATTTGAGCCGCTAACAGAAGATGTTAAAAATGTAATTACAGACAATGTTAATTCAATTATTAACTACGATCCTCGTATACAAGCAAGCCAAGTAACTGTGGTTGCATATGAAACAGGACTGCAAATAGAATGTATTTTAACGTATCTGCCATACAACATCAGCCAGACGATGCAACTACGGTTTGATCAAGCAAACGGACTCATGTTAGGATAAAACACCCACATAATTTTATTCAATAAATACATGATATAGGATAAATCATGAGTGTAACTACTAGACAAAATAGATTATTAGTAAGCGAAGATTGGAAAAAAGTATACCAATCTTTCCGTAATGCGGACTTCCAAAGCTATGACTTTGAGAACTTGCGCCGCACAATGATCGACTATATTCGTCAGAATTATCCAGAGGATTTTAATGACTATATTGAGTCTAGCGAATACCTTGCCCTAATTGATCTTATTGCATTCCTGGGCCAAAGCATAGCTTTCCGCGTTGACTTGAATGCCCGCGACAACTTTTTAGAACTGTCTGATCGCCGTGAATCAGTATTACGATTAGCACGTATGTTATCCTATAATGCTAAACGTACTGTTGGCGCAAGCGGCTTATTAAAACTAACAACTGTATCTACAACAGAAACTGTAGTTGACAGTAATGGACGAAATATTGCAGGACAGACTGTTACTTGGAACGACCCAAGTAATTCAAACTGGTATGACCAGTTCATTAAAGTAATTAACTCTGCAATGCCAAAGACTCAGCAATTTGGAAGTCCGGCAGATAGTCAAACAATTTACGGAATCCCAACAGAGCAATATCGTTTCCAAAGTATAACTGACGGAGTTCCAGTCTTTGGATTTACTAAAACAGTAGCAGGCCGTCCAATGAACTTTGAAGTAGTGAGCACTACATTCAAGGGACAAAGTTATATCTACGAAGAAGCACCTAAAGAAGGTAATCCGTTAGCGTATGTGTATAGAGATGACGGTAGAGGCCCAAGCAGTGCAGGGTCGGGATTCTTCATGCGATTTGTGCAAGGTTCTCTAAACACCGGAACTTTTACAATCACACAACCAAGTAGTAACGAATCCATTGACATTGATGCTGAAAATATTAATAATGATGATGTGTGGTTATATAAACTTGATCAAGCAGGTCTTGAAACTGATGAGTGGACACAAGTTTCAAATCTTGAAGCAAACAACATTATCTATAATAGTTTAAACAAAAATATTAGAAATATTTATAGTGTTATTACTAGAACAAACGATGCTGTCAGTTTACAATTCAGTGACGGTACTTTTGGTAATTTACCTCTAGGCACGCTACGTGCTTACTATCGTGTAAGTAATGGATTAGCATATTCGATCACAACACAAGATGTTAGAAATGTTAGCATCAGTTTTCCTTACCAGTCAAATAATGGTCAAACTGAAACTCTTACACTAACTTTAAATTTAGCAACCGGAGTATCAAATGCCGCAGTTGCAGAATCAAACGACACTATCAAGGCTAATGCTCCGCAAACTTATTATACACAAAACAGAATGATTACTGGTGAGGATTATAATATTAGTCCTCTGGCATCAAGCACACAACTTGCAAAAATTAAATCAATTAACAGAACAAGTTCTGGCATTAGTCGCTATTTTGATCTATCAGACCCAACAGGCAAGTATAGTTCAACTACGTTATTTGCCGATGATGGTATTATATACACCGAATCATATAAAAGTTCTTTCAGATTTTCATATCAAAATAAAACAGACATTGAAGGTATTATCTACAACAGTATTTTTGAAATATTAAAAGATATTAATCTTCGCAATTTTTATTATGCTACATTTATTAACTTTTTAACAGCAAGTTTAGATATTCGCTGGTACAATGTATCAACCGACACAAACACTTCAACTGGATATGTTGGTGCAGCCAGCGGAACAACAATATATAAAGTTGGATCTTATACTGCAACCGATTTAAAATATTTTAAATCAGGCGCCCTAGTTAAATTTATAGCACCAAGCGGTTATTACTTTAACTCGTTAAATGCAAATATGCTAGTTCTACAAACGGGTTCTGTACTACCACTAGGCGCAGTTACATCAATATGGGCAGAAGTGGTATCTGTAGTCGATGACGGCACAGCAGTTAATAAGGGAATTTTAACTTCGGGCTTTGGCGCAATTACGTTGAATAGAGCAATACCGTCAACTGCAATTATATCTCAAATTATTCCTAAGTGGAGAACAGTTATTGATAGTAGTGTTATTACTACAATGATTGATTTAATTTTTGCTAATAAGCCATTTGGGCTACGATACGATGCAGTTACTCAAGTTTGGTCAATTGTATTTGAATTAAACCTAGATTCAAAAAATAATTTTAGTTTAGGTAAACAAGGCGACCAGTCTAACCTAGGGCAGGACGCTAGCTGGTTATTATTGTTTACTACTGACAATGAGTTTTACACTGTTACTACTAGAATGCAACGTTATGTTTTTGAAAGTAATCAGCAAATTAGATTCTACTTTGATAGTAGTAATAAAATTTATGACAGCAAATCAAATGCAGTTATTAAAGATTCTGTTAATATTTTAAGTATTAATTTACAGCC
>Ga0209443_1000016_pt1 | contig 110240 bp, 103 predicted proteins | sample LauGreBMM110DCMD_2_FD_187571 | JGI IMG/M metagenome (GOLD analysis project Ga0209443, IMG submission 187571) | Freshwater lake microbial communities from Lake Michigan, USA - Su13.BD.MM110.DCMD (SPAdes) (version 2) | ecosystem: Environmental > Aquatic > Freshwater > Lake | place: Lake... | reverse complement strand
ATCAATAACAAACGTTGCTCTACCTACACTTTGTTTTATACCCCCTTCGGGAATATAATTTAAACTAATATCAGTTGATCCAAGATTAATATTTGTATATTTCGTTTTTGCATTTTGAATTGCAATACTAACTTCGTCTACCAATTCTTCGTTATTATAATGACCAGGCGGTATTGAAAATTTAATATCTTGCGTTCCGTCATTAATTCCTGGCGAAATACCTTTTAATAGGAAAAAATTAGCTCCGTAATCATTCGTTACCGTATACCAAGTATAAGGTATATTTACTGCAAAATATCGCATGGCGACTACGTTATGTAATGTTTCACTTAAATTCACTGTATAACTACTTGCATTTTTATATAATTTTCTATCTCTGAATTTACTATCTAACGTCATAGTCCGCGTTATTGTCTCTTTCAATACTGGATTGAGTTTACCCTTGGTATATTGAAAAACCGCTGTTTGGGTTACAGCTTTGGATTCTGACTGACCTTTATTATCTTTTATGGCAACGTCTCCATCGTCTTCGACTTCGCTCGTTGTTAAAATAGCTTTATTTGGATTCTTAATTCCTTGGTCTTTTAATAGTTTTTCTGTATCCACAGATAACGAAGCTTTTTTTTTATTTTGCGGTTTCTTCATAGTTTCCATACCCTCTTTAAAGTCTCCACTTTCATTGTATTCGTTTTCTTCTTCGTCGTCGCCTTCAAAAAATCTATTATAAATCTCTTCAAAAAAAACAGACATTATCGGATTTGACGTGTCATTTTCGTATTTACGTATCATCATAATTATTTTTGCTTCCAACTCGCGATCCGTGGGATTTACTAAATCCAAAATATCAAATAATTCATTTTCGGAATATTGTGATACGTCATATAATTCATCGCTCATTTTATGTATATATACAAAAAGTTTATGTATTTTTATCTGAAATTATTCTCACTCTCTAATTCGAAAGTCTATGTTTAAACATTTTCGCTATAAAATCCACCAAGTCAACGATTTTACTGCATTTATATAACATATCCATCGGAAACGCGCGTATTCCCTGTAATCTTTTCATATGTCTTGGACCTGTAAAACATAAAACGTCAAATACTTTCATTATTGTCTCTTCTTCCTCGGTCATATCAGAGCGATCGATTCGTGTTTTTCCGATATATGTATATCGGTTATAGTTTTCATCGGAATATACTCGATATTTCTTTACAATAGTATGATTTCGCACCATACCGATTCCCATAATTTTATTATCTTCGTTATTCATTTCCAAAATAAACAAAATTGTATCCGGAGCTATCTTGGAATTATTAACCACCGGTGTAGGATAAATACATCCAATTTTATTGTTTTGTTGGCGATATTTTTCGTTTTCTCTCCATGTATTATTATTAAAACGCGTAGTCATCAAGATATTACGTTTATTGGTTTTATAGTCGTGGAAATCCGTATTGGATTCAAAGTATAATCGGCGCTTTGTTTTCGACGATAGCTTGGGTTCGTCATCGTCTTGATTTTCCATATGTTGGTGATTGTTTCTATGGTTTTATTCATTGAATAATACATATTTCAATTTTTTCTCAACGTAATATACATGAATCCAAATAAGCCAAAAATTAATATTACTAGCGACGAAATATTTGGTAATAATATTGATATAGAAACAATCGACTCTTCTCCCGGTCGCGTTACATTAAATATCCAAGACGATAATGATATTGAAGAAGCGCGATTTACAAATAAATTAAATAAGAGTCTGGATCAAATTAGCGAAAATTTCAATAAGTCGTTTTATAATGAATATATCAGTAATAGTCCGATTACGTTATCTCCAAATAATAGCGATAGCGAGTATGATGTTTCAGAAAGCGATAACGTCTTTGGTATACAAGATTTCGATACCGATGCTTTTCGTAAAGTTTCGCGTCGAGACGTGGAATCGAATCTGGATAAATATTACGACGATAATTCGTCAGTAAAGCATTCAAACGAATTAGACGTATTGATTACATATTTAAAAGGTCAAAAAAACGTATATATTCAAGCTAAAAATATATCACAGCATACGTTGAATGTTTTACTTATTCCTTCTATTTTAATAACTTCAGCTATTACTATTTTCGCACCATTTATTCAAACCTATTCTTGGAGCGGAGGGTTTATTTCAGGATTAAATGCGATTTCTACTGTATTGATATCGCTAGTGAATTATTTGAAACTAGAATCGTCAATCGATATTTTTTACCATACTGCGAATCAATACGACAAACTAGAAACGGGTTTAGAGTTTGTATCAAGTAAACTTTTGTTTATTGAAAATAGTAAAGAACGATCGCGTATCATCTTGGAAAAAATACAAGATACTGAGAAAAAAATAACCGAAATTAAAGAGTGGAATTCTATTTTTGTTCCGGAGACGGTTCGATATATGTTTCCCGTCATTTGTAATATTAATGTATTTTCGCTTATTAAGCGCATGGAATCTTATAAAAAAAGATTGGTTCTTAGATTCAGGGATATCAAAAACGAAATTCGGTTTATTAATTGCGCGCAACAACCATTATCTACTCGATATGAACAGCGGTTAAAATTATTATTAGATGTTAAGGAAAAAATAAAAACTGAATTATTATGCTATAAAACCGCATACGAATATGTAGACGATATTTTTAATAGAGAAATTAAAAACGCTCAAGATTATCGCGCGCAGTGGTGGTGTAATCGATCCAAGCCTCTATCGTATGATAGTAATTTAAAAACCAATCCGGTAGTTGATAAATATTTATCTTCCACATTTTCAACGGGAAGCGTCTAGGTATTTCAGGGATGTAAAGGCTTACGATTTCGCCTTTTTATCCTTTTTGTTTTATTTTTATTGGTTTTTTTATGGTTACCACCCTTAAGAACATTCACCTTGTCTACAACTGCATAAACGTATTTTTTCAAAAAATTAGATAATTCTTCATAATTTATAGTATAACATTTTAATAGATTTGGAAAATCCTTATTTGTTTCGTTTATCAATTCTTTTATTTTATCTGGTTCAATTAGGGTTTTGTTGACTTTATAAACACTTTCCCAAGTAAAAAATGAAGCGGATTCAGTTTTTTGTGTAATTATTTCCTTTAATACTAAATAATCATATAATTTTAAATATGCATCTTTCAAATAAGTATCATCTATAGCATAAGTATTATTACCAAACATTCCAGGTTCTTCATATTGGCAATTTTGTTTTAATATAAGAATTCTCGTTGTTTCTCCTTGTGAAATAAAATTGTCAAATTTAATTTCATTATTGCTACGTTCCACGACTGTATCTGCCGCCATAAAGGCGAACATTTCACCTATAAATCCCAAAACCATTCGTTTATATATTAATAATATATAATTTATAATATTTTACTGGCGGTTATTTTCCAATACCAAGGCATTTCGTATACTATTTTCGCATTCTCTCCGGATTTTAAGCGATTATATATATACTTACCATTGGCGGTATTGCCATTCCATTTCACCTTTATGAAAACACGTTTATAATCCGAATCGCTTCGTAACGGAATATCGGTTATTTTTTGTATTGAACCTATATTAAGTTTGGTAAATGTTTTCAAAATATAATCATTCGATATACCCGAGTCTATTCTTGGAATACATATTTTTAAATCCGCTACTTGCTCGTTATTATTCATAAGACACTCGCAATTTATTGGTTTTATAAGGTGTGATGGTTTTCCATCACGCCCTATGGTAGATTCAATTTTGTTAGAATACCATCTGCCTCGTATAAAAACATTTCGCCGTGAAATATATCTTTTTATAATTTTTAGTTAATCAGTGAGAGCGCTGATACAAACAAATATGTGCGGTTACGAGACGTATATAGTTACGTTATGGCTTTATATTTATTTAGATACAATGTAATATTGTGTTTGAATTACAGAAAACCAATATGTGTTTTATAATAATGACAGAGGATGCTATCGATCTATCTTGGTTAAATGATATCGAAAACCCAACTACTTATATTTTAAAAGAAATACCTACGTCGATTGATGTATTATTTATATATTTAAATAAATTAAATCATATTGAAAAAATTACTCGAGAAGAGTTATCAGTTAAAAATGGTATTGTAGAAAAAGAAGATATTATAGGTATTATTCAAAAACGAAGACAACCGTCGCCTAATACTCGATATAAATTATGCGATACCCTACTATTTTTAATGGATACCATTGATCCTATTTATATAACCGATTTTATCAAATCCGATAATAACATGAACCTATCATCTTTACCTATCATTAATGATATCAAAATTAGACCAACGATTACTTTCTTTCATGATATGAATTCGCTATATGTTATTTTACAAGAGATGATTCCTATTACAAAACCGAAACTTGTTCCGCTACCTTCGATTTTAAAATCGCCGGTCAAACCAACGACTACCGATACAAATAAAAAAACAAAACGCGTAAGAATATCACCGGATGTTATTGAACGTAATAAAAAGACCGAAAAACGTCGAGATAATTAATACGCTATATGCATAAACCATATAAAAATTATATTTGTTTACTTATAGCTAATGAATTGCTCTATTGAATATCCATATCTTCCCGTTAAAACCGACCATGATAATATTCAAATCTCAATTAACGAATTATGGTTTAATCTTTCGCGTAAGAGCGATAAAGGATTGAGTGATTTTAATCGCGAGACCTTGGAAATTTTAAAGCTATTAAAAACCAAGGTTCGTAAAGACCCATCGTTTATGAAGTATATAGAAATTATGTTTTTAATGATAGCACATACTCGCGATATTGCATTTGGGCGAGGAGAACGTGATATTGTATACGGTATGTTATATGTATGGTATCAAATCTTTCCCGTATTAGCAGTTTACGCGCTTGATTGCGTCGTGAATTCGCATAATCAATCAGATTTAACTTATGGTTCTTGGAAAGATATTGCTCGGTTATGTGATTATATTCGCCGGGAATCTCATAATGACGATCATCCTTTAATATTGACAGCAATAGAGATGGCGAATCGTCAGTTACGTCTCGATATATTAAATTTACGCGACGGAAAACCTATATCTAACGTAAGTAAGTGGATTCCCCGGGAAAAATCAAAGCGTGATTGGTTATATGATATGTTTGTTAAGGATTTCTTTCCAAGAATGCATCTATCACGCGATTCATTTGATATAAAACTCAAATCCTATTTTTGGCATAAGTCGAAATATCGTAAGATACTTTCAAAACTTAATGCGCATAACAATACGTTAGAAATCAAATTATGTGAAAATAAATGGTCGCGTATTGATTTCCGGCGCGATATGACAAATGAAGCATTAAAAAAATACTGGAATGTCCTTATGAATCAAAAGGGGGATTATATGTTATTTGATCGCGTCGAAAGTTCCCAAAAAGCGCTTCAATATGTTCAAAATAAATTTACCGAAGTATTGACTTGCAATTCGTCTTATAATATACCTTGTTCGGAATTTTATTCATTGGGTAAGTTAGTAAAACGAGCCATTGATCTATCATTGGCGCAGCGGAATTTCGATCCCTCGTCGTTGGAATATATCGCACATAAATATGAAATTCATATTATTAATACTATATGGTATAGAATTTCAAGTAAATATAATAAATCACTCGGTAATGTTATTCCCATAATTGACGTTTCATTAACCATGGCGGCTACGGATGAAATTTATTCCGCAATTGGTTATGCTTATTTAATAGCTGAAAAATCGGATATTAAAAATAGAATGATAGCATTTTCTCATCAAACGGAGTGGATTAGTTGGAAAGAAACGAGTTTTGTAGACGCAATTAATGATATAATGTCTCAATTACCGTCATTTACAAGTAAGCGGTTCGAAGGAGTGGTTTCTCTATTAAAAGAGGCGTCTTTCAATACGCGTTATAATTTAAATAATACAAAATTAATATTAATTTCCGATTTCGATGAAACAATAACCGATGATCATAATATTATATATTGGAATTTATCAAAACAATACGTCACCCCCGTTAATACTAATCGTTTTATTTCAGGGGATTCTATGATATCATTCTGGCAATTATGTAATATATTATCAACCAATAACACGCAATTCGAAATCGTCTGTAACACATTATATAATTCGCGATATGCGAAAATGCGCGACCGTTTTATTAAGGTTACTTGCGATCAACAATAAGAGGATGGGGGTCATTTTTTACGATTTTTTATTTCTTTATCTTCCAATAATTGACTCAACGATGCTTCTGTTCTAATTTTTTTTATTTTTTGAATAGAATCGTGATGTTTCAAATAGCGCCCAGTTTGATTTTTAAATAAAGTATATTCCATTTTATTTATTTTTGCAAATACTGTTTTGATTGCTCCCATTGTTATTGATATTTCCTGGCGCTGCGTGGGTGGTGCTAATATAACGGCTTTAAGAATACTCAAATATTCTTTTATAAAACTAATATTGGGATTTTGGTTTATTATATCTGAATAAGATAACTCGCGTATCATAATCACAGAAAGCGCATAATTATCCCAAGTCTTATGAGTATTTATTAGAGCATCCATGAATTGTTTCCATGTCTTTTGGTGGAAACTATTTACGAATTTTACGATTTTTATTTTGAATAACTCTTTTTCCTTTTCGGTTATAAATTGCTTTACGCCTTCATTTTCCATAAGATAACTTGATATATGTTCTTTTATTTCATCAATGGCTGCCTTTTTAATAAGAGATTTCGGTGACTCTGTTTTGTTTTTATAAATACGTTTTGTTATATAGCATAAAAGATTTATTTCTATACACCAGCAAGAGTATTGCGCATATAAGGTATAAAAAGCGTCCGCGTAATTTGCTTCTGTCAGTTTATTAATTTGAAATGATAATCCGAAATCAATAATAATAGGTGTTTGATTAATATCATCATACATAATATTATTTTCTTTCAAATCGTAATGGACTATACTTTGGTTTACTAATAATTGTAGGCTTTGTAAAAGATAAATATGACTATCTATTATTTTCGTAAAATATGCGCCCACATTTTTTGACATTAAACTATGATTTGAAGTAGTTAATAAATTACCTAAATAATCACCTAACGTATCTTTACCTGCATATTTTATTCGATTAGATACGAATCTAGCTCGTGTTTTTTCGTCGGTTGAATTTGTTATAACTTCGCATTTTTTTATTTCTGTTGACCCAATTGTTGATACATCAATCGGACAAGACTCTATTATTGGTGCAAATCGATACTGATATTTTGGTATTTTTGTTATTATTTTTCCAAGTTCGGTTTCTCTATTCACTTCGGCGCTATCTACTTGCACTTTTGTTATATATTGGTCGCTATCTATAGTTTTTGTTCCGCATTTTAATCCTGGTCTAAATACACATCCAAAAGTGCCTTGATTAATAAGTTTTATTATCTTAGACGTTTTCGGTTGTATTTGTTGTGCCATTTATTATACGGGGTTATATTTTATTCAATAAAGTAAACCTGTTATATATAATAATGCTACGTATGAAAATGAATATACCTTCAGTAAAAACTCCGGAATATTCGTCGTTATCATCTGGAGATATTACCAGTCCATCTGGGACATTCGTTCTCTATTTAGAGCCATTATTAAATACATATTATAAGTCTTACCAAAACGTGATTACTTTGAATAGTCTCCCGTCTGGTCCACTTGCTGAAATGGTCGTGCAAATTAATATGCCGAAGCTCTCGCCATTCCAATCCGCGGCGGCATATGCTTCGCCGTTTTATAATGGTAGTAATTGTCGTTGGGTTTTATTGCGTTATCCGAAATCTATTATTGGAGGCGTTGGGTCTGGTGCTTTTAAAAATGCGGACTCATTTATGAGCGCGGACGATATACCCGCCGTTTTTGGATATTTGATCGATCGTGGGTATATAGTCGATACGTCGCTTACTAAAATGTTATATCAGTCTCGAGTCGAAATCGGAGGCGTTTCTGATAGGCAATTATCTGGCGATCGAAAAATGATTGCTATGGTAACATGGTCTACATAATTATCGTATAATATTATAATGATTTATGATATTATTGTTCTAGGCGGAGGCATTGCCGGATTAAATACAGTTTATGAAATTTCCAAGAGATTTCCGTTGAAAACAGTATTATTGGTGGAAAAAGAATCCAATCTTGGAGGTAAAGTATACACATACTCTGATAAACATATGACAGTAGAAGCAGGCGCGGGTCGTTTTAGTAAAACGCATCATCTAGTATTCAAACTTATCCATGAATTGGGTTTGGGGTCCAAGATTTCAGAGCATACAGGATCGGCGGTTTATGCGCCTATAAATAAGGGTATTCAAGAATCGTTATTCGACGCGCCTATGGATCTTACGAATGCGAGTGTATTCGATGCCCATTTGACGTCTGGATTGGACTTGCTATTGGGATCAAGTAAACTCCCAAACGCCGGGCTTATTGCAAAAGTAATTCTGGCGAGTAAATCCGAGAGCCCAGATACTTTGCGTAATATCACATTCTTGGAATATTGTTCCAAGATTTTATCAGAGTCCCAGGTCCAATATATCGCGGATTCATTCGGATATTATTCGGAACTCGTTGTAATGAATGCGCATGACTGTATCAATGTTATCATGTCACTAAGTCCTTGGAATAAGTTCTATGGGCTCAAGGGTGGATTATCACAAATAATCGATGGTATGTCCAAGATGATACGTAAGAATAAAAATATTAAGATTTTATTAAATCGCGAAGTTAGGAAAATCGTCACCAATACCGGCGGTATTATTGAAGTAATTACGAACGATAATTCGTTTCTTGGAAAAAAATGCGTATGCGCTTTACCTGTTCGCGTCTTGGAATCGATAGCGTTTTTCAAACCATTGCGACCTATATTGAAAAAAATCAAATCTCCTCCTTTATGTCGTATTTATTCCAAGTTTGATAGCGTATGGTTTCGCGGAATGCCCAAGATGACTACAAATAATAATCTTCGAATGATTATCCCGATTAACGAGCGCGCGGGGGTTATTATGACGTCTTATTCGGATAATAAATACGCAGAGTTTTGGCATCGGTTATATAAAAAATCCGGTGTCAAAGGAGTAGATACCGAGATTGCACGGCTTATGAAACAAACCATTGGGATCGATATTCCAAAGCCTGTGGAAACACGCGTGTTTTATTGGGAATCAGGCGTCGGATATTGGGGTCTTGGAATTAATAGTAAATTAGTATCTAGACAATTGGTTCAACCATTTGACGAAATACCGGTATATATTTGCGGCGAAACTTTTTCCGACGAATCGCAGCAATGGATGGAGGGAGCATTAGAGACTAGTTGGCGCGTCTTGGACCGAATTCTATAGGGACTCCTTACAAAATCACAATTCTGATTTTGTAATTATATCTCTGATTATTGTAACATGTGGTTTGAATGTATTACGGTTTTATTCATATTCGGTCTTACTCCTCTATTAAATAAACATATCTTGAATCATATATCCGTCGAGACATTTATTTTATTTAGTGCCAGTATTACATTTTTATTTATTATTAGTTTCTTCGCGTTTTTCCAAGATAAACTACGTACTGATTTGATAACATTCTCAAAAAATCCGCACTTATATGGTTATATTATATTAACTACGCTCTTAGTTTTTGTAGTCGCTGAATATTTATATTTATATTCTATCAAAAAATATGATGCGCATATTATTGTTCCTATTATTGCATCTTATCCACTGATTACAGTATTATATTCATATTTTTTTACGAAAGAGTCGATCACTTATTTTCATGCGATTGGGTCTGTATTTGTTGTAACCGGTATAGTGTTATTAAATCAATAGAATAATCCAAGATATACACCGATGAACATTTCATAACTTGTGAAGTTCGCACACTTCGTGTGCGTCTTAATTGATTTATCGGCAACGTTGCCTTTGAACACTATCGCGAATTTTTGGTTTATGCCCTTGAATATTTGAAATGCACATAGTTTTAAGTGAAAATATAAACGTAATTGTATCATCCATCCATGTTATAATCCATACTAAATTATTCCCTAAATTTTCGCAATAATTGTTACCGGTATGCTCTGGCATTTTATAGTAATGATATAAAGTTTATTTTACTAATATTATTAATGAAAATGTCTTATCAATCTGGTCCTTATTGTCCGCATTGCTCCAAATTAAATCGATATTTGTCCCCTAGTGAACAATTACCAACTGATCATTATGTGCGTAAAACGCGCGATCCTAATAGCCCAGTTATCTGCCCCGAATTACTTAAGACACTCTGTTCAGAATGCGGAAAGTTGGGACATACAAAGTTATATTGCGTAAATAAAATGACATCTTGGAGAAATCAAACTACTACTAGTAGTCCTCCGGTAAATAATAATAAATCAAATAATAGATTTGCTGATCTATCTGACTCGGATAGTTCGATTAATAGCGAAGAAGAATTTTCTCCAGTAATATTTCGACCGCAATCTCCCGATTATCCCCCGCCTTGGTTAGCCGATGATGTAAATTAGTAAAAACGTATTAAACACAATAACTGTTTTATATCTAAGATAATGAAAATATCGTTTAGTAATTTTTTATTATTTGGGATGGCGTTTCCTTTGGGTCGATCGATTCGTAGTCGTAGCACGTTATCTATGAAGTTGAAAAAGGGGTCTTCGGGTAGTGATTTACGCGCAATGTCTCCAGTATATAACCCACGTGGGATAAATCAAGAGAACTACGTTAAGTGGTTAGAAGACCGTCGCGTCTCTATTTTACTTGGCGTTGGTCCTGCCGGAACTGGTAAGACACTTTTTGCATGTAACGCTGCAGTGAAAGCATTGAAGTCCGGAGAAGCGCAAAAAATTATTATGACTAGACCTGTTGTTCCAGTAGAAGAAGATATTGGATTCCTACCCGGTGATTTGATAACAAAAATGAACCCTTGGACGCGACCTATTTTTGATATTTTGACCGAATTTTATATGCAAAAAGATATTGATGCGATGTTACAGAGTGGGGTAATCGAGATTTCGCCATTGGCGTTTATGCGCGGTCGGACGTTTAAGCGCGCGTTTATTGTCGCGGATGAGATGCAAAACTCGTCGCCGAATCAAATGCTTATGTTGACTACTCGTATAGGCGAGGGATCTAAAATGGTTATTACTGGTGACTTGAAACAGAGCGATCGTAGTGTAGATAACGGTTTGGCGGATTTAATGAAAAAGTTGAAGAGTTATGGGGATTGCGAATCTATTAAAATGGTAGAAATGAACGTTGCTGACGTGGAGCGTAGCGCGGCTGTATCGAAAATATTGGATATATATTCATTTGTTCCTATTGTTCGGGCTTCGCCTAGTCCAGTGGCTTCGCCTAGTCCAGTGGCTTCGCCTAGTCCAGTGGCTTCGCCTAGAAACAGACACGATAATGATTGTGCATTAATCCCAAAACATTTACTTTATAAATCCGATCCTCATATTAGACATCTGGATAATTAAATCGCCCATTCTGGTATAAAAATTGATTTTATAGGTTCATTTTATTATATAGCATACAATGAATCTTATTTTATTATTACTAGTTCCATTATGTCATGGGTTTGCAAATTCACCATTAAGTAATTTACTAGTCACACGCGGAATTGCCTCAGGTATTCGAAGAGGAATTTATAATGAAATATCAATACAAAACAGTATTATTACTGGCATAGTTCAAGCAAAAGACTATCATAATTCGCATCCATGGATATTAAATGCCGCAATAAGTATTTTATTATGCGGTATATTATTAAAAACTTCTACATCGGATAATATTCAAATACGTTTATGGAAGCGCTATGTTTTATCTGAACGCCTAGCTAAAATATTTGCGCTAGTGTTTCTAGAAGTCTTAACCAAAAATATTGAATATGCATTTTAAAACTTGGTTTATTACGATCGATGCAGTTGCATTTTTATAACTAATCATAATTTAGGCATTTTATATATTAGTGACATATGTTATAAGAAATGTCAATATCTGTGATACCATTGAATATTTTTCAGAAATACAAAGACGATGTTTTAGTGGCTGTAAACCCGGAATTTTCTTTTTATTATTATGATCGAGACATCGCTATAACTTTATTGTCAAAACATTTTCCCTCTTCTATTCTAGATATTTTTAATAACGCGTCTGATGAAAACGCTTTTCAATTATGGAGATTAGCAATGCTTTGGGCGCACGGTGGAATTTATTTAGATAATGGATATCAATGTGTTAATGGATTTAAATTGACGTCACTTACCGATAAGGAATATTTTGCAAAACTAGACTCTAGGACTATAAATCCCTCTATTATATCGTGCTTGGCTAAAAATAAAACTATTTTTCGTGCTATACTTGAGTTTGATAATGGTAAAATTCGTTGCCATAAAGCAATGGAAAGTAATTTAAAATTTAAATCCGATAATAAATACATAATATTAGATAATAAATCCATTTTGAGACTTAATGAAAAAAAATCGTTACATATAAACTATGAAACGCATCCTTGTCCACCTATGCCTCAAATTAATAACAATAATTTAGTAAACGATCGACCCATTATGTGCGACGAATTTAATTCTTTAAATACAAACTTTAATTTTAACTCTCAAAATACGTTTTGTATATCCCTAGCGAAACGTAATGATAGATGGACCAATTTTACTTATAGAGCAAACTGCTTAAATTTCGAGGTTTCGAGATGGAAAGCGTCAACTGTAAATGATGTCGTTGATATTTTTTTAGATAAACTCACTCCCATTGAAAAAGCGTGCGGTCAATCGCATTTAAATATATGGAAACATATTGTCGAAAATAACATGAATTATGCCTTTATTTTAGAAGACGATGCTCTTTTTGACCAGCGTATGTTTAATAAATTATTAGAACTATCTAGTATTATTAAAACACATAATGTAAAATGGGACGCTATTTTTCTTAACGCGTTAAGTGTAATGCCTCTTAATCTTAATGTTTGGAGAAAATCTCATATGCAATATTTATGCGGTGGATATATTTTATCATATCAAGGTGCCAAATTTATGTTAGATTCATATAAAGATCGTTATGAATGTTCTGATCACATGACGCTCCTATTACAAAAACAGGGAAATTGTTATACGTACTTTCCTTGGTTAATTATACAGCAAAATTTGGATTCAAATATACAAAATAAAACGCATTTAAATTATATTGATAATTTAGTTAAGACACAACTCGAGTTAGCAAATTATTCATTAGATAATTATAATCCGGTTTCTCTTAACCCCCGTAATAAAACAATAATATTTATTGATTGTAAATCCCCTTATTTGGGATTACCTCTCGGGGACGTAAATCATTCTACTATTAAACAAAAAGCAATAGGCGCGTCTGAATATCAATTGTATAATTTGATTCGCGAGTTTTCAAAAATAGGCATGAATATAATTTGCTATAATCAAACACGTTCCGATCAAACTATTATAGACAACGTTGTCTATAAACATATTGATTCTTTGAAATCAGATACGTTCTCACTAAGTGACGTATTTATAGTTCAGCGCTCTTGTTATTTTATTCCTCCATTTAATAATAAAATATTTGTATGGTGTCATGATTACGTCTCACCCGAACTGTTTATAATTCCACCTCTTTCGTTTAACGAATCTATTCAAACAATTTATAACCGGAAAAATATTAATTTCGTTTTTAATAGCGAATATACCAAAGATTTATACTTGAATTTTATTAATAAGAGTAGTCGTATTCATTTCGAAGATAATAGATATAAATTGATATATAATATTTTATACGAAGACGACTTTTCTGATTTTTCTAATTTGCACGTTAATATTGATAATTATATAGTATTTGCGTCAGCTTGGTGTAAAGGAATACATAAAATAATAGAGCTATTTCGTTATATTATTAGCGTAAATAATGATATTAAGTTGGCGCTACTTTCACCCGGTTACGATTACTCCAATTGGGAAAATTATAGACGTCAGTTGCTGAGTGAGTTTGGAAACCGTGTAATTATTTATGGACCTTTGGATAAACATAACTATTGTCGTGTTATCAAATCTGCTATTTGCGTTTTATCACCTTCGTTCTTTGAAACTTTCGGTTGCGTTTTTGCCGAAAGTTATTATTTGGGGACGCCTGTTATAGCTGATGTGAATAGCGGTGCAGTTAAAGAGATTATCGGAACTGATAATATCATCAATTATAATAATCCAGAGCTTGTATATAAAAAAATAATACAGTTTATTCATAATCGCCCGGTAGTTCAATTGAATAAAAAATTTTTATTAGATGAAAACCTTTCTATTTGGAAATATATATTAGAATTTTAATTTATTTTTGATGCTAATAATCCCAAATCGAGTGTTGGTGAGTTTAGGTCTAAAATAAATAACTATAATGTTATTCAAATTATTATATTTTTTGGACGTAATTTTTCGTTAATATATATTTATTATTATATATTAATGTCACAATATCAAACTATTCCATTGAATTTGTTCCAGTTTTTATCAGATACTGACGTTCAGTCTCGGAACTCTGAATTTAGTTATTATACTTTTGAAATGGAATCAGCCAGATCGTTTATCATAGAGAAATTTCCCAAGTTTTCCGAGTCGTTAGATAATATCGATGAAAATTACGTTATGGGTCTATGGAAACTTTGTTGTTTATATGTGCATGGGGGGATTTTTTTGGATAATGACTATAGATGTGCCTATGATTTTAACTTAATGGAACTCACTGATAAAGAATACTTTTTAGTAACGGGTCCTATGAGACTAAGTGGATCTATAATATCGGTATTTCCAAATAATAGAAGCATTCGACGCGCGATTGATAGCTATAATGGACGGTCGTTCATTTTTAAACAGGGCGCAGTGAAACCCACATTGAGAATAAATCGCGATGAGGGTATAGTTACATTAAATAATAAAGTCATTATCAATTTTGGTAATAAAAAATTAGATATTTGTGATATTAAATCCATCTATTTAGTTGACGTTTATCGCGATACTAGCGGTAAAATTCCTTTGAATTTATTCCAAACATGGTATACGAAAGATTTACCTCCCGAGATGAGAAAATCCGTTGAACTATTGAAATCACAGAATCCCGAGTTTACGCATTATTTATTTGACGATGCTGATTGTCGAGAATTTATTTTAAATAACTTTGACTGTTGTGTAGTAGACGCTTTTGATCGATTGGTCCCGGGTGCATATAAAGCCGATCTTTGGAGATATTGCGTTTTATATATTCGAGGAGGCGTGTATTTGGATATTAAGTATCATTGTGTAAATGAGTTCAAATTGATAGAATTGATAGATAAAGAATATTTTGTTCGAGATCGACCGGGTTTTATTCCAGAAAAAAAAAATGGATGTGGAATTTATAATGCATTCATGATATGCTATCCTGGAAATGAAATTTTATTGAAATGTATTTATCAGATTGTGAAAAACGTTAAAAATAATTATTACGGAAGTTCATGTTTATATCCTACTGGTCCTGGGCTCGTCTGTAATTTTTTTTCTAATGACGAAATGGATAGTCTTATTCTTGACTTTTCTGTGATAAACCTAGTAGATTCTATTTTATATGGTAAAACTCGAATGATATTACAAAGCTACCCCGAGTATAGACGTGAACAAAAAATCACTCAGGTTAACTTGGACTATAAAAATATTTGGCAAAATAAAAATATCTATAAATCAAAAAACATCAATAATTATGTTTCCGTTTATAGTAATAACATAAAGGCTAAATTTGTTTCCAATATCACCGGAGTATACGATAAAAATGTTTGGTTTTCTATGTTCAAATCGCAATGTTATTTAAACGGAATAACATACGCATGCGAAAGAATAAATAGGAGTAAAAAAAATGGACTGTGTCTCACTAAAGAATTTGATGGTGTTGTGTTTTCTAATATAAAAGTTGGTCTTGATATAGAAGCCGAGGACCCTAGACTATTTAGTTTTGAAGGCGAGATTTATATTGTTTTTATATGCCTATCTCCTTATCCTGATCAAAATAGAGGTATTGGAATAACAAAGTTTGATTTATGGGAGCCTTGTTTTTTAAGGATAAGAAATATGAAAAATAACTATGTTGAAAAAAATTGGTCGCCGTTTGTTAAAGATGGTGTGTTATTATTTGTATATAATTACGATCCTTTGGTAATTATTCGGTACAATTTTAATAGAGACGGAATATGTGAAATTGTATTTAAACAAAACGACGTAAGATTGCCAATTGACACTTCTAAAAAATATTTGCGTGGTGGAAGTAATTTGATTCATTATAAAAATCAATATTATATTGGAGCTTGTCACAGTAGATTAGTTGATAAAGTTCCCATTATTTATAATACTCATATTGTTTTATTGGATACTTCATCGTGGAATATTCGATATTTATCAAAGCCTCTTGCTTACATGCACGATGATACGAATTGTAATCTTACTAAAATTCCGGGTACAAATATATTGAGACACTGTTCTGATATTCCCATAAATAAATCGTTACATATTATAAATTCGCCGTGTTCTATATATGAAAAAAACGGTCTTTTTTTTATTACAGTGAATATTAACGATAAAATTACTCTATTATTCGAATTAGAATTTGATATTTCGATAGACGATAACAAAATTTACTCGATCGGAGAATTAGAAAAATCAACTCTTTGTTATAGTAAAGAATTTATCGGGTCGTTATAAGATATCATTATGTCTAATGTTATATAGTTTCAAACTTGGGAACTAAATATTTATAGATACACGGAAAATAATAATTCCAATTGCGACCATGTTTTACACCTTTGCGAATTTTCAATGCAAAAGGTTTAAATTTCGATTATTCTTTTTATTTCTGATTCAATATATTTACATTGTCCTTGATGACTTAGTATTTCATTTGATAATGTTATGGCATTCTCCATTATTATTTTTGCTTTATCATCATTTTCAATTAACCATTCAATCTTTTCTTTTACATCACTCAAATCATATTTTACAGGAACGTAATTATACATAGGCTTTAACATTTTTTTAAACCACCAATTGTTATCTGGATGAGTTATCATTATAGGAACTGCGCCTGATCCAAATACCCATTGATGATTTGATGCTATTAGATTACCATCAATTATTAATATATATTTATATTTAAAATGCTTATCTAAACCACACCTATCTTCAAAATGCTCATTTTCAATGGGCATATTAATATTCCAATCACCATATGTTAATTTTACGTCTGCATTTATATAGTCAAAAAGTAATGAAACAGTATTTGTTCTGATAGAAGGAAACCCACCCGACGTTCCACCTCTCCAAAATGCTTTTGGTATTCGTTCATCCCATTTTGGATTAGTTATTGAAGACAAGACGTCTTTTAATCCTCTTTTAAATATATCATCATCTAATGGTAAATATATAATATTCGGACGTTCTACATATCTGGTGCATAATGTTCCAATTATTCGCAAAGTCGTCTTTTCTAATTTATTCATGTGTTCATCATATACATCTATATTTTCAAGACCGTCATTTTTTGAAATAGTAAATGATATATGCAACTCATTGCCGCTTTGTATTTCTTTTAAACATTTAATTACATATTTTTCAATATCACCCCCTATTTTCATTACTGAGTGATGTCCCGCCCAATAATTAACGTCGCTGCCAGTAGGTTTTGTTATATATAACATTATTTATATATAATGTTATATTATTTATTATTCAACTCCATGTTTTTCAATACCGAAGTGTCGTTATTCGTTACGCACGCCCGACAAAACTTGCAATCTCCGCAACCTTCGCCATCGTCATTTTCTTCGGGGATCTCTTCGCTTAAACTACAGCTTACGCCATGTTGTAGCGTGGCGGAACACATAGGAATATGTTTGGGGATGGGGAACGGTGACGGGGCATTCGGGTCGTCCTTTTTCTTTTCCGAGATTTCGATTCTTCCAAGAAAGGTATTGATGGTTAGTGGGAGTTCATCGCTACAGTCATTTCCTGCGTAAATATATGCGATTACTGGTTTTACGAGTTTCAGGAACTTGGATATGGATTCAGGGTCGTTGTATTCGCGATTCAAATACATGTTAATATTAATCTCGCGATTATTATTTACGTTATTCAAATTGATGACTTCTTGTTGTGGTCTTGACTGTGCTAGCGCTTGCCCTGCTGCTAGCGCTTGCGCTCTTGCTCGTCTTTCTTCCCTTGCTTTTTCATCATTCGCTTTCTCTTCTGCAATTTTACGTTCGAATTCTGCTGTGCGATCTTGAAGCATTTTCATGAGTCTCGCAACTTCGTCTTCTGATACTGAAGAGTTTGTTAGATGGGTCGGAGGAGATATTATTGTTTCCGGTGTAGTTTTGTCACATTTTTTTTGGTGCTTTTCCAAGATGGATTTATACACGTATTCTTTTCCACAAGCGCATTTATGTTTATTGGTTGATTGCTGTGTTATTGATGTTGTTATAGGTTCGGTTACTGAAGCTATCGCTTCGGTCGCTATCGCTTCGGTCGCTATCGCTTCGGTCGCTATCGCTTCGGTCGCTATCGCTTGCACAAGTCTCTTATGTTTCGCCGTTCCAATATGTCTTTCATAATCTTTTTTATTAAATCCTCTGTATTTACAAGGCTCGCATGCGTATTTGTTTGCGGTGTTCATTACATTGATTTATAATAATTTATCTAAATTGTTTCCAAGATTGTTATTTTTTATTAAAGGGGTTTCTAGTAGGGTTTTGGAACAGGGTTTCTTTTCAGAGTCTTGCGAACCGGGTTTGCGAAAGTGGGTTTGCGAAAGTGGGTTTGCGAAAGTGGCGACCCGATGATCCAGCACACCCGACGTCCGCATTTAAGCCCTCTTTCCGTAATATTATTTACGTCGTATCAAAAATAATATTCACCACTGCATATATGCAGCCAATGCTAACGAGAAATGAGTGGGATATCAAACTGGTAGTCACATCGTGTATTTACAATGTTTTCCAAGACCCAATTCGCTAATTTCGATTCAAACCCGATGATCTGAATATTATACACCAGACCATTACGCCAGACCATTGCGCCAGACCATTACACCAGACCATTACGCCAGACCATTGCGCCAGACCATTGCGCCAGACCATTGCGCCAGACCATTGTGCCAGACCATTGCGCCAGACCATTGTGCTATAAATCGGACCTCCCCTTCACCTTTTATATAGGGTTTCGATAAACAATTATTCGCCACTGCATGTATGCAGTCAATTTAACGGGAAATGAGTAGGATATCAAACTGGTAGTGACACCATGGATTCAAGGTTTTTCCAAGACCTAGAACTGTCAATACTAAAAAAGTATCTTTATCAATTATACTATATAACTATGCAAATGGACACTACATATATGATGTATGCGACACACTGTCATCAACTAGACACCAAACCATCGCACCGTAACTTTGCGCCCGATCTACTTGATAATTATCAAAAAATAATAATTATCAATACTGACCACTGCATATATGCAGCCAACGCTAACGGGAAATGAGTGGGATATTGAATTCTGAGTCGCACTGCATTTACGCTAACAAAAAATACATTATATACAGATTTTATTCACTCCCTGCGTCTAAGCCTCTTCATCGGCATCATCCTCGTCGTCTCCAGGCTCGTCGAAGCAGTCTTGTTCATCATCTCCGATCTCATACACCGCGAGCTCGTGAGTTCCCTTCTCCACAAACTGGGTAGTATACCACTGAACGAAATCGCTCATGGTCGCGAAATCGGCTGCCGGATCGAGATGCTCAAAGAAGCCCATGTTATACTGGGGGTCCCACTCGTTGATCTGCTGCCAAAGATCGCTTGGGTTGGATGCTTCGACGACGAAGTTCTCGTCATCTGAACTGGTGATCTGATAACGCTTGACTGAACCCTCGGCGGCTGCTTGGGACGCAACGGTCTCAAAGAACTGCTGCTCAAAGACGGACTCGGAAAGGCTGAAGACGGACATTTTGAAAGAACTGGTTTGGGTGTTTGGGTTGTTGGATTCAATATTTCCAAGATCCGTTTCAATTTTCTTTTCAAATCTGGGGTTTTTACTCTCCCTATAAAATATTTTTGTTCCCTTAAATCACATAGTTTTTCGCTCTTTCCTGCTTCGCTTGTTCCAAGATTCACCAAATATAATATCATTAAAACCACTAGTTTATAACATAAATATAATCAACACCACCTTGGAAATAATGGACCAGACCTCCCTTCTATTACTTTGCGGGGAAAGACTGTCGGGATTCGATTGAGAACAAAGACCCACAGTTTCACGCCACTTTCTCGTAAACTTATCCCGCAAGCCTGCACCCCCAGAATCGGACCTTTTCGACAAAAAATGCAATATATACAGTATCATACACCCACCCTATTGTTTATTGTCTGCATATCGGACATCGCCTGCATCTTGGAGCGCATTGAATACATACATTATGGCATCGGAATTTGACGGTCTCGTCTCCGAAATTGACGGTCTTGATAGCGAGAGTATGGAACTCCAGTGCATTGAGACAACACGGGCAATCTGGGTCTTTTTCGATTTGCTCTTCAATGGTCGCGCGATTTTGCTCGATCAATTCCGTTCTCGTTTTCCTTGAGAGCTTCTCAAAGAAAGCGGATTTCTCTCTCTCGAGCGCGCCCGGTATGGATTCCAGTGTCGTCTTATTGACACCAAGCCAATAGTCGCGCAACATGACGGCTTGACGCAACCTCTTCTGATGTCCCTTGATTTCCGTATCCTTCTGAATGATCTCCTTTTTCAGTCTGGCGATCAGAGACCTTCGTTGCATTCTTGGATTCTCCGTCGTCAGTTTCGTCTCCATCTCCGCGTATTCCGGTGAATGGATGATCACCTTCTTTCGCGCTTCAATGGCAGACTCATGCAGTCTCACCATTCCAATATAGCCCTTCAAGTATGATAACGTCATATTCAGATCATTGCATTTCCGCCGCGAAAGGAAGTCGGAGTCCTTCAGTTTCCCCAAGAGTTTCGTTTTGTTCGCCCAAACCTTGGGATTGAACCCGTCGATGATCGATTGCAGTCCCTCGACAACCACTCTCTCTTCTTCGGTGAACTTTGGTATTTCGCGTATCGGATCAGCGATCGGAACTCTTTCCGTTTGACTGACGACCTTCGTTGAAGAGCGTTTCAAGCGGATTGGATATGCCACCTCAATGGGTTTCTTCGCTCTTGACAGCCGTTCTTGGTGCAATTCATTCAACAGAGTATTCATTTTGCATGGGGATATTGACCCCGGTCAATTTTTTCAAGCCTTTCAATTTTTTCACCAACTTCAACTTCAACTTCAACTTCAACTTCAACTTCAACTTCAACTTCAACTTCAACTTCAACTTCAACTTCAACTTCAACGGATCTCTTCAAAACGATCATTCTCAACGGATCTTTCCAACTCAACGGATCTTTCCAACTCCCTTCAAAACGACCATTCTCAACGGATCTTTTTTTCCAAATTTTCAAAACGACCCAGATAAAATTGATTTGCTTTTTTTCGATCAGTTTCAAGATAAATTACCCAAACCAACCAGTTTGAATCCCAAAATGTCCGCCATCGAGATCTCCAACGTCGCCGCTTCCGCTCCCCTCGAGAAGAAGCCACGTGCTCCCAGGAAGCCCACGCTCCCTGCCAAGTATCAGAAGTTCATGACCTTCGGTTTCTCCTTATTGCGCAGTCTTCAAGAGTCTGGCGTCCTCTCTGACGAGGCACTCGAGTCTTCCTTCTCTTCTCAGTTGAAGCTCTTCGGCGCTCTCGACGACCAGACCGCCTTCTACCAGGCGTTCTTGGATGGTTGCTCCGCGCAGACCAAGGTCATGAAGAAGTTTGTCGCTGATCGCAACAAGCCTCCTCGTAAGACTCGTGCTAAGAAGGAACAAGATCCCAATGCTCCCAAGAAGGAACGCAAGCCTCGTGCTAAGAAGGAGACCACTGTCGTCAGTGATGCCGCTGCTAATGTCATCGCCGAGTTGACGTCCGCTGCGCTCGCCCCTGAACCTTCCGTCACTCTCACGGAGACCGAGACCAAGCCCAAGGCTAAGCCTGGACGCAAGCCCAAGGCTACTGCCACTGCTACCGCTACGACTACTGCCACTCCTGTCGATACTATCCCTCCTTCTATTACCACCGTCTCTTCTACTGACAACAAGCCCAAGGCTAAGGCTGGACGCAAGCCCAAGGCTGCTTCCACTCCTGCTGTCACCGCTACTGCTACCGCTACCGCTGATAGCGATGATGATGACGACGGCGAAACCATCCTCACCCGTGAAACCATCGTCGATGGCACTCCTTTCCTCATCGACCAACACAACAACCTCTATGACCCCTCCTCCCATGCTTTCGTCAGACAAATCTAAACTTAATCCCTTTCAAAAAAAAACTTGTATTTATTGTCACTTTGTTTTTTTTTCTTTTAGAGCACTGGGTGGGTTTTCTCTTCTTTCCTATCGCCAATGGGTGGCTCTTGGTTAGATCATTCTTTCATGAAATTTGCAGGAAGTCCGTCTAATTCCCACAATAAACTGCTTGGGGGTGCTTGATTTTCGTCATAGCCCGTTTTAGCGCCTACTAATTGCGTAACTCTTTTCACTACACCTCTACGCGATTTAGTATGAATCCATGGTTGTAAACATAAATGCGTTGATTCGGAGCCATAATCTAATTTTACACGCGTGCATATAGTATATTTATCGCCATGTTTTGTTAATTTCCATAATGTTCTCGATCCTTCGGGTGGCATATCCTTTAAGTTTACACTTTCGTCCAAATTTGACGATATATTATGAGATGTTATGCATTTATTGTTATCATTACATATTAATGCACCCTTAAATTCGCCCGTTTTATTTTTCTTTGCATATAAATTCCATTTCTCGCTCCCATCGTACTCCCACAGCGTCGTATCATCGTTATACGACTTTGCTGATATATACTTTTTGTCTTTTGGCGAATCACTAAATATCGAGTGCTTTAATGCTACTCCTCTTGCTTCCGTCGGACCCGGAATTGCGGTTGGTTGGGGCTGGGGCTGCGGCTGTGGCTGTGGCTGTGGCTGCGATTTGTTATATTTTGAATTGTTAAACTCGTTAGTGGAATAATAAGCTTCAAAATTATTGGCGGTTCCAATAACAATTAATGTCGCAATATCATCTGGACCCTTTTTTATGCAGTTGTTAGCAAACTCATATTTAGTTAGCGCTTGAACTATGCCGTAATTATTTAAATCTAATTTGTTATAATCATTCAAATTTTCTATATTCCACTGTCCCTCATCGTATGGAACTTTCAACCCCTCTTTTAAATTTAATAAATATTCAAACCCTTTATAAATGATAACAACTATTAAAATAAAAAATAATAATACACCAATTTTAATTCTCATTATAATTACGTTATATATTTTACCAAATATTCATCAACCCATCGTTCATTCGATTTACAAATTTATATAATCTCGTTTTATCAATGAGTTTAATTTGTTCTAAAATTCTTCCCTTTTCGTATTTTTCACCCATTAATTGCGCAATTAATCGTTGAAATTCGCTTATTATATTAAATTCGTTTTCTACATTTTTTTCTTCAGCATCTTCATTCGTCAAAAATAAATATCTACCATTTATTTTATAAACGTTTCTCTCGTTCAGACCAGTTATTTTAATATTTAAAAAATCAACATATGATAACTGAATGTATATATCCTTTACCACGTTTTCTAAATCAATATATCGCAATCCAGATTTAAAATCAAAAATGCCACGAGTTGTTCCTATATATTGGTTTAAAACTTCATCAAGAGACGTAATTTTGGTTTGAGATTTTCGTTTCAATTGAATTCGAATAATATTATCCTGACTTTCCAATAACGATTTCTCAACAGAATTTATTAAACCTTCTGCGTTTTTATTAAATGCATCAGTGCGCGAATTTACAAATTCTTCACTTTTATCAATAATGTCGTTCACAATTGATTTATTACCGCCCTTTTTTATGCCATTGTCTTTATTACTGTCGACTACTTCTAAATCAAGCAATGAAAAAAAATCGGAATTATATATCGTGTCTAATCCCGCTTTTTTTTCTATTTCAATAACAATAATAGATCCCTCCTCTGTTATTTTTACCATTATATAAATCGTTTATATATTTACACCCACTTCTTTAACTCAAGTTTGCTCGAAATGTAGCATCCCAACATAACCCACATGGCTCTTGATGTCAAAGAACCATTATATATAACCCATCCGAGCGCCTCGCAATGTGGAGACGGAACGAGAAACGCAGCCATAACAAATCCTTTCACCGAGAGCGGTGCACATACCATTGAATACAAATGCACCGAAGTGTAATGTATAACTGCCCAAATAAAATATATTGACAAGCAATTCAACGCCGGACGAATAAAACTATAATGTTGCTGAAACCCTTCATACAACATCTTTCCAGTGAACATTGATTGATCTACTAAATGCGTTCGTTTTGTTGTTATTAATAAAACAACAAAACGCAGAATCAATTTTCTAATTCACAGCAACCGACCTATTCGTTAAATCGCGTTCCAATTCGTCCAATAATGCTTCAGAGATAGCGGGCAAATCTACATGAGATTCCCACAAATATCGGCAAAATGCCCATTTATGCACATAATTGTCTGGATATAAATGTGCGTATTTATTAGACTGTAACACTTCCTTTTGAAAAGACGGCATTAAATCGTGATATATCTTCGGAAAAACATATGCTAACTGAACACTCGAGTTTACTGGCGAACGATTATTATTAATAAATGAATGATTCGACGACGGAACATGTTTGCATAAATCTTTAAGCAATGGAGGATAATGATAGTTATACTTCCATCTCCAATCAGGGCAATCAACTGTATAATATTTAAACACCCACTCCAATCCCTCTAAATAATTTTTACACAAAGACTCGATATTGCAATCGTGAAACAGAGACTTATAATATCTCTTTTCCCAACCTTTTTCGCTTGGACATATGTATTGTTCTTCCGCTCTATATATAACCGGGACGCTTTGCATAGTAAAATCTCGATCCTCTTCTTTTTCTATTTGCCAAGTGCGTTTATCCCATTTTTCTCGAACTCCATATTCCTGGACAATATATTCGTGTTCATTTTTTGCCATGGCTTCAATGAACACTCGCATCCATTTCCATTCTATTTGTTTCGTAATAGGAGAAATTAAAAATCGATCTGGTTTGGAGCCTATTTGATTTCTATAATTATCGAGTAATACCTGCATTCCATGCGTTCGAATGTTTAAGCTTGGAAAATGCGGTAAAAAATCATTACCGAGAAAAAAACATAACATTACGTAATCATATATACGCGCTTTATCTACATTTACGCAGCGCATCTCAGTAACTATATATCGAGATAGTTGAACTATATCCATAAAACAACATGAATTTGCTTCAGTTGAAGAATTATCGGATAGGCACTTCAAGCTTTTAGCAAATTCAGGCGCTTCTCTAAAAATATAGAATTCTTTGAACAATTCACAATGAAAGATTGATAACATGATTAAATCGGAATCCAGTCCATAAACAAATCCCGTATCTTCTGGATCTATTTTTTGTTTACGGATATACTGAAACATTTTATGTTCACCCTCGCCCTCTTCGTTTGAAGTTGAAACGATTATATCAAGCCCAGAATCATCCTTCGCGAAATGTCGAGTCAAACTATCAGACATCTTTTTCATGAATGCCGTCCCTGGAGTAATATTGGCAGTTGACCACCCAGAAGAATTATTCCCTACATTTTTATATCTTCGACTACGCTGCTGTTCCATTTTGGCAAGCGGAGCAACACCATCAAACGCTATATACACCGTTTTACACGGGTTAATTAAATCAATAAAATATTCTATTTTGGAAATAATTAAATCAATCAATCCATCCTCGTAAGAAGATAAAGGCTCAAAATAAGAAAAATTGCGAACTATATCATAGATAATAGAATTACAATCCATATAAAGGTGATCAAAGATTACGCCACTTGATCTCAGAAGTGATAATTTTCGTATAATATTCGGATAATTGTTAATAATATACGAAAAATAACTAGGTATGCCCATTACGTCTATATATATTGAGGTGAAACGTTTATATCATTTTTATTGAATAAATTAATATGGATACATATCCTATATATAGGTAAAACTAGACTATGTTATCTAAAAAATCTAAATCTGACACGACTTCAATCAAAATCAAACAAGAAGTTCAGACTATGAACCACAATATTGAAAATCTTCAAGCGTTCATTGGTGAAAAAGTATCGAAAATCTATGACATCATACAGAATACTATATTATCAATTCAGCGTTACAAACTTCTAGACATATTTAGTAATAGTGATATAATTTCAGCCTTGGATACATTAGACGATTTATATAAAAAGGCAACTATTCTTACTTCTAAAAAAATTACAAATCTATCAGAAATGGACCTAATTATTTCAGATTTACAGTTCATTTTCGATAGACTATCCATAGTCATATTTAATTATGGAACTAAAAATATTAATGATATTTTTTACGTAACTTGTGGAAGCGATTTTAATATTAAAGATAAATTATCCGAAGAACTACAAGCTAAATTTGATTTATTTAAATATGTATCGTTTATTGGATACAAAATAATAAATTACAAAACCAAATCAGAATCGAATTCGGTATCTCTATGTTCTGATAAGATAACCGAACATAGTATTATTATTGAAAATTCCAACCAATTAGAATGTTACGATCCAACCGCAATAAGTAGATCGTTTCATCATTCTATTTTTGGAGTGCGAATTGTAATCAAAAATGAAAAAGAGGGAAAGGCTTTAATATTATCAGGGTCAGTTGAAGATATATCTATCGAATGGTTATCAGAGAATAAATACATAAAAGCGCGAAAAAGCGAAATAATGCAACTAGCTTGCCAAAATGGCGATCAAGATATCGTTGACGCCGTCATTCTTAATCGCCTTATCGAATCTTTCACATTAAAAGACATTCTGGTTTACGGAAAGAATGATATTTATAAAAAATACATTACTTTGATGAAAGATATTCATTTCGTAAGATCTAGCAGAATAGATACGTTGATAAAATATTTTACAGACATGGACGTCATCCATCAACGCAAAATGATAATCAATCTATTAATTTATAACAAAGACTTGGAAGTTCAATATATATCTTATATGTTATACGATTTAATATCTTCCACTGGCAATGACACGCAATCTATCGATTCAATAGAACAAAAAATAATATACGACAGTTTCCCTTGGAAGATAAAAATGTTTTTTAAAGAGGCTATGAAAAACACAATACAATATTCGCAAGAGGCATTAAACAAAAGTGATAATAATCGCGTTTCATTAGAACAGCAAATTATATTAATGCGAACATCGGATTCCATAAAAGACCGTGCAGTTGCTAAATTAAAGGAAATAAAAGGAAAACCCGACGATCAAGGGAATAAGGCAAAACAATACTTGGAAGGATTACTTAGAATCCCATTTGGCATATATAGAGAAGAGCCTATTCTAAAAATAGTTAGAAAAATAAACGAAGATTTTACTGAATTCTCAAATATAAATAATGTATCAGTTATCAAAAAAAATAAATACACTACGTTTGAAATATCAAAATATATACGCGAATTTGAGGCGCTTAATAATCCGAAAATAATATCGTTCATGAAGACTTATATTCAAGGGTTAACTAAACAGTCTCTTGTGGCAGCAATAAAGTGCATAGAGACTGCCAAAAAGACTAAATTATTAACTAATTCTCAAACGAAACCTCAGCTGATTGAAATAATAACTAAATTCTTGGAAAGTTCGGTCTCGATGGACAGTCAAATATGTAAAAAAATAACGGCAATTGGAGGAACGATAGCAAACAACCCAATAGATCAGTTTGATTCAGCAAACTCCATAAAAAACAGAATCAAAGATCTTGGAAACGATATGACAAATATTACGCACATCTTGGACCAGTCCATATATGGACACAAGCATGCTAAAAACCAAATACTTAAAATAATATCACAATGGATCAATGGCGAACAATCCGGATACTGTTTCGGATTCGAAGGTTCTCCAGGTGTAGGAAAAACGTCGCTCGCTAAACGTGGGCTTGCTAAATGTCTCCAAGGCGAAACAGGCGAACCCAGACCGTTTGCATTTATTGCATTAGGAGGATCATGTAATGGATCGACCTTGGAGGGTCACAATTATACATACGTCAACGCTCAATGGGGGAAAATCGTTGATATTCTCATGGAAACTAAATGTATGAACCCTATTATTTATATTGACGAATTAGATAAGGTAAGTAAAACAGAACAAGGTCGCGAAATTATAGGCATATTAACACATATGATTGATTACACTCAAAACGACGAATTCCAAGATAAATATTTTAGTGGAGTTCCTGTTGATCTATCCAAAGCCTTATTTATATTTTCTTATAATGACCCAGAGCAAATTGACCGCATTCTCTTGGATCGAATTCATCGTATTAAATTTGATAATTTATCAGCTGACGATAAACACGTTATTGTCAATAACTTTATTTTACCAGAAATAAATCGCAAAATGGGGTTTGAAAACATAGTAGAATTACCAAAAGAAACCATTGATTACATTATTGAATTCTATACAATGGAATCAGGAATACGCAAATTAAAAGAAATATTATTCGATTTATACGGCGAGATAAATATTGAGCTACTTCAGAGCGGAGGAGATAATGCGTCAAATATAACTATACCCATTTGCGTAAACGTGGAAGATTTAGGTAAAAAGTATTTAAAAAAATACAAACGCATTCACGAGAAACTCATTCATTCGGATTCTAAAGCCGGTGTAATAAACGGACTGTGGGCAAATGCTCTTGGAAAAGGTGGAATTATACCCATTGAAACGTCATTTTTCCCTTCATCTACATTCTTGGATTTGAAACTAACCGGTTTACAAGGAGATGTAATGAAGGAGAGTATGAATATTGCAAAAACATTGGCATGGACGCTTACGCCCGACGAAACCAAGAAAGCACTAATGGAAAAATTCGAATCCACCAAAAACCAAGGCTTGCATATCCATTGTCCGGAAGGAGCAGTTTCCAAGGACGGACCCTCCGCAGGAGGAGCTATTACTTTATCCATATATAGCCTCTTCAATAATATTAAAATTTCAAACACCGTAGCAATTACAGGCGAAATAAATTTACAAGGCAACATAACAGCGATTGGAGGTCTAGATATAAAAATAATGGGCGGAATACGTGCAGGAGTCAAAACATTTATGTATCCAAAAGATAATCAACAGGACTTCGACGATTGCTACGCAAAACACAAGGATTTTTTCGAAGACCGAGGTATAAAGTTTCACTGTGTCTCTCAAATCCAAGATGTATTTCAATACGTATATGTGTAAAAATTATCGCTTACAAATTTCTATACATATTATAATATCATGGATTTAAACATTGTTAACATTGCATATTTATTTTTTAGACTCGCGCCGTTTATTATTGTTAGTTATTTCACGCTTCAGTCTATATTTAATCAAGATTTAAAGGGTCTTATATATTTAGTAGGATTAGTAATCGCAACGGTTTTTACTATTGTAATCGGAAACATTATTCCGCAGCCTGATCAGTTATTATCAGGAACGGGAGACAAATATTCAAAATTAAAATGCAATACTTTAACTCTTGGTTCAAATGAACCAATATCCAGATTGCCATTAAGTCAAAGCACATTTGGTTATACATTGGCTTATTTATCATATTTCATAGGCATTAATAATTTAACGACTCAAAATATACCCATTTTTGTGATATTCCCAATATTAATTGTAGCAGACATATTTTGGAGTGTATCGAACGGATGCTCATCAAATGAATTATTATTATCCGCTCTTATTATTGGAGGTGCAGTGGGTTCGTTATGGGGTCTTATTATAGATTCGACGAATATGTCGAGTTTAACTTATTATAGCGGCGTTAGCAATAGTGAAGTATGTTCTCAACCCAAACGCAGTCTGTATAGATGCAGATCGGTGAAAAAAACCGCTGCCTCTTCTTAATTTCATTTCAAATAACACTATTATGAAATGAAAACTTTATTATATATTGAAATGCACCATATTTGATGTAAACCAGGCGCGAATATTAGTAATAGAAGTTGATCTATATAAAAAATTAACACTGAGTTTCGAAGAAGATGAGGATTTATCGTAAACCTGAAAGAAATTCTGAATAATAGCAACTGTATTTGCTAACGCATATTTGCTATTTAGTTCGGACTGGGAAAATAAAGGAAAGTTTTTCTTAGTGTTTACCGAATTATGGAATCGAAACAGCATATCCTTCAAATCTTGTTTTGTTACTATAGTATCAAAATTAATATTATTCAAATATTTGGTTGCGTGAGCGGCGCATTCCGGGCAAGGTAAATTGATACAAATAGTTAAAATTATATTCAATAACTCTTTTCGTATTAAAGGAAATGTATCTTCTCTAACCTTTTCAGCAATGGTATGAAATAAATACCACGTCGGTGCACCCCAGGTAATTCTACCGGATTGTTCTTTTTTTATTATTTCTTTTTCGGATTCAGTCAGATCTTTCGATGTATTGGTTTGATTAACCACGCTTGGAATTAAAAATCGCACAGACGAAGTGTTTCCGTTTTTAGATGAATATTGCATTTTCATTTTTTATATATGTTTCAATCATAAAAAAATATAAAATTATAACAGCATTATATATAACATGGACCAGAAAGAACACCTTATTAAAAATATAAAGGATTGGGTAAGGATTGATAATGAAATAAGAACACTTCAAAAAGAGCTGGCTTCGCGAAAAACCGAAAAGAAAAATATATCAAATTCGCTTATTGAAGTTATGAAAAAGAATGAAATAGATTGTTTCGATACCAAAAGTGACGGGCAAATCTTATACTCCAAGAAAAACGTCAAAAAGCCTATTACGAAAAAAATTCTGCTAAATATATTATCCAATTATTATCAGGGTAACTCGACTAAAGCCGAGGAGGTTAATAATTACATTTTAGAGAATCGCGAGGTTACAGTAAAAGAGACCATTTTAAGAAAGTTTAGCGATTGATATTATTACACCAATCCAAATTCGGGGATTTTATATTTGGCACCGTCTTTGACATACTTGGCTACAATGCGCGGATTTTGCTTACCTTCAATAATATCTTCTGTTTTATAAACGTTATTCGACTTGTCAACGTAATAAACTATCCCCATTATTTCTTCTGCGAAAACGTCCACTTTTTGGATAACACCTGAAGATGCTAGATCCGAGTCATCGCGTTGAATGGTGCCATGAGGAGTCCCTTTAAAATGCGTTCCGCAATATTCGCTTCCATCTTTACATCTGCGAGTGCATTGTTCTCCATTTGCGCGCTTCGCTGAGCATCTATTTTGAACGGGTATGGCGTTTTTAATGCGTTTTCGCTTAATGAAATCGTCTTTTTGTAACGATAGGCGTTCATAATCATAAACGAACTCCATAAGTTCCGCGGACTTTCGTTTATCATCAAACGACAATTCTATTATTTTATTACGAATTTCATCCTTGAATTTCGTAATATGCTCTTCGATTTTCGTATTAACACGCTTCTCCATTGTTTTGTTTATACGGTTTAATGGTTATTTATAATTGATTCAATTTTATTGCGTTCTATGAAAATGCTAAGACATTGCGCCATTGTATTTTTAGGACCGTCTGTAGTATGTCCAATTACATCAGGATGATTGAAAATTTCGTAATCATTTCCGCCCTCCATAGTTTTATCTCCAAAAAAATGTATTTCATCATAATCAGATCGGGTAATATGATTTAAACAATAGGTTTTATCCCAACCTTTTGGAAATACGTCGAACGATATTTGACCACCTATTGAATAAGTTAAATTTAATTCAGAAAATTCTTTTTGCATTAATTCTATCATCTTTTTTCTAATTCCGCGTTCTATGTCATATTTTTCATATTCATTTCGTTCTTCTTTCGAGCAATTTCTACCAATAGGCGAAATATTTAACATACCCGTGCGGAATTCAATAAACGTCCCACGTTTTACAGGTATATCCAAATCCGCTATATATCTCATGGCAAAATTTACAATACATTTAATATTATCTTCGCCCAAATAAGATTGGATGGACTGTTTTTCAATGAGTTTTCCATTTCCGTAAGCAACTAAGCCGTTCTCTGAAAAATTATAATCCATTTTATCAACAATATCGTCTCCCATCTGTTCTTTCTGTTTTACTAAATCGCTCCCTCCAACAATGCCAATAGTTACATAGTTGCGAAGTTTCTGTAAAAATTCATGCATTTCAGAAGCGGCTTGTTCGCGAGGTTCGGTTAAAGTTCCATCGACGTCGAATAACACTAAGATTCTAGCGTTTTTTTCTAAAATGTTATCATCTGAGTTATCTCCCATATTTATATAAGAATCGACTGCATCTTTATTATTCTTCATGGGTATACATCCCGATAAAAACTGCAATAATCGGTTCATATATTATTTGCAATTATAATTAAATAATCAAATAAAATTTACACGGCGTGTTCTTCCGAATCCCAACGAATGGGTCGAATTTTAGTTCCACCGTCATATGGAACGGCGTAGTTATTATCCAAGAGCCATTTATTAAGATGTTCTCCGTCGCAGTAAATATCTGCTAACAGGCGTCCATATTTCTCAATAGATACGTTATTTAATAACACAATTCGACCTAGAATTCTCGCCGATAAAGCATTTCTTGCGATCTCTGCTTCTTCCTTCTCAGCAAACGAATGTGCTTTAATTTCTGCGCAATCAATTCCTCTCAGTCTTACTGAAAAACGATATATAGTGTCGCCTCCAGGAATGCGAGACGCTACTGTAATAGTGTCTCCATCGTAAACTTTCACAACCTTTCCAAAAGAAACGTTGGGTATATATTTCTCCGTATCCTTGTAAACAATATGTTTCAAATATTCCGTTTCGAATTTGCCAACTTGAATAGCCGGATTTTCTGTTAATATTGATACATTTGGGGAGCGGAAACAGCAAGACATCGCATTGATTATACACTTTCCGCAGGATATTAAAACGTTCATCTTCATTTAATATTAGAGAATATATTTATATTATTTTGAAAAAAAATAAAGTAAATATCTGGATATGATTATATTTTATCGGCATCAAGTTTAAAACATCTGATACACGCGTTTAAATAGTTCCTGAGCTTCGATGCACGCCTCGCGTAAAATCTGACGCACACTATTTTTGTCTGCCGGCTTTTCAAACGCGACGCGAACGGTGCTATCATCATTATGAGGATGGAACTTCTTGAAACCGCAAAACGACAACACCTTATCGCCTTGATAATGCCTCTCATATAAAATATACTCCAAAACCTTTCCGATCGTATAATCCTCGTTTTCAATCAAGACGTCGAAACAATAATCCATGGTCGTCTCGCTATTGAAAATCGGAACCGTATCCGAATCGATACCCTGGATCATATCAATGAATCGGTTTTGCAAAACGGCGCATCCTTTTTGCACGAGCTCTTTGTTTTCATAAACGCCCACGGTCTGCAAAACGTAATCAAAGCTATTCTCGACGTATTGACGCTGTGCATCCAACAAATAATAATTGCGTTTCTGAAATTCGATCTCAGAATTGGTTTGTCCCTCGGACTTGAGCTTCGCCTCTTGCGTTTCCCAAGCCTCGGTGATTTTCGCCGAATCGAGACTGTTTCCATAAGCGCATTTGGAAACCACATTATACATACTATTATATTTCGCCGTGCTTACAGAGAATTCAGCGGTTAATGTCAACTGTTCTCCGGGTATAGTATCGCTAATCTTCGGTCTTAGACGAGCGAAATCGATAAAATAGTTTGTAATGGAATTGGGAGGAAATATCTTGCGCGTTTCCTCTTTGGTCAAGTAATTCCCCGACTCCTTATTTTTGATCTTGAATTGTTCCGTGGTAACATACATCAAATTATCGGTTTCGTTTTTCACGTCGACGTCTAAAATATACTTATTGGGGAAATCCACGAGATCCTTGGTATGAATCGGAATACAGCTCAAGCGATGCTTCAAAATCTCGTTATGAAGACGTCCCGTGTTCACGGTAATATTGCACTTGTTTGTCTCGAATGAATCCGTCATAATGACCACACTCGGAATATCTGATAGAATCGTTCGACGCAGCGCGTTTGCGAAACAAACGTCGATTCCCGAGAGCGTAAACTTGAAGATATCTCCATCTTCGGCAATTTGCGAAATCTTAGGATCCATTTTTGTTGTTACTATTATATTAGGGTCTTATTTTTAAATCAATTTTCCTAGAACTCACATTTTTGTTACAAAATGCCGGTTCAATGATAGGAATATTACCATTTGTGACGCACTGCATGAATATAGTCAAAAATTATTTTATCTGTTAAAAATATTATACTGTAGTGTATGTATATATACTATAGTATATATGCAGTGTTCTAATTGCCATCGTGATAAAAAATGCAGGGACGGTCGAGATGGTGCTCCGGGATTAGATGGTCGAGATGGCAAACGTGGTGAAAAGGGATGCACCGGAGAGAATGGTTGTAAGGGGAACCCAGGACCTAAAGGCGATACTGGGCTAAAAGGTAATACTGGACCTAAAGGCGATACTGGACCAAGAGGCGATGCTGGACCAAGAGGTGATACTGGATCCAAAGGTGACACTGGACCGAATGGAAGCACTGGACCAAGAGGTGACACTGGATCGAACGGAAGCACTGGATCGAATGGAAGCACTGGACCAAGAGGTGATACTGGATCTAAAGGTGACACCGGACCAAGAGGTGATGTTGGACCGAATGGAAGCACTGGACCTAAAGGTGATACTGGACCTAAAGGTGATACTGGACCTAAAGGTGATACTGGATCTAAAGGTGACACTGGATCAGATGGAAGCACTGGACCCAAAGGTATGGCAAATTTCGCCGATTTTTACGGATTAATGAGTGGTGTTCCTGGTGAGGTAAATGATAACCCGGACTCCATTGACCCAGGAAATTCCGTTAACTTCCCCAGACCATTGGTTAATCCTTTTGGAACAATACAGAGAGTAGCAGGCAGTCCCTCTCAGTTTACCCTTCCTCCCGCTGGTATATTCGAAATTACATTCCAAGTAACCGTGCAAAATACAGGAGAATTAGTGGTTGTATTAAATGGCGCAGAAATCTTGGAAACGGTTGTCGGAAAATCAGGAAATGGAGAAATCGTCGGAATATCTATAATTTCTACTCCCGCAGGCTCTCCATCAATTCTCAGTATAAACAATTTATCAAATGCAGTTGCAGGTGGCATAAAGGTAGATGAAGCAACAGGAGCTCTCACACAACCGTTGTCGTGTCATTTAATAATAAAACAACTAATGTAATTACACTAAGCGCGGAAGCGCGTAATCATTAAAAAAATGCGTTCGTTCTCTAGGCGTTAGTAGCCCCCATAACATTTTAGTTTTATTCCCAATATTTCTAAATCCAGTTATTATTTGATGAACGCGTTGCGTATTTGCATTTCGGAGATCGAACCGGCGTTTCATAACGTAATATAAAACGCGAGGCGGCGACAATAATCGAAGAATATCCAAATGCAAAATATTTGCTCCATATCGAGTTCCGTATATTCCAGTATATATTTGGACGATCTGAGGAAACGACGTTTTGAAATCGCGAATATCTTCTTGGAGAGAAACCGGTTGCGTGGAATAAGTGTACGGAATGATGTGATTTATTATTACGTCATCTGGTATCCTATTCATTATTTATTATATAATAATGAATAGTTTATATTTTTTACACATAAAACGATGGATTGCGATGATGCGATTGCATTCGCGGTGCGTCCGTTTTTTTATAAAACTTGGAAATATCGTAATTATTGCTGGCATCATTCAATGTTATTCCTTGCATGCTTTGTCTAGTATCATAATGGGTTCTCCATTTATCAAATGCGGTCGATTTTTTCGTTTTATTACATAAATAAAACGCGATTAATAAGATCAAAACTAATAATATGCATCCTACACTAACTCCTACGATTGTATTATTATTTGAAATTGTTGATTGAGATGCGGATTTAGATTGAGACTCGATTAATGCGGTTGGTTGAATGGTAGGATGATACGTTGGCTGTGATATGGGAATATTCGATGGTTGGTTTGTTCTTGGAACAGTTGTGGGAGACATAGTCGTTGGAGATAATGACGGAATCGCACTCGGTTGAATGGACGGTCTTAAACTTGGTTTTAATGACGGAATCGATGTAGGTGGCATTGTCATTGTAAATAAATTATTTTGCTGAGAATATGGCATCATAGTGGGCGCCAAAAAAAACATTATTGTGGTTGGAAATAATGTAGGATATCTACTTGGAGTAATTGTTGGTCTAACCGTAGGTCTGATTGAAGGAATTGCAGTTGGTCGAAGTGTAGGTTTCGCCGTTGGGACGCGCGTTGGTGAAACCGTTGGGTTGGATATAGGTTGCCATGTGGGTTTTAAAACAGGTTGCCACGTGGGTCTTGTTGCAGGTTGCCATGTGGGTTTTAAAACAGGTTGCCATGTGGGTTTTAAAACAGGTTGCCATGTGGGTCTTGTAACAGGTTGCCAGGTGGGTCTTGTAATAGGATTCCACGTGGGTCTAGACAACGGACTGTTTGTTGGGATTGCCATTCTTTTTTTTAAAGCTATCGAATTCGATGTTCGTTTCCGTCTAGTCGGAAAAGACGTATCCGTAGATGTGGGATAAACCGTATTTTTATTAATTCGATTTCTTCTAGTAGGAAAAGACGTATCTGTGGATGTTGGATAAACAGCATTTTTATTAATTCGATTTCTTCTAGTCGGAAAAGACGTATCTGTGGATGTGGGATAAACAGTATTTTTATTAGGTCGCTTCGTTTTGGGTTTTGGACTTAATTTATCATTTTTACCACTTTTATGTCGTGTTCTATTATTGCTAAATGTAACTTTTGACGTCGGATTAATTGTTGAAGTGGGCGAAATGGTATCCCCAGTTGTTGTAGGTCGATTGGTTGGATATTCCGTTGGGTATCTTAAGTTATTGCTAAGCGATTTACCTCCTTTCAACTTGGATTTTATTCGATTTACGCGTGTTTTTACCTTGGACTTAGCATTATTAAAACGCCGCTTAATGCTGTTTGCCTTGGATCTAAATCGATCTACGTGCGTTTTTATACTCTTTACCTTGGACTTAGCATTATTAAAACGCTTCTTAATGCCTTTTGCCTTGGATCTAAATCGATCTACACGCGATTTTATACTCTTAGCTTTGGATTTTATTCGATCTACACGCTTCTTAATGCCTTTTGCTTTGGATCTAAATTGATCTACGCGTGATTTTATATTCTTAGCCTTGGATTTTATATTTTTCGCTTTTGATAAAGCATTACCCACTTTTGATTTTAACCTGGATTTGATCTTGGATTTGACATTAGACTTTGCCCTTTCTATTAATTTCTGTTTCACCTTTTCGGCAGCCATTTTTATAGCCATCTTAGACCCTGCTGCGATTAAGCCCGCGGCTCCGCCGGTGGACGCAATTGCTGCAACTTTCGCGGCTACTCTTACTATTTTTATAATTTTTTTAAATCTTAGATCTCTTTCATCTGCTAAATGGTTATTATGTTCCATGGTAGTATTTATGTTATTGCATGTTACAGCAGATAACGATAAAAATAACCCATAAAACAAATATGAAAATCTCATTACAATATTATTATACACAATCCTTATATATTTTGTGCGTCTTGAACATTAGGTGCGCAATTATGCCAAAAAATTGAAAGGCTTTTCTGGGAACTGAAGACTGATAAACATATACACACAATCATGTCATTACCAAGCACAGAGTTCGGTGCGGTGAAGCGCGCCAAGACTGATATTCAGAAATATCTTCTGAACTTCAACCCTAAGAAGTCCGCGGCTTTACGCGAAGCCGCATTGGCTTCTATTGCCAACGCGGATTCCTGCACTGGAAGAAGCAGGCGAGATTGGCGCAATGAGGTTTTAATTGCGTCAAACCAACAATTCAGCGGAGAATTCCATAAAGAGTCTGGTTGGATCTTCTTCAACTGGTATGTTCTCACAAGGTCAGAACAGTGGGGAATTGATACTATGCCAGCGTGGGCGCGCAATGGAAAAGCTGAGCCAACCGCGGGGACGTTGATCGAAGGTAAGAGCTACACTATGGCTCTGAAAAGCCAACCAAGGTAATCCAATAAAAAGAAAAAGAAAAAGAATTGTATCGTGCGAATTACAGCATTTCTCGGTAACAATTTTTTTATAACATTCAGTCGATCGACTTTACACCTTTGGACATTTCACAAGTTTACGAAACGCCGATTTATCGGTAACGTTGCCATTGAATATCTAGCGGAACGCCTTTCAGGCGTTCCATTTTAAATCTTCAAGGGTGTAAATGTTCTTAAATTGTTATGCTTATTTATTGTCCTGATGAACAATTAGGGGGGTAAATTATAGGTTGTCACAGAGCCCATGTTCTTCAAGAAAACGCCTTCTTTTATTACAAATTCGTATTTTTTATCAATTTCTATATTTTCCAATTGTTCGTAAACATCACTGCTCATTTGTATTGTATCTATTTCTGCAGTTGATTGTAATCTTGCCGCCATATTTACGGCATTTCCAACAACACATAATCTTGGTAATTCGTTTCCTAATATTCCAATACTAACACTTCCTATATTTATTCCAACTCGAATACATAATGGAATATTATCGGGCGTTTTGATTGTTTTTACTTCTTTAATAATATCTATCGCAAATGATAGTATTTCGTTTATAACAACATTATGGTTTATAGTATTTCTAAAAATATCGCCCACCACCATATAGGCATCTCCAATCGTTTCTATTTTTTGTAAATGTGAATATTTTTTTATAGTTTTATCAAAAGAAATATAAACATGGTTAAGTAATTGAAAAATAATGGCATCATCATATTTTTGTGCCAATTCTGTATAATTAACAATATCCGTAAAAAGAACACATATCATATTAAATTGCCTTGTAGTTGCACTTGCACATGCACTTGCACTTGCACTTGCACTTGCACTTGCACTTGCACTTGCAATATATTCTTTATCAAATCCAAATGGCAGTATTTTATTTAATAATTCTTGTTCTAATATGGTTTTATCTCCAGGTAGTTTTGATAAAAACCTTGCTTTTATAAAATCAATTAACACACTACACTTCGGCGTTATAACAGTAATTTCCAATTTATACTTATTTATATGCGTTATCATATAGGATAAAAATTGAACAGATTGTAAATCTACATTGGTTATTTCCGCTTTATCTTTCGCAATATAATCATCTATCACTATACATACCGTCAATTTGCCTATCATATCAGCAAACAAATAATATAAATTAATAGTGTAGATATCAGTTAATTGAAACAATTCAATTGTATTCAATAAAGCAAATATGCTCCATATACACAAATAAATGTTCGTAAACATTATATTACGCTTTTCATATAAAGTTTTCATAAAAAATAGAATTAATGCCCATGAAACCCCTTTAAAATAATAATAAATTGTTGTATTCTCGTGCGAATAAATAAATACATTTATTGCCACAGGAATAATATGACATTGAATATTTATATCTCGCAATTTAATATTATTAATATCACAATACATTTTAAGCATTAATGGTGTTGCAAATAACCACATTACACTTCTACTAAACTCATGTTGCGATATTGTCATATTGACTTTGAAAAGAGTATTCATTGTATATTTTATATACACCAACGCTAATGCGGTTGAATGTCTATTTATTGATTTATGAGATACAACTTTCATTACAAAATAAATAAAATAAAAAGTTAGCACAAATAAATTTAGCTTTGTTATAGAGTAATAAAAATTACCATTGTTTTGTATCAGTTCGTTATTTAATATTCCAGAATAATTGGATAAGTATAATTTATTCAAAACATCATCCGCATTACAATATAAGAAAACGTACAAAATTAAATATATCATATCTATTATAATACCAATAGTTTTTATACCACAGTTGTAATTCTATAATTATAATTATATATGACTAACCATAAAAGTGAAGATTATCTGTCAGTTTGAGCCAAGTCTCAAACCTTTCCCAGTCGACTTACATTATTGTCAGTCGGTTATAATCTTATCGGTCAACTTAAAGTCTTGTCAGTCGGTTTGATCCGATGATCAGACCTTTCACAGTCGGTTATAACTTCGACTTAAAGTCTTATCCAAGGATACTTCGGTATATTCTCCAAATGTTCCCCCCATTCCTTATAATGCGGATGCTTCTTCACAAAATGATCCTTATTAAACCCGACGCCACACGACGATCCCATGATTCCCTCGAATGTCATATTATGTGCCATCTTGGCATCTACGACCTTTCCGTCCGTAGCGCCAAATAATTCGCTCGTGTTTTTATGTTTGTTATCGATCACGTAGTAATCATGTCTACATATTGACACGTCGTTCTTCTCGTCCTTTTTTGCATACATATCGAAATGGTCAGCCAGAATCACCTTGGCTATTTCCGCGTCGATTTTTCCATAATACTGTTTATTCAATAAATAATCCAATCTCACGCTTCGAGACCCACTCGACGTCGCTATATCCAACAAATCCTTATCCGTCGTTTCTTTTTCACGTAATTCAGCGTCAATTGCTGCATTCATTCCATAATAAATCCCGTCCTTGGTTCTACGTATACTATGAACCTTCAATCCGATTTCAAAAAGCATAATCTCATTCGTTCGAATGTTTCCAAGCTGCCAAGAGCAAGCGTAATCGCCCGCGTTGCGCTTCAACATGATTCGCGTATAATCATCCAGTGTATTGCCATATTGCATGGCTTGGCGAATGCGGCAAAAAAACGGAACACCAAACTTGGGTTTATAGTTAATTGCACCAATCGTCGTCTCGCAACCCACTATTCCCGACGAACAAACAAACCAATCGGATACGCTTGCTATTAAACCGGGAGACGTCTGCATAACAAAAGAGTGACCTTTATTCGGATATACACGCAAAACAATATTCGATAATTGACCGGATAACATATCACAATGACTATTGTGTGCCATTACGATTTTACCGTCCGCGGTCGCTGTTCCTGTGGCAATAAACGCACTGCATCGTTCGCGCTTAGGTCCGTCCTTGAAATGAGAATATAAACTCATGAATGCATTCCAAGATATCAATTCATTTGTCGATATTTCAACGCCCGCGGCTAAAGCCCCATCCGAAATCCCGCATAATTCTTGGAAAAACTCGGGATGATAACGTTTGATCTGGGGTTTTATTAAACGATTACTCGTCTTTATATAATTCTCAAAACTCACTGGCGCGAACGACTTTTTCACCAAGAACGGGAGCACGGTTTTCAAACGCGCGAGTTCTTTATTAAGAAGCACTCCATGTGCAAAACCGCGTTCATAGGGCGCTCCTCGGATTTCGGCAATAATCCAGCCTGCGCGTCTATCAATAATTTTACCTTGAATTTGATGATGCCTTCTTCGTTTTATTGTTTTACGTTTTTTATTATTAAATCGATTTTTTATAGTTTTCATGTATATATTATATCAAATAATATATAATTGCGCATTTACTTAACGTATTACCTAATTGGTAATAAATAAAAGAGAAACCAAAACAAACATAAGAACGAAAGGAAGAAGAACCAAGAACCAGGCAATACCAGGCGCTCCGGCGCGGCATATAAGATTCAAAATCCAAGTCCAGAACAAAATATAAACTGCTTTAATAACGAAAATAATAGCAGTGCTTGAAACAGTGCATGTATAAGAACCAACACAATAACTATTCACGTTTCCGATATTCTGATATAACATAACAATCAACGCTACCGCGGAAATGACTAAATAAACATAAGAAGGGGTGCATAAATTTCGTAATCCGGCTACTGCCATTTTAATATATTAATAATAGAAATTTATGCCATCGCTCTTACTGGCGGTCCCATATAAGGCGCTAAACTAGGACCATCCGAATTGCCTTGTCCCGTTAATTGATTATGGGTATGCATAGTTCCGCCCGCAGTTGAACCAAATGCAGTGACTTGATTCATTTCCGTTCTTGGTCCCAAAAAAAAATCAGGAATTGCGTCCAGAGACGACCATCCTAATCCACCGCGCATTTTTCTACGCATTGACAGTTTCGATTTTTTATATCTTCTATTACTACGCCTAGTTTTTCTACGTATACCACCGGACATTTGAGGAATAAGACGAGAACTTGTAATATTTACAGCCGCTAACGGATCAACACCCAATTCGCCTGTGCTTGTATTAAATGGTATACCTCTTCCCGCATTATCGACGGGTGCGCCATTATCATTAGCTGAATTATATGGAACGTAATTTGCAACCCCTCCTCTTATCTTTTTATGCTTTTGACGCCTATGCTGTTTCTTTTTCGTTATTCGCATTTATATATTCATTAGATTTTATACTAGATCTATTCAATATCAACGTGAGTCAACATATGTCTCCTACAACAAACATTTGTTAGACCAATTTTATCTAAAACCTCACCTTCAGGGGTCTTGTCCATATGTTCTTTAGTCAGATAAACAACTTTGTCGATTTGTAAACCCTTTTGTATTTTTATGCGCCGAACTTCATCTTGGAAATACCGAAACTTATCCGCCAAAACGCAACCGCAAGTAAAACATTTAACAGGAATAATCATGGTTTTGTTATAATACTATAACGGAACAATATTTATATTCAATTTTGTCCCCAAAAGAAAATGTGCAAATACTACATACAAAATGGAACTTTACAAATATATATTATTAGTTTTTGCTGGATATATGGCAGTATGTGCAGCTTTTTCTAAAATTGGAATGCGACTTCCTATATGTTTAGATGTTATATTTGGGTCGCAAATCTCATTTTTAATGAAATATATAGTAGTTTTCGGATTTATTTGGTGGGCGGGAAGCGAAATACATAAACGATATATCAAAAAAGAAGGTTATGCAACTAAAGCGAGCGCTTACGCAAATGCAAACACAGAATCTAAATACGGCGATCAATCTAATGCAAACACAATATACGACGAGTTTTTGAAAAACGCTGAAGATATTCCTGAAAATCCATACGAAGACCTTCTCAAAAATGCAAAGGATATACCAAGCGGCGGACCCCCAAAAGGGTATTATTCCATAAAAATATATTCTATGAGCAATGGAAGTGTCGTATCTGAAAATAAAATGTTGTCTACTAAATACATGCCAAAAAAATGTAAATACAATGAATCGAGTAGATCCATAGAAGCGAAAAATTTATCAGATACTATAGGGTGTAACGGAAAATATTATACATTTTTCAACAATAGTTTTGATAACGTTCCAGATGGATATTACGGAATTACTATAAATTCAAAAAATGCAGCGGGAAACACCGTATCGACCAAAAAAATGATGTCAGTTGAATACATGCCTGATGGATGTAAACCATCAGGAAAGGTTGACAGAGGCATTGTTCCCGTATCTCCAACTGGAAATTACAAGACCGACCAAGAAAAATGCCGAGATATATTTGATACATTTGGATCTGGAAACGAAATGAAATACGACGCGGATAATCTCGATAGATACGCTACTAATGTGGAAAAAACCGGCTCTGAAAAAGAGAAATTACTAAAGAAAAATTTTGATGTGAATCTTAAAATAGTAAACCCGCCTCCTATTTATTACGAACCCGGAAGTTATACTTTTGGAACAACGGGTTACGTTCCCGACTACGAACGTAGTATATATTTAAGCAAAACGACAAATATGTCTCAGGTTGATGATATTACTGCGGGTGCGCCTTATTTAGAAGGAGGATTTTGCACTCAATACGCAAATAGTCCGCAAAACATGGAACAAAAATGCCAGAGTCTAGATAATCAAACGTGTGCTAGCACAAACTGCTGTGTCTTATTAGGTGGGAAAAAATGCGTATCAGGAGATTCGCAAGGACCTAAAATAAAGGCGAATTATTCGGATACACAAATTTTAAACCGTGATTATTATTATTACCAAGGTAAGTGTTTTGGTAATTGCGGTTCGAACAACTCTAGTCAAGCCACAACGAATGCTTTTTTTAAAAGCGAAGAAATTACCCCTGCGGGTAAACTAGACATCAGTTCTTTGGTAGGTTCAGAAATAGCTGGAAAATCACCCGCTGGAAAAAAGAAGAATGCATCCCCCGCCGGTGCAGCTGATAACCAAGATGCCGATAACCAAGACACCAATAACCAAGATACCGATAACCAAGATACTAATAACCAAGATACCAATAACCAAGACGCAGATAAGGAAGATACCGATTAAAAATTGAAAGTTTGTTTTTATGTAACCTTAAACTAAACAATCAAAACAATGATAACAAAGACTGTTAATTTCCCCAATTTAGGAGGACTTTCCGTTGACTATTTCATCGGAAAATCCGCCAAGGAAAATTTCGAAATAATCGATAATGCTCTTGGACACCATCTATGGTTTCACATAGAAGGTGAACCATCCGGGCATGTTATTGCCGAGATTCCAGACTCCCTAGATCGGAAAAACGTTAAATATATTGTAAAACAGGGCGCAGTGTTATGTAAGCAACATTCAAAATTCAAGTCCGCGAAAAACGTAGATATTATATACACTCGCGTCGATCAAATACAAAAAACCGATAAAATTGGAAGCGTTTTAGCGCAAAATACTAAAATCGTCACCATATGATCATTTTTGGAATAATAAAAATCACACTATAAAATATATGCTTCCATACATATATTTTACGAATCCGAATAGCATAACAAATTCATCGCGATTACCGTCCGTTCCGCGTTTATCTATGAAATCCCTTTTTTCGGATAATGCCATGGTTTGCTACAAACCCGGGAGTTTGGCTACCGGCACCGCAGGAACCGTGCGTAATGCCAGCGTAAAATCAAAGCGAATTTAAATTGTTGGTCTATATTCCATGGGTCTTGATCTATCTACCCAAATGTGCATTTCGCCTATTTTCGTTTTACCTTGGAATATCCGATTGTTTTCCGAGGTAAAATAAGGATCTTCTTTTATTAATTTTTTTAAAGCCAAATGAGCGTCTTCTACGTTTTCGATGGCGTCGCCAAATTCTCTGTAATTAGATCTTTCAACTTCTCTCGTTCCATATCCATATTCAGGTTCTCCTCGGCTAACTAAATAACTGTCTGAATATACGACATTGTTCAATATTTCCCGAATCCTTTCCGAATTTTTACCTCTATATTTATCCGAAGATGTATTTCGAAATTCATTTAAAAGCCTCAAATCGTGAGATTTGTTTCGTTTAATTGAACTAATGTAATGAGATATTCCTTCAGGGGTTTCTTCTTCCATAAAACCGTAACCGAAATCTTCACCGCATTTGCTTATTTTTTCGCTCTTCCTAAAGCGATGATAAGTATCACAAGCCTTTCTCTCGCATAGCTTTTGATAAAATTTTCCCGAATTCATTCCGCCGTCTTTCATATAAGATCTACCGTAGTCGATTATTTTCGCAACACCGAATGTATTAAATTCAACGGTTGAACCATCCGGATAATTATAAATCATTCTAATGTATTTATCCATCGTATCGAAGGTTTCCCGGGAACTCGGGATGAAAACAACCACATTCCCTGGATGCAAATCATAATGAGTGAATGTGTCGCGCAATTCGGCAAGAGGGCAATATATTTGATATAAAAAACTCACTAAATGTACAGTTAAAAAGTCCTTATCGCGAACATTATTGCGGAATAATTTTAACATAGATTTGGCATTTTTAACATGTTGAATCAAAACCGCACAATAAATAGAGTGTTCGCAAGAGTAATCTATGTGACGGTTATCAAAAAAAGAATCATAATTCAATCTCGCAGATTCTACCAGCCCGTTTGTTATTTTATCTCTTGATGTAGCATTGCCATTTCCAAAGTCTTCGTGCAAACTATCATCATTGTAAATAAAGGATCCATATGTTTCTAAAAAACAAGGATAGGCTACAGTCATTTTATTTATGTATATCCCAACGAATGCTTCGTAAAATAAGTTATCAGATTCCGAACTTAACGACGATTTCAAAACTGTATAAACAGTATAATCTTCGCGTTTGTAGGGAATTTCCATAACAAATCCGTTCGCAGAAGGCTCACCTATCCTTTTTATTTTTCCATTATCAATATATTGGAAATCAAAATTATAGAATAATTGTTTCATAGCATCAATACCCTTTCCAAAAGCCACGCATTCTCCCGAGTCCGCACATACGGTGTTCAAATATTGCAATCTTCTAGGCGTTCCGGTTTTTTTGAAGAAATTTTGTATTTTTTCCGCCGCACGTTTACGTGTTTTTGATCCAGGTGCTCTCTTCAAAGTCTTTGCTCGTGTTGTTCTCCTAGACGTTTGTTCCGGTTCTTCTTCTATTGCTCCAAGAGGCTCGTCGTCGAGAATACTTGAAAATGGTCCGCGCGCAAGAGACGGAGGAATATAATTGCTCGAAAATGGTCCGGAAGATTTTCGTTCATTTGAACTATCATCAGCTAAACCAGGGGCTTGATCTCGACCTCTAGACGCAGCTTGCGTTAAAATATGTTTTCTTTGACCAGAAAGTTGCAATGTTAGACTCTCTTTGGTTACTCCTTTACCGGTGGATTTTATGCCTTTTCCTTGTGCTATTTTTTTTATTTCATCGTGCGACAATGACGATAATGTGGCTAAATCCATATATATATTGTAATAAATTATTTATGAATATAACCCTTAGTGCTTTTCTTTCTTATGACGTTTGTAGTTTTTCCGTTGGAATGGATATCATTGTGACATTTCTCGCAAACAGTCATTAAATTCGCCGGGTGATTCTTATGAAAAGTCCCAATAAACCCATCTTGGTCCGAATTTTTCTGAGGATCCAAATGATGAATTTCTTCGCCCAGTTCAGTCTTACAAAGTTCACATAATCCACGTATCTTCTTTGTATTATATTTCGACGCCTGATGATCCAGCTCACTCTTTGCAAAATATTTTGCGCGAATCGAATACGCTTGTTCCAAGAATTCATCCTCTAGATGCAACGATTTACACACTTCTAATCCATACATTCTTGTTCCCGGTCCATCGCATAGTTTACGATCATAAATAAGTGCGTCAAGCTCACGGTCGTATAAAACAGCCATATGTTTCAATGCGAGCTTATTGAGAGCTTTGATTTCATCGTAGCCAATGATTTCGTGAAAATGGGTAGCAAAAACAAAACTTGCTCGTTTTGAGTGTAGGTTTTGTAAACCGGCAACGAAAATACTCAACGCGGACTCCATTTCTGTTCCCGAACAAAGCTCATCGCCCAAAATCAAGCTCCCATTATCCGCCATCTTCAAAATAATACGTAGTTCCGACATTTCCACGGCGAACGTAGAGAGTCCCTTGAATAAATTATCATTTCCAAGAATACGCGAAAATATTGCAGTATAAGGTTTATAAGTAAACTTGGAACACGGGACGTATAAACCCGCCTGAGCCATAATTACCGCGATTCCGAGGGCGCGAATCAGACTCGTCTTTCCGACTGCGTTGGTCCCATAAAGTAATATCCCGTCATGACTTAGTCCAAGGCTCACATCGTTCGGAACATAGATTTCATTTTGTTGTATATGTTCTATCAAACAATGCCTTAGATCGCGTGCATCTACAAAAGATTGGATATTATCACTAGAATCGTCGTTATTGATAATCTCTGGCTTACAATAATGATAGGTCTTTGCAATAAAAGCCTTGCTTTGTAAGACGTCCAATTTCGCGATTTGTTCCGCGATTTGTTCCAAGGCAGTATACCACTCGTTTTCGAACTTTGTTAAAACCTGGTGATACGCGGCAATATTCCATCGATTCAGCGTCTCTTTTTGATAGATCATTTCCTTGCAAATCTTGGATAAAATGGGAATATCTAGTTCATCGGAACTGGCGCTGGCGCTTATAAACTTGACGTCGCGAACCGATATAGAAATATCTGAATCGGGGATCTGACAATTCGAACCATTATCCATATTTAACAGCGCAGCTTTTAGTGTAGTCCCGCGCTTCTTGGTGATTTGTAGAGTGACACCCGATTTTTCCGTTTCGTGAACTTTCACGTATTCCGTGGTATCTGACGGATCCTGTTTCCGCATAATTCGATTAAAAAACGCATGTATGGCATTAAACCGTTTTACGTTCTTTTGATAAGAATTCACCGCTTCGTCAAGCTCCAAGCAAACTCCCGGTTTTACTACAGATTCCTCCAGATTTTGCCAAGATGAAACGAGCTTACAGCGATCCATATATAAATTCTCGTCCAAGAAACCGAGGACTTCCACACACTTTGTGCTCTCCGTGGATCCTAATGATTCCAAGATTTCCGGCAATTCGGCGAAACAAATCGCTAATTGATGCGCATTTAACACCGATTCATATAAATGATAAATGGACGACGGATAAATCTTACGCAAAACAATCTGCCGACAGATTTTCTCAATATCACGAATCTGACCCAAAATCTTTCGAACGGAATCCATCATATCATAAGCGGTGGGTTCTAGCATGCGCGCAGTCATCGCATATTCTTGATTCAGCCAATCGATATCCGTGGTCGGTGCCACGAGTTGACTCTGGAATTTGCGTTTCCCCATTGCCGTGCAGCATTTATTCAAAAACGTTGCCACAGACGCCAAATGCCCCTTTTTCTTCCCATCTTGGTTCGCATCGTCCAAGATATTCAATTGTTTCAAAGTATGGTTTGCGAGTAACATTTTCTTGGAACTCTGGAATCCAGGGACGGCGATTTTCTTCACCAAATTCGGATTATGTTCTTGGACAAAGTCGAGCAAATAACAAAACGCCTGGGTCGCAGTAGGATACATCGAAAACTCGCCGCAGGTTTGAAGGGACTCTTCGCCATAAAATGTATCCAAGACGTGTTGAACATATTTCTGTTGCGCACATTTCACGGCTTTTTCCGAGGTTTCCAAAGAAACGCGGTGAATGACCGACGTCCGAATTCCCGAAAACTGCACGATCGAGTTCACGATTTGGTCCGATAGCCCACTAACCAAAATAACCTCACTAGGATTATTTACAATGACCGCGCGTTCTAGATCGTCAAACGTCGTCGGATTCATTTCGAAAGAGTGTTGGAATTCCGACAAAGTCGATTTCCCTGTAAACGTATTCGCCACGGCAATGCCACAAACAATTGAATCTCTAGTCTTCGAACCTCCCGTCGAGTTCCTTGCCGTGGGCTTGAAAACGTCGATCCAAACGCACATTATGTTATTCGTCATTTGAGGTAGATTATCGGTCTCATAAGAAACGTATGTCCCCGCTGAATGCACCGAGTCCAGAACACGAGTTATTGTTTTACCCGACTTATCTTGGACATAAACCACTGCCGTATATCCTTGTTCCGTGATTTTCTGCAAGTATTTGTCCAAAGTATAATCGCGAAACCCAGCCATTAAAACCTGGCGTCCCTCGTAAACCACCTTCTTTTCGCTAATATTCAAATTACATATTTGAGAGAATTCTAGTATCGCCGAATCTTGGACATCCCCCGTCCGAGGACATTTAAATCCGTAGACCTCGAAAAACGCGCCGACTTGCATTAAAAGGACGGTTGCCGACCCGTATTTTTGTTGATACGTTTTTGTAATATTGATATAATCCCCATAAATAGAGGCTGATTGTTCAATAGACATCTTGGAATATAAAGATAAATATAAATACACCGAAATAATGTCTATATTGTTTACCAAATAACTTTATGGTGCGAATAGTCGGACTAACGGTCCCCGGGTTCAAATCAAATATGATCTGCTGGGTCTACTTATAAAATTGGAATATGACACCATAAAATCTAGGGTCCGTTTTTCAGAATTTCGGGAAAACTTTCCCACGGGAAAAAAAAATGGACAGACAAAACCTTGTCCAAATTCTAAAACCTAGTCCTAGAATTTCAAAAAAACACGAAAATCGGCTGTTGGAGCCATATGCAGTGCTCTGTTTTTCTGACCTGAAAAAGTCGTTACCATAACTTTTTCGCGTTTTGTCCGCGGACGTTTAGCGATGTAAAAGTGTGTTGCATATATATGAAACAAATTACATCAAATTACATCGACGTTCGGCGATGCGAAAACTGCAACTTTGTATGCAGCAAAGTCGGAGACTGGAACCGGCACATAATGACTGCAAAACATCGCTCTCGAGCGGATTGCAACAAAATGAAACAAGCGATTACATCGCAGCATTTATCGTTTGATTGTGAATGTGGTTATACGTGCGGCTCTCGATCAAGCATGTGGCGACATAAGAAGAAATGCGAGTTAGCCGTGCCGCAGACGATAAATGAAGACACTATTCGCGATATCCTGAAAACGATTGCAGTGTCGCATCAGCAGAATGAGGACTTTAAGAAACAGATTCTGGAACAACAAGAGAAGATCTTGGAATTATCGAATAAAGCCGTAGCGGTTCCGACCAATATAACAAATATAACAAATAATACGACAAATACCAACAATATTAATTTTAATATGTTCTTGGAACAGTATTGTAAAGACGCGATCACTATCCAGGACTTTATTAAATCCATTAAAACCACTCACGATGACGTGCTGTATTTGACTAAACACGGAAATCGCGAGGGCGTTTCTAAAATCATTACGTCGGCTCTTGAACAATTATGTATTACGGAGCGCCCGATTCATTGCACGGATACCAAGCGTCATACGACATACATAAAGGACTCTGGAGGTTGGAATAAAGAGCAATCCCAGGCGAATTTGAAAAGACTATGTAATGACACGCAACATAAATGCATGCAGACCGCAGTGGAAATTTTGGAATCGAATCCGAATTATAAGATCAACGGGACGCCGGAATACGAAGAACGCATCAAAATGATGGCAGAAGTAACAACTTATGCAGATGAAGACCAAGTTATTCGAAATATAGAAGACAGAATGCATATAACAAAAGACATAATGCTACAACACATAAGCAAATAAAAATTGAAATCGTATATTTTGATTCTTTATTAAATCAAAATATGAGCCCTATTATGTCGCACAAAGAATTCAAAGCCATTATTAAACAACTATCTTCGGATCAAGTGAAAGAAATATATAAATATTACACCAAAGATCAGATTTTCCATACGTATACAACATACGATTCGGATGGAAACCCTGATTCCGATTTATACGTTCACGAAAACTTAATGAATCTACTTCCAATCGCCGTGTATAAAGTAAATGGAGAAAAGCGCATGGTGCGGCATAGAATTTTCGATGAAATAGAAGACGCGCTTCCGTTTCTAGAGGATCGAGATAATGTTAATAAAATTAAGGTTTCAGTTTTGGATTTATATGCGATATTCAAAACGGTAAAGACGGGATATCCAAAATTCGACAATAAAATGCGCGAAATTGCGAAACAAATTTATAATAAATCCACGTCATTTCTACAGTAAATCTCAAAAAATTGAAATCTGGTTATATTGTAACCATGTTTAATAAAAATCCACCAATGACGTTTGAAATAGGGAATGGATATGGATATTATTGCGAATTGGGAGAAGAAGCCCAAGTTTCGCAAATTACAAGAACAAATATCGAACCCAATCCATCCAAACCCGATCGCCAAATAGTGTTTTTAGTAGGACTTTATACGTTAACAGTAGGAATACTGCTATTTGAATACGTAATATTCCTTACCTCGAATGATTAAGGTCCTACATCATTCAAAAAATTATATAGCAGCGTATCAGGATTATGATTTTTTATTTCGCCGCAAATCATTGACGCACTTTCATACATTTTCCGCAAGACGTCATTCGGCGCGCTCGACCCCACTTTAATAAACCCTTTTTTAACTAAAAAACGTCTGACATCATCAATGGGTGTCTGTTTTAATAAGTGCGATTTTGTGGTGATTTGGCTTCGCAACGTCTTATTTGATACTAATACAGAGACCGTGGGATGACGCTTCGATTTTCCTAGTTTGAACGTTCGGCGAACGGTTCGGCGTTGTTTTGGATATCGCATACGTTTTTGCGGTTTTTGCGAGTCAACCAAATCCATCGTTTGTTTTATTTCGCTTTTGAAAAGTCTCTCATTAAGACCAGGAGGCGACGCAATCATTGGATTGGCAATGCCTCCGTTTTGGAAATCGCCTCCGCCAGAGATTGGTCTGCGTTGAGTCAAATTATGATAATTTCGATATGTCGGAAGTTTTCCGTTTTTTAAGCAACCATATTTAGGAACAGGATACGCATTGCGCGGCTGAGCTATTTTCATAAGCGGTTCTGTCCAGTTTTGTAAACCGTCAGGCATTGTTAAGCTAACGTTTTCATCTGGTTCTATTCCCAAGGTCGGTAATAACGACTCCACAGATTGATTTGGATATCTACGTATTGTTTGGTTTTTTGGAGCGGCGTTTTTTTCGGTTTCCTCTGTGAGTGACATCAGATATTTCAAAGATTCATCAAAATCGCTATTAAAAGACTCATCTAATATGTCAGGTTCTTTAATGGATTTATCGCCCTCCAATAGTTTCTTATAATTCTTTTCCTGTTGATCTCGAATGAATTTCAATACGTGGTTTTTCCGAACAGTCTTTGTTTTCGCTTTTGGAGCGCGAACTTTAATTCCGAGTTTGGATTGACCATCCGACGATTTCTTTTTCCGAGAACCGCCGCTTGAGAATTTAAACAAGTCAGGATTTATGGATATAGTTTTACTCATTTGTAATATCTATTGTTATATTACAAAAATAATAATTTACGCGAACGATATTCTAAGTATAAAGACCATAAATAACGGGCTGGTCCTTCTTTTTGGAATTCGCTAAAAGGGATTTGTATCCGTTATCCAAGTCTTCTAGTGTTATTCGCCTTTTCAGATCTTCCGCTTTACCATATATTCTTCTTCCATGGGCTATTTTGGTATAAGAAAATAACAATTCCATATCTCTACCGTAGTTTTTAAAAGACTCCTTCTTGGATTCAAACCATTTTTCCAAGCCGGAAGAATCGCCATAATGCCATCCATTTTCACCTATCTTTTTCAAAAATATTTGCATAAGTTCTTTCGGAGAATAGTCGTCTATTTTGAAGCGCCAAATAAATCGCGATTCTAACCCGCGATTGCCTTGGAAAAACGTCCGATATAATTCTTCTTCGTAACCGGCAATAATAACCATTAAATCCTCTTTATGATCACTCATGGCTTCACATAGCGTATCCAAACATTCTTTGGAATAACTATCGTCGTTCGAGCTATTTGCTAACGAATAGGCTTCGTCTATAAACAAACATCCACCTAAACACTCCGTGATAACTTTTTTAGTTTTAATGGCAGTCTGACCCAAATAACCGGCGACCAAATCGCTCCGAGTTACTTTTTTAAAGACACCGTTTTTCAATACACCAATCTTGGAATACATACGCCCTAAAATCTTGGCAGCCTCGGTTTTACCCGTCCCCGGAGGTCCGCATAGAATGGTATTTTTGAAATCGGGTTCTTTTCCGATATGAAGATTCTGCATAAAATACAATAACTGATCTAAAACCGAGTTTTTAAACGAGGACATTCCTATCATAGCATCGAGTTCCAATAATTCAGGTTTAATAGACGCCAATGCTTTAAGATCAATATTATATTCAAATTTAGAATCATATTCGTTTTCACTTACTATTTTTAGAATATCTTTGAATGATTCGATGGAAGCTTCAATATGTTTTTTTTCTTTCGGTTCAATGGATGCCAAGAGACGGGTGCATAAAACGGATTCTTTATTATTAGAAATATTTAATAATATCTGCGCAATTTCATTTTCAGTTATATCAGGGAGTCTAACTTCATGATGCAATAGCCAATTATCATATGGTGTTATAACTGGAGCTGGAGGAATTAATCCAGTGCCCGAATGATTTCGTTCATAGAGTTTGGAATCGATGTAGTTGTTATGCGAAAATTGTAGTATATTTGCTAAATCGCTATACTTCAATTCCGTTCGATTTTTATAAGAGTCTAAATACTCGATGAACTTATTGCGCCGTTTTATGAGTGACATGACTACTAATACATGTTTTCTATGATTATATTGTTTTTTTAATAAATTATTATGTCGGAGGCGTAAAATAAACTTCACAATAAACAACATAAAAATTGATTCATATAAACATATTAGTAATTTAGAGTAAAATGGACATTAAAATGCAATCTTGTGACTCCGTTGGTTTATTGAGAGAGCCCGTGTATAAGACTTTGGATGATTCTGTGAATATGAGCAAAACCGTTCGTATTAAGAAGCCTAAAAAGGTGGAATCCGTGATAAATGAGCATACTGAGGTAATTAAACAAATCATTGAAAAAGAAACTATAAAAATGGAAGACTGTGTGAATGCCGACGTGCTTTCGCACTTGGGTTCTTATATCGAGGAACCCTATTATATTATCGAGTCGTATTTTCAAGGTCAGCATTTGGAACGTCTCGTTCGTCATCAAATAGAATCTTATAATCATTTTATTAATTATCAGGCTCAGCGCACCATTCAGATGTTTAATCCGGTGATCATTCGATCTGAAAATGACTTTGTGGAGGAACATGGCAAGTATTTCTTAGAGTTAAATGTCTCTTTTGAGAATTTCAAGCTCTATCCTCCGCAGATTCACGAGAATAACGGCGCAACCAAGATAATGTTTCCACAGGAGGCGAAGTTACGTAATTTCACATACGCGTCGACGATGACCGTGGACTTGCAAATCCAGTATATCGTGCGCAATACGGATCTCATGGATAGTCCCAAGATCATTACGAGGACTTTACCAAAGATCAATATTGGAAAGATGCCGATTATGCTCAAGTCGTCGATTTGCGTTCTTAACCAAAATCGCCATATTCCGTCCGCATTTACCGGCGAATGCCCCATGGATTGTGGTGGTTATTTCATCGTGAAGGGGTCGGAAAAGACCGTTCTGGGACAGGAACGCGCAGCCGAAAATCGCGTATATTGTTTCGACGGTAAAAATACGACCAAATGGGATTGGATCGCGGAAATCAAATCCGTTCCCGACTATAAATGTATTTCGCCGAAACAAATCGAAATGATGATTGCGAGTAAAAATAACGGTTTCGGTCACGGGTTATATATCAATGTTCCGCGCATTAAACAGCCTATCGAACTTTTCGTGCTGTTTCGTGCGCTCGGTGTAGTTAGCGACAAGGCGATTTGCGAATATATTCTATTGGATATCTCGGATGAAAAACAGGACGAATTACTGAAGTTTCTACAGGCGTCGGCAATTGACGCTAATAAATACATGACCAAGGAGGACGCGTTGCGTCATATTACTTCAGCAGTGGCGTTTACTCCGATTAATATGGATAAGGAGACGGGTCAGCGTAAGAAGCAAGAGTTCGCGCAAGAAGTCCTGAATACGGATTTGTTTCCCCATTGCTCGACGCTTCCCCAGAAACTATATTTGTTGGGATATATGGCAAAAAAGTTGATCCAAACTAGCTTGGGGTGGAATCCCCCGGATGATCGCGATTCGTATCTTAACAAGCGCATTGAACTCACGGGCACTCTACTAAATAACTTGTTTCGCAATTACTTTAATAAGCTCGTCAAGGAGATGCAGAAGCAAGTGGTTCGCGAGATCAATAACGGGTCGTGGAGATCGACGGAGAATTTCGAGAACATTATCAATATGACGAATATTTATAAGATCATGAAGTCGACCACGATTGAAAACGGAATCACGCGTGCTTTGTCCACCGGAGATTTCAGTATTAAACAGTCGAATAGTAGCAAAGTCGGCGTAGCCCAAGTGCTCAATCGCCTTACATACGTAGCAAGTTTAAGTCATTTGCGTCGTATTAATACGCCTTTGGAAAAGAGCGGCGAACTCATTGCTCCCAGAAAGCTACATAACACGACGTGGGGCTTCCTTTGCTGCGCGGAGACTCCAGAGGGGCAATCGATTGGCATTGTGAAAAATATTAGTTATATGGCGCATTTGACCATTCCGACGAATAGTTCGTCCCTCTACGAGTATGTTTTGCCTAACGTGACACGCGTCGACGAAGCCTCGGCGAAAGCCCTTCATGGAAAGGTCAAGGTATTTATCAACGGATCGTGGGTGGGAATCACAGAGAATCCCACTGAACTTTATGACAGTATGAAGCATAAAAAACACGCTGGTATCATTAATATTTATACGTCGATTGTGTTTGATATCAAGGCGATGGAGATACGCATTTGCAACGATGGTGGTCGTTTGACGCGTCCTGTCTTGAAGGTGCGCGACGGGAAGGCATTGCTTACCAAAGATATTATTGACAAAATCGTATCCAAGGAACTCGCATGGAATGACTTGATCACGAGCTGTCGCCTGGACGAGTCGGTCATTGAATACATCGATCCGGAGGAACAGAATTTGGCGATGATTGCGATGAAAGCCAAGGATAGTTATCTGCAAAAGGAGGGCGCCAAGATCAACTATACTCACTGCGAGATTCATCCGAGCACGATTTTCGGAGTCTTGGCGTCTTGCGTGCCGTATCCTGATCATAATCAGGCTCCGAGAAACACTTACCAATGCGCCATGGGTAAGCAAGCTATGGGCGTCTACGCAACCAACTACGATCAACGCATGGATAAGACCGCGTATGTCCTGACCTACCCATCTAGACCACTAGTGGATACGCGTCTAATGAACTTTATCCACCTGAACAAGATACCTTCGGGGACGCAAATCCACGTAGCGATCATGTCGCATACTGGATATAACCAGGAGGATAGTGTCCTGATCAATAAGGGTTCAGTCGATCGTGGGCTATTCATGACAACGATTTATCATACGGAAAAGGACGAAGATAAAAACATCATCCGTGACGAGATTATTCGATGCAAGCCAGATCCGACAAAGACCAAAGGTATCAAGTTTGGTAATTACTCGAAACTCAATTCGCAGGGTTTCATTCCGGAGAATACGCTCGTCGAGAATCGCGACGTCATTATCGCGAAGATTGTGCCGATCAAGGAGAATCGTAACGATCCGACCAAGACGATCAAATACGAAGATCAAAGTAAGACGTTTCGCACAGCTGAGGAGACATATATCGATAAGAACTACACGGGTCGCAATGGCGATGGCTATAATTTCGCCAAGGTCCGCACCCGAATTCTGAGAAAGCCGGTGTTGGGTGATAAATGCTCATCGCGTCACGGGCAAAAGGGCACGATGGGAAATATCATTCCAGAGTGCGATATGCCTTTCACGAAGGACGGCATCCGTCCGGATATCATTATTAATCCGCATGCCATTCCGTCTCGTATGACAATCGGGCAACTCAAGGAGACGCTTCTAGGTAAGGTTCTTTTGGAGCTAGGTCTATTCGGAGACGGCACGAGTTTCGGGAATCTCGACGTCAAGACTATTGCCGAAGAACTACAGAAACTTGGATATGAATCCTACGGAAACGAGGTCATGTATAATGGTCTCACGGGTGAACAACTAGAAGCTAATATCTTCTTTGGTCCGGTGTTTTACCAAAGGTTGAAACACATGGTGAACGATAAGCAACATAGTCGCTCGATTGGTCCGATGGTGAATCTCACGCGCCAGCCCGCAGAAGGGAGATCGCGCGATGGTGGTTTCCGTGTGGGAGAGATGGAGCGTGATGTGATGATTGCGCATGGAATGTCGAGATTTTGCAGGGAGCGTCTATACGACGCTTCGGATAAATACAGCGTGCACGTTTGCAAACGTTGCGGCATGACCGCATCATACAACGACGGATCTCAACACCGGATGTTTTCGAAGGAGGATTTCACGATTCATTTATGTAAGACATGTAACAATACGACCGAGTTCTCCAAGGTCGAGATTCCTTATGCATATAAGTTGATGTCGCAGGAACTTCAGACGATTAATGTATTGCCGAGAATCATCACAGAGTAAACGCGCGCAATAATAAAAAATACACATAAAAATATATTTTTTTATGTATATGGGAATTTACAATGATGGTAACATATATGGCGTATGTTGGTGCATATACGATTCAGAAGATAATTTAATAAGACGCGTCGAACATGTGCATACATCGAAACTAGGATTTGAACAAATAGAAAAAATCAAATCAGAATACAATAAACTAACACCTCTCGAACGATTGTTCCTAAAAATAAAATTTTATACGCGTTGCACAAGTAGTTACGACACACATGCAGGAGAATTCATGCTTTGGATTCCTGTGTCCATTAAATATCTGGAACAATTATTTATAATAGGCGATATTAGCATCTAATTATCGTCGACTTCGAGTTCGTCCTCACGCGACTCGTTTTCTGATTCTTCATATTCAGAATCATTATTTAGAACACTAAACGTCTGAACTGATGCATGTTGAAAATCCACATGCTTATCATTAAAGTCAATATGAAATGAAGATGACCCAGATGATCGCTTCATTATTTTCCTACCGAACTGGGGGTTATAATCGATAAATTGCTTCATCTTTTCGCGCAGTTTCTCGTAGGATTCACTCCTTTTTGAAGTATCCGAAATTGAATATTCGTGTATCAAATACAAACGCAAATAAGGTCGCATGATATCAACCAATCTATCTTTCGGAAATTCGTTATGAATACGTAGACGTTTTGGTCGATTAAATATTTTTATCATAAATAATGTCTCAAGATAAAGTTCATTAGCGGGCGTTTTTTTTACATAGTCTTCGAGATATACGTCGCGAATAATTGCCTCGTGATTATAAACAAACCGTTTCAGATCAAACGATTCCTGAAAAAACGCATTTAGCAACACGGGCATCTTATAATCCGAATGCCGGATTTGGTAATATATCTCATACATAGCGCCAATAGAAAACCTAATATTTGTATATGGATTTTTCGGAAATATGGGGTCAGCAAAATGATAAGGCGAGTTCGAAAGGGCGTTATGAATAATATTAATAAGATCTGATAATTTAAATAAATACTTGGCGCCCCGTTGATAAATCAATATTGCGCGAGTTTTAACTGGGTCAATTGGCGTCATATACATATCGCAAGATACCTGTAATTTAGCCCGGCGTATCTTAAAGATTCGCGCAAGACGAGAAAATGCCCAATATGTGCGTTGGGTTTTACAGAATAGTTCCAATGCATTCGCCTTATGATGATCTAGCATAAACATATTATCAAGAATCTGGTAAAAGTTCCGATATTTTTCATAAATCCACTCGCTAATATCGTCTTCGTTAAAAATTGCTTGAAATACACGATCAATAAACGTGTAAAACGAAAAAATGCAATAATTATAATTTTGAATGACTTCTCTCTCTTTCGTGAATATGTGTTCCCAATATTCACATCTACCCACATGACTTTGAGCTGGATATATAACCGTCTTGGAATTCATGTGTTTTTGCAATATTGCGAAAAAAGTTTTCATTTGATCAGTTAATGAATTATCCGGAGGATTTTTTTATATTTATATCCATTATACATTTACTATAATAACATCTCAGTGCAATGTCTATCCAAGAATCTAGCGAAATAAATGACATAAGAACGCCCGCACAATTTAAAGGAGTATCATTTTCCAAATACAAAAAAACAGATGTCCGAATACAGATGGTAGATGCAATTTTGAAAGGAAAAATCGAGCCCGCGTGTTATTGGTCGGCACAACTCATTTGCGCCGGTCATTTTATGGAAGTTTGGGAGAATATACTGTATTATATGTCAAAGTATATCCATTTAGGAAACCCAAAGATAGCTATTTATTTGGAGATGCGATATGAGATATTCCGAAATATAGTTTCACAGGGGCATTTTTTGAATGAAATAGAACTCCGAAACAACGATAAGATTCGCAAACTCTTTGCTGAAATCATCTGCGTAATTGCAACTTCTCCTAAAAAACCTAGTTTTGAAGCTGTAAAAATAAATCGCGAGGAGGAGTTTGATATGACGCAAATGACTGAGCGTCTTAAAGCGCCCACAATTTTATTTGCTGAACCTATTTTCAAAAAAGGAGATCCGAAAGAACTATTTATCGCTATTAATGAACTGGCGCATTGCGTGTCAACGACGGCACCAAATATGATGACGGCGTGTTATTGGATAGAATGGGTGATCGAATTCGATAATATATGTAAAAAGCGTAAAACGCCATGTCATTGTGAAAAGCGCACGCAATATCCAGTGGAAACCAAATTTACGCGAGATATTATATGGTTAGTATGGGAAACCTTATTGCACTATTGCGCGGAACGCGCGAACCCGCTTATTGAAAAAACCATGGGTTCATTGTTGAGATTGTTTTGTATCAAATATACAACGGCTTCGTGTAAAAAACGCCGATATTTATTGTATTATGCGGTAGGTTTGTTGACAGAGTCGGTTTCGGCAAACGTCGACATAATAGGCGACAAAACGGTTTTGCAAAACGTTACCGAAAAAATAAACGAGATATATAAACAAATTAAAAAAACGGAAGATGCTCCCAAAACCGAATATTTATTTCAGGGATTAGAGAAACAAAAGACATTAGAAAAATCCATATTGCAAATGGAAATAATGAATAAAATGGATATAACAAATCCTAGATAAGATCAAGGGTGTGAATGAAATGTTATTATTATGCATGCTTTATAATAACATTATACAAGTGCTATTTTTTTATTGCAAAAATCTACGGCATATGCTATCATTCTTTCGTGAGCATGTTCAATCATACCATCTCGAAGATTTTGCGACGGCAGATTCATATCTACGGCTTCAAATAAATTTTTAGCCAAGTTGCGATTTCGTGACCAATATTCAGATAAAGCCGATGGCGATTTAATTTTGTTCACTAATTGATAATGCGCGAAATAAAACCAATTATAATCAAATGTATAGTCAGTGTTTAAACTTTGACATATTCGCATCAAATCTTTTTCCATATATACTTCTTTAAGTATATCAAATCGAATCCAAAACATAGACCCGGCGGGAAATGGTTTATTTTTATTTTCTCTTAGTCCAAATTCACTAAGCAGTGCATTTAAATGATTTTTATTTCGCGTTCGTTCAATAAAATCGTCAGTTTGGAAAGATTCTTTGGAAGATACGCATCCTATTTCGGGGTGATTATCCAAGTTTTTCAATATTTCCATAATTTTTTCAGGAGAAGAGGTAATGCTATTTATGACGTTGAATCGCTTTACGTCATCGGATTTAGTATGGATTTTTAAAACATAATCATAATTTACATTTTTTTCTTTAATGACGTTCAATATATGATAAAAACTGCCTATATCAAATCCGTAATTATCAGAAACCGTAATATTTGCTTCTGGAAAATAAGTATTTAATTTAACAATATCACTCGATGTAATATCTTGTATTAAATTGAAAAATAAATCAACGTTGTAGTCGCCACTAATGCTGTTCACAAAAGACACATAATGCCTCATTTTTTCAAAGACATCGAAATTACCAATATGGCATATAACCAATACACTCTTTTTCGATGAATTATTCAACGCGGAAAAATCGCGTTTAATTCTATGATCAATGAATAACTTATATATATTGGACGTTTCCCATAATGTGCTATAATGTAAATTATTCTGATGCGCTAGTTGTTCGTTTCTATATTCAGGATAAACCTCTAACACCGAAGTGTTTTTATAAATAATTTGCCTTTGATTCTCACCAAAAAACGTATCGACGTTTTCAATAATATTATCAATGGCGTTTTCGCTGAAATAAATTGTTCCAAGTAATCCAGGACCCGTCGGATAAAGAGCATTGAATCCGTAATATTTATAGGAAACGTTCTTGACGATCTGTTTTATGCATTTACCTATGATTTTATTATAAGGTTTTACAGCAATTAAAGCCGTGTATATACCAAAGTTATTGGGTCCCCATTCAATGTTTTTGCGCTCCATTGTGAAATGCTCTTTTGTGCATAAATCTATTAATTTGAAATCGTTTACACAGTTGTATTTTACATCTATGTAAATTCCGCCTTTTTTATGCAATACACAAAATCTCCAAAGGTCGGATTTATAAGAAGATGGTATCAACGAATCATATGCATTCAGAACGGATTTATCAAAATAACGAGAAATGAACTTGCGACATTTTATCTCATCGAATAATGTAAATTCCAGTTCAGGATTATTCGAAATCAAAGAATTATAATTTTGTAACATCTTAGGAGGCAATGTTTCGGTGTGCCAACATGTATATACCTTTAATGGAATTATATTATTTTTGGTAAGCGAAGATGAATATTTTTTATTTTTTACAATAGCGTTTGCGGTTATGAAATCGCATAACTTAGTAAATTCACTTGAAGATAATATAGGGTTTGCCGAAACGTGTTCTTTGCTATAAATAGATTTTTGCGTTTTTATTTTTATTACATTTACATCAATGTTAGAAGAATTGAGTATAATTTTATTATCGCGTGTAATAGTTACATCGCTTAGTTGATTCAACAAATTTATATTTTCTAGTTCACGTGATCTCCACAATGACGATTGCTTCATTGAAAATTTGTTACGCCAAGTGCTAATGTTTAATCTAAAATTTTGAATATCATTATCCATATTTGAATTTTCTCTAAAATTATGCGAATTAAATAACCCCCCTTTTTTTATTCTAGAAGAAATTAAATTCATAGATTGGATGTCTGGATAAACGGAGCTGTAATGGTTATTAGAATGCATTCCGAATAAGGTAACTGGTTTGTTTTTAGAAGAAATTAAAGTTATAGGTTGTCTTTCTGGATAAGTGGATTCAACGTAGTTATTAGAATGCATTCCGAATTCGGTAACAGGTTTGTTTCTAGAAGGAATCAAAGTCATAGATTGTCTTTCTGGATAAACGGAATCAACGTAATAATTACTGGAAAGCATTCCAAATGAGGTAACTGGTTTGGTTCTAGAAGGAATTAAAGTCATAGATGATTGGCTTTCTGGATAACTGGATTCATCGTAGTTACTGGAAAACATTCCGAATGCGGTAACAGGTTTGTTTCTAGAAGGAATCAAAGTCATAGATTGGCTTTCTGGATAACTGGATTCATCGTAGTTACTGGAAAACATTCCGAATGCGGTAACAGGTTTGTTTCTAGAAGGAATCAAAGTCATAGATTGGCTTTCTGGATAACTGGATTCAACGTAATAATTACTGGAAAACATTCCGAATGCGGTAACAGGTTTGTTTCTAGAAGGAATCAAAGTCATAGATTGGCTTTCTGGATAACTAGATTCAACGTAATAATTACTGGAAAGCATTCCGAATGCGGCAACTGGTTTGGTTCTAGAAGAAATTAAAGCTACGATTTGTTTAGATAACGCATTGCTAGAATATTCATTGTTTTCGTTAAAAATGCGAAAGGGTTTAGATTTACGTTCAGTTAACGATCGGAAATAGTTATTTTGATTATAATTATTAGAAGATTCATATTCATCGATTGACTTCTCAAATTTTCTTCTTGAAAACGTAGATTTACGCGAATCGGAGTTTTTATTTAATAATTCATAATTTGAATTGATTCTATTGTTTTCATATGTATTGTTATTGTCGCGTATTGATAAAAATTTAAATGATCCAATGGATTCATTAAGTGTATAACCATATTGCGCATTTTGAATAATTCTTGGTATACTTGATTTCAGACTATTGAAAATAACTCGTAATGCGTTAGAATAATCAATTAAAGACGCATTTTTATTATTTGGCATTATGTTAAATGGGACTTCAAATTTAGTAACGATAACTGCGTCGTCGTAATCGTCATCGTCTTCGTAATCGTCTACCTCAATATCAGAATAGCTATTAAATAATTCTTCTTGGTGTAGTCTTTTAAATTGTCTATTTTTATTGAAGAAATCAGAGTCGCTATCTATGTTAAATTCAGTAGTTAATATAAAATGTCCATCGCAGTTTACGTTTTCGTTGTCATATGCACAATCTTGAATATTTAATTCATCGAGTGGTTCGAATGCGTATGAAATAATATAAGAATGCGAATATGATTTAATGGAATATTGCAATAATTTGTCTTTTTCAGTAATTGTTGATTTCATATTAAGCGTCTTCATTTATAGTAACAAACTATATAAATCTATTGAATATTACAAATATTCAATAAATTATGGGAATACCTAGGTTCTAAAAAAATGATCCGAACGATCCGCCTAAAACGCTATTTGCAGCCATGGGTCCCATCATAGAACCCATATCATTCGCTGCGGATTGATTTCCACGCATCATTTGATCATACGTTCCAGTCGAAGGTTTTGCTGTAGAAACAGGCGCAGCGGGGAACATATCTGACTGCATTAAAGAATGATCTAAATAGTCGGCTTGGCTAGGTGCGTGCGATGACGCTTTAGATTGTTTTTGTGCGGGTTTATCCTGGGGTCCATTCCATAATTCGGATACGCGATCCACCAAAATATTAACTTTAATTCCAAGTTTAGTTTGTATGCTCAAAACAATAATTAAAAACGCCAAAATGGCATTCGTAAGCGTCAAATTCTCATATTTAAATCCACTATACGTAGGAACATAGCTAACAATACGGTGAATTACAATGATTCCACAGAACATAACAATTAGTTGAATGAAGATTTCGACTAAAAGTTCGAGTGTAGATTTTTCGGAATCCGCCTCGGGAACAAAACGTTGTATCAATTTATTCAAAATCACAATCGGAATAACGCCTAAACAAGCGTATTGAACAACGTTTAATACTTCAGCTTTGCTTTCCTCACTCGTGGAAAATACGTGTGAGAAAAACGATTTTCTATGAACGTCCTTTGCTTCTTGTAAAATATCCATATATAACGTTTCATTAGAAAATTATATATTTATTGTGTATATGCCTGAAATTAAAAAAATAAATGACCAAGAACCTGAATATAATCCAAGCTTGATATCAACATCAACGTCTTATGATTCTACTAAATTTAAACAATTAGGCATCGTTGTAGGTTCAGCCACACAGGGAATATCATTATCCAAGACCTTTTTCTCTGGATTAAGAGCAATGGCAGGAGCTAGAGTAACAAATATAGAGGATTCCTTTACACGTGGGTTTGGATTTGCAATTCAACATATGCTTAAAAACGCACAATCTCAGTTTCCTAATTTTAAAAAAATAATTGGGCTATTTTGGTCGATGACTGCTCTTAATCCCGAAGCTATATCTATTATGGTAACCGGGACGGCAATAGGTGATCGAAAACAGGGTGGGCGTTCTAAAACAAATAAAAAAAGGAGGGTTTTTAAAAAAAGTAGAAAAAATAAATTGCGTTAATAACGTATTTAGAGATATCAATCTTATTATTATAAGAGCCATGAGCAATTCAGCCACTTCCGCCGCAAAACGTCGAAGAGCCGCGCCATTCATGTCGAACCCCCTCGCTCCGTCTAGTGGAAACAATAACTCGCAACAACAAGCATCTTTTCAAAACACACAACAAGGTCAATCTGAACCTAAGCTATTAACACTTCAGCAAGTTATAGCTTTAGTCGATTCTAGGTTAACTAATTTAGAAAAAAACGTGGTTGAAATTAAGTCACAGCCTTCTTCTGAAAATCCTGAACAGCAATCCGATGCTATACCCGAATATAATAACGAAGACATAAAGCAAACTGTAGAATCAATAATGTATGAATATTTAAACGAGTTTAATGAACGCTGTGAAATTTTGGCAAATGAAATATCGAGTATCAAAAATATAGTTATTGAATTACAGTCTTATACAATGAACGTAAACAGAATGTTATTAGAAGAAAAAATGAACGCACAGTTAAGCACCGTTGATAATGTTTCGTTAACTAATGAAACGCAAACTATCGCAATAACAGCGGAAAACCATTCTCAAACTGATAATATCGATCAAAACTCGATTGAAAATTTAGCACCAATCGAATCTTCTGAAAACACTTTGGAATATCCCTCGGTTTTGAGCGAAAGTGATAACGGCGTTGAACTGTGTGAAATCGTGAAAGAAGACGATGCCACACTTCCAGAAGAACAATCTGATATTACCATAGTTTCCAAGAGCAGTAAGAAAAGAGGGGCGAATAAAAAATCGCAAATCACGCTAGAACAAGAATAATTGTATTAGTAAAAACATATAGAATCATATCATATTATAGTTTTATATAATATTATGTATTCACAAAATGAAGTTCAAGAAGATATTCAATCCAAGTTGAACAATATTAATGCCGCATTTTATGCGACAAACCCAAAAAAAACATTTTTCAAAGACTCTCAAAAAATAGAATGCGCCGAATACGTAACTCAGAAACTTGACGCGGAAACGTTAATCAAAAATACAGTTTATGTATTGCCGAATACTAGTAAAGTTTTTTTTAATTATTCCTTATTTAAACGTTACGCGAACCCTGGTGTTTATACTTCAATTATTAAATATATATTACAATTGATAGATTCGTGTATTAAACGTTATAATAGTTTTGAAATGCATGTAGATTTAAATACGTTTTCGGTAAGCGCCGCGCATCGTTACAAAGGTGCTATTGAAATGTTTTGTTCGGAATGTTTATCTTCGGGAAGCAATGCGGCTATATATGAACATTTGACGAGATTTTATATTTATAATATACCTTCTATGATTGATCATATTTCTGTAATATTAAACCCGTTTATTAATGAACAAATCAAATCTAAGATTGAATATGTATCAAAACGTGATTCAGTGTCTCAATTGGAGCAATTTTATAAGGGAACCTTAGGTTCCCCGATCTGATAAAATTGATAAGTATATCTATAATTATCAATAATCCAATTACAATGGAATCGTCTGGTCAAAATGAGGGATATCTGGAGTTGGTCATTGGACCTATGTTTTCGGGGAAAACTACTCAGTTAATACAAGCTTATAAAAAATACACATATATTGGAAAGCGCGTCTTGGTTATAAATTACGCCGACGATAAAAGATATCACGATACCATGCTATCAACTCACGATAAAATAATGATACCATGCATTCAAACTTCAAAAATGCGTGAACTTTGGATGAGTAGAGAATTTATAAATAGCGAGGTCGTTTTAATAAACGAAGGACAATTCTTCGGCGATCTATACGATGCAGTCTTGGAAATGGTAGATATACATAAAAAAATCGTATACATATGCGGATTAGACGGAGATTTTAAGCGCGAAAAATTCGGATCAATCTTGGAACTAATTCCCCACTGTAATAAAGTGGTCAAGCTTCATTCACTATGCTCAAGTTGCAAAAACGGTAATCCGGGGATATTCTCGCATCGTCTTACGCGCGATGAATCGCAAATTCTAATAGGATCAGATATATACGTTCCTCTTTGCCGAAAGTGTTATTTGCATGAAACTGCCAAATCAAAAAAATCGGTAGTCGATTCAGAAGATGTCGGTTTATAATTTAATAAAAGTATATAAAATATAAACCCCTATTTTTTCATATATGACATCAGAAGTCGGAAAGGTTGAAGTAAAGCGTAGTCGAAAGAAGAAGGAGCTCGACACGGTTCCAGCTACTACACAGAATATTCAAATTGTAATTGATGAAACTATAACAGAAGCGTCGTCGAAGAAAAGAGGACGGAAACCAAAGGGAGGAAAGCTTATTTTGAAACAGCCTGATAATTGCGATAATGCAAAGCCGGTGTCTAATGTGATTTTGCATCTTAGATGCTCATCGAAAGACTTGGATGAATATAATAATAATATGAATAAAATGATGACGAATCCTCTTAACTATAACCCTGATGTCCCTCCAACTATTACTACTTATAGCAATACGAAAGAATCGTCCGGATTTTCTAATTATGAAATCCAGAAAGATCAGCCTGTGTTTGCGTATTCCGAATATTCTTCTAAAAAATGCTATACTTGCCAAAACTGTGCAAACGAAAAGCAAAACGACGACGCGCGCCCGGAAAACGACGATATTGATGATAATAGTGTTAACATAAAAGACGTAAACCAGAAGCTAAAACGATTAAAGATGAACTTATATAAAAACGCAATGCACGATAAGAAATCAGCTTGTTTTTGGTGCACTTACGAATTCGATAACCAAGCGTGTTATATTCCGAAATACGAAATGGATGGAGAGATATGCGGATATGGTTCATTTTGTAGACCCGAATGCGCGGTTGCTTATTTGATGAAGGAAAATTTGGACGATTCAACAAAGTTCGAGCGCTATCACTTATTGAATCAAATTTATAGTAAAGTATACGATTTTAAGAAAAATATAAAACCCGCTCCCAATCCTTATTATTTGTTAGAAAAGTTTTACGGAAACCTTTCGATACAAGAATATAGAAAGTTATTAAAGACCGAACATATGTTGTTGGTCATAGATAAGCCATTGACAAGAATTCTACCAGAATTGCACGAAGATACAGATGATTTTATAACAGGAATTTATGGAGGTGTTAAATCGAATGGAAATTCCAACTCCGGTGGTGTGTATAAAGTAAAGCGTCAGAGTGAAAAACAACAAGGTCCGACCAAAAATAGTATTATGCGAGATAAGTTTGGATTGATGCAATAAATTATTTATTTTGCGTTTGTAAAATAAATAAATACATATAATAAATACTATATGGACAAATCCGAGAACTTTATACATAAAAATTTAGGGTTTTATAATAAAATTAACGTTATATGGTTAAAGTCATACAACTGTAATTCAGAGACAAAGGAAAAACTAGAATATAAATTTATATGTTTAATACAAGAACATATTGATGCATCTCATTATAGCATAGTTATAATTCCGTTTCAAGATAGCGAAATAGTTGATTTTTTGAAATCAAATGGTTATAATCATATTGTTATTGCGAATCGATCCGATGATTTTTCGCGTAATATAAGCAAATATTGCAATAATGTATTTATAGGATTTGCGAACGAATCTCGAGATATTCATGCAAAAAAAATATTGATAACATCATTGGAGGGCATAGACGATGACCCGTTAATTTTTGATCACAGACCTTTTATTTATGGAGTCTATTTTGCATGTTGCTATGGAAACTACATCAATGTTATGAAAGAACAATTAACTATTTTGATAGAAAGCGGATTATATAAAAAAACAAAACAGTTATATATATTTATGTGCTTATTAAATAACGATAACCAAGACCAAGTATTGGAGTTATTAAAACATTATGATACAGAAACTAAAATTACATTGGTTGCTACTTCTCGGAATTTATACGAGAAATTTGCTATTAATAATTATAAAAATTATATTAACGATGCGTCAAAATACTATTTGTATTATTTTCACACCAAGGCTGTCTCTAGATCTGAACCTTTATTTACAAATGTAAGACAAACGCTGAATTATTATACATTGACTCAATTTGAAATAAATATCAATTTACTGAATTATTATGATGCAGTGGGATGTAGCTTATCGACTTATCCAAAGGTTCATTTTTCCGGAAATTTTTGGTGGGCGAGATCAGATTACTTGAATAAATTATCCGAGCCTATAAATAATGCATATTTAGCACCTGAAATGTATATAGGTTTAGTGCCAAATGGTAAATTGATTTCATTATGTCAAACCACTAATAGGTCTTCTCTTAGTGAACATGTAAAAAAATCAAAAGGTGATATTATTTCACAATTAACTACAGATTTTATTAATAACAACGAATGTAAACACTTGCAGTGTTAACACTAAATGATAAAATTGAAACCGGATAAAGAGATCTTATGATATGCACACATAATAGTTAAAATGTCAACGATTTCCGATAGAAGCGCAATGCTTCTGAATTACGATTACATGATGCAATCACCAATGGTTCTTGATTTAATAAAAAAAAATAATAGACTTTTGAAGCAAAATAAAATTCTTACAAAGGCGCTTGCTACGCTATTGAAGAAGCCTGCTAAGGCAGTGAATCCTTTATCAAGCGTTGAAAATGATGAGGTTTTGTTTGTTCGAGAAGTGCTATCTGAACCTAAGTCCACTATAAAAATAAAGACTGAACCCGGAACGGAGAGTGTGGTTCAATTATCAGAAAACGTTATTTATGAATTGCTTGAGGAGGCTGAGGAGGAAGAGGAGGCTAAGGAGGAAGAGGAGGCTGAGGAGGAAGAGGGGGCTGAGGAGGCTGGGGCTGAGGAAGCTGAAGCTGAAGAGGAGGAAGCTGAAGAGGAGGAAGCTGAAGAGGAGGAAGCTGAAGAGGAAGCCGAAGAGGAAGCCGAAGAGGAAGCCGAGGAGGAAGCCGAAGAGGAAGCCGAGGAGGAAGCCGAGGAGGAAGCCGAGGAGGAAGCCGAGGAGGAAGCTGAAGAGGAGGAGGAAGCTGAAGAGGAGGAAGCTGAGGAAATAGAAGAAACCATCCAAGTTGACGATGAGGAGGAAGTCTACGAAATCGCCATCAAGGGTAAGAAATACTTCACAACAAACGAAAAAAATGGATCAATATACGCAATCGATAAGAGCGGTGACGTAGGAGATGAGATTGGATTGTTTAAAAACGGCGTAGCTTGTTTTGCATAAATAATAACACAACAACCTACTATTTACGATATGTCTTTCTAATATTTCTAAGTTTTTTTCTCCGTGTTCTACCTCCTTTTTTCAAAGGAGGTATAATATCACTTTTCGCAGGAGCAACCACCGGTTGTTTATTTGTTTCTTCGGCGCGTTTAGATTCTTGTTTTAATACATCAATGTCCAAATATATTCTATCGGAGTTATCTATTTCAGAATCATGAGTTTTATGTTTTTTTAACGCGCTATACATTTGTTTTGCTATTGCGTTTGTAAATAGACATTTTACTTTACTCATAGAATTAATGTCCAATATACCCTTTACAACATCTAATTGAAGATAAATCTCATACTGCCGATCGGGTTCTTCTTTCTGTTTAAGTTCGTCTTTTTTTTCCGTTTGCGACGTTTTTAATTCATCTACGCCAACTTCAATATAGTCAATGTCAGATAGTGGAGGGCGCTTTGTGGCGTCTTCGTCCTCTAAATATTGTTCATGGACTTCATACATGTATTCAGCCAAATTTTCACCAGTGCTACTCGAGCGTTCATTTAAATAATATTTAATGATATCAGCTAATTTAGGATTACTCGGTCGTCTTGGCTTAATAAAAGACGAAACCTGTTTTATAAATTCCATGAATCGACTATATTTCTGAAGTTCGGACTTGAGATCGCGATTATTTCGTTCGGCGTTAGATTTGTCGTCCTCTTTTTTTTCCTCGTATAATTCGTGATATCTATGAGGATGCTTCAAAAATTCAACGACCTTATCAGATGTTTTTATTTTAATAATGAGTTTATACATTTCATCAAATTTATATTCACGTTTCAATTCATATGGAAGTATACTAGAACGTTGAGCGATTTTTATGGCTTCATTCTCATAATGATTAATTTCAGATATAATTTCAATTGCTTTTTCGTAATCATCAGCAGACACTGTGGCTAGATCGGTTAAATAATCGCCTATTTTTTCAACTATATTTTTTATATAACCACTAGATGCATACATAGAGTCAATTATTTCTTTCCATTTTGTTGTCGTTGACCCCCTGCTAGTTGTTCGAGTTTTGCTTATTGCATTATCTATGAGAACTTTGACCTCTTTCCATATTTTCTTAAACGATTCTTCATTTTTGATTTTAGACTCTTCTATCGCCTTCAATTGCCCTTTATTTCCACTCGTCAACCCTTGTAACCATTTCCATATCCCACTGGCTGAGTTTAATAATTTTCTATATTCAGGGTGATTTATTATATCATTCACCCACGTAACTTTTATCGTTGTGTATTTTGCACTTCCGATTAGAAGATAGCTAAATTGATCTTCGTCGCTTTTTGTAAATAAATTTAGAATAAAGCTTGGAATAATTGAGCTAGTGCCAACCGATGTTGGTATTCGTTTAATGTATTCTGAAAATGAGTCATGAAGATTTGATTTAACCGGAACGTTGGTAGGAAATAACACTTCCAACATGCCTTTGACATTATGTATTGCATTTTTATGTCTTTCGCCCGGGGACGTAGCGACGCTTAATCCCTGCATCTTACGTTTAAATAGTCTTTTATTAAAGAAAAAATCGACGCTACCTTTTCGTCCCAAGCTTTTAATACTATCTATTGGATATTTCACATCCATTGTAAAAAAAGGATACTGCGATAATTCATCTTTGTATGAAGATTCGGTCGTTTTTTCTTTTTCGGGAAAATAGAACAATCCACGCGTTAATTCGCTTTTCCCTGATCCCGGAATATTCACGTCTAATTTAATTTTAATATTGGAGATATTCATATGATATAACAATTCGTGTTATATTATAATTATATATTTATGCCGTCGCATTTCACAAGTTTACGAAATGCGCAAAGGTGTAAATGGCTGAAATGATAATTGCGCGTTTTGATTTTTGGCTTTATCTAAAACTTCATGCGCCTTTGCGATTTCTTCATCAGTAACACGATTCGAACTTAATGGATCCTTACGTTCTGTGGAATTCTGCGTAACAATATTGGTCGGTTCTTCGTTCAATAAATTCACGTGATATTCGGTAAAGTCTTTGGGTAGACAGCAATATGAGCTTTCTTCGTTTAATAAATAGTCGGTGAATATAACAAAAACAAAACTCATGACGAATGCAATATAAATATCGCGCGTTCCCATCCAGGTAATGGCAAAAACCAATACTTGACGGCTAAATGTATGCTTTAAATAAGATTCCATGGATTTACTTAATTTAAAAGTCACGAATTTTGACGCAATATTAAGTATAATAATCATTAACCCAGCAAATACTTTTGATCCATTAATCACTTGTATATGCTTATGTAAATAATTGAAACAATCATAAATCGGCGAAGATGAGGATATATTTTTTTTTACCATTAACTTATAGTGATAAAATTATTAAGATGATGTTTTACTCGGAGAACAAACCGAATGATTGCGAAAAGCTTTGATAAGTCAATGGTGGCGAATCGCTAAACCAGGTTTTCCAAACTCCATTTACCCAGTCGTCCGACGGTTTTGGATACGTCAATTCTTCTTGCGCTGTCAATCGCGATTCTATAATCGAAACGTTACATCCAGGATCACAGGGATTACATATAAAATTCGGCTTGAACTCTAATTCGGGAAAAATATGATGCGCGTTTTCGTTTCGAACGGGTTGGTTTTTATACATTAATTGCGATCCCTTGCAATTCTCCTCTCGAAATTCTTGGATAGCGGGGTTATCAAAGCCCTCTTTATTGGAAATATCAAATACGTAGAATTTGGGTGTTTGTTTAAACATTGCGCTACCATGCACCATATCAGTTTGGTAAAAGAAAATCACCAAGATGCAAATGGCTAATCCGTATATTATATTAACGCTTGAATAAAAAATGATTAAAGCCACTGCCGCTGCTCTTCCTAGTAGAGTATTACTAAAATCAATCATTTCATCGGAATGAACAAACAAAAGGTAAAATAATATGATCGGAATGAATTCAGCTAAATATATCGACGTGTTTTTTTTCATAGATAGATACTATTATACAACTATATTTTTTGTAAGGGGGGTTTGGTTTTCGAAAATAATTATCTGTCTATTTTTTAAGTATTTCGAATTATATTTTTAGATATGTCTTTAGTATCATCGGCATCTCCATGGACAAATAATGATAATGTTGAAAAGAAAAGAGTTCCTTCTATGCGAAGGACGTTGAAAAAACCTCCGTCTCAAAATGAAGCCACTGAATACGCTTCAGAGGAAAAGGCGTATTTAGAATCTCAAATTCCCGAATCTATTGAAACTACGCAAAATAATTTGGAAGAAAGAAATAATCGTGTATCCCAACTTATAAATCAACTCACTAGCGACAATGACGGCAATAAACTCGCCGATTTTTCTCCTATTGAAAATCCGGCTATTCAAAAACGGTCGGATTCGGAAAATGCCTCGACGAAGGCGTTTGCTGATAATGATATTCTTGGACCAGTGCAGCCAAATCCAGCTAGGATTTATCAACAAACATCGCAGTCTACAAATCCTTTAAACTATACGCCTAATCATCAGAATTTAGGAGGTTTTTATAGTAATTATAGAACCAGTTACGAAACTCCGAGAACGCCAATGCAAAATGCAGTTGTAAATTCATTTGTAGCTCCTACGAATTCTCTCGATAGTCGACTCATGGAAAAAATAAATTATATGATTCATATGCTCGAAGAACAACATAATGAGAAGACGAGCAATATCACCGAAGAGTTTTTGTTATATATGTTTTTAGGTGTGTTTATTATTTTCATTGTGGATTCTTTCGCCAGGGCTGGTAAATATATAAGATAACAGCATTATAATAACAATTTCTACGTTGATATTATTATGAATAAAAATAATTTTATAAAAATAGCAATCGTATGTGTATTAATAACATTGGTAGCTTATTTTTTGTTTACAAGAACTAATATTATTGAAGGAAATGACGATTTTGCGAATCCAGTGAATATATCATATTGGTTATGTGATGTTCAAGTAGACGATAACCAAGCATTGTATAATTCTATATATCGTCCCGTCCAATCTTTTTTTTCATTATCACAATTGAAAGATACTATAAAAGGACAACCAGGTGGCGTATTTGGCGGAAGAGGACAATCTTATAAAGTTCGCGAAATGACAGATGCCGGAAAGATGGGGGATATTATACCACACGATTCAAGTGAGGATAAAATTAAAGCTATACTTGATAATTGGAAACAAAAAGATTTTGCAGAGTGGAAAGGAAAAACGGTATATGATAGAACGTATCAAATTGGTCAAAGTGTTAAATTTTTAAAGGGAGGAAATATGGTGGATGGAGTAATTGAAACTGTAAATTTAAATGAGGGGGCGAATTCTACTTTAACAGGAGTTGACGAATCTTTGATGCGTATTGCCAAGTTGAATGATGCCACTTCTCCACCGACGTTTGACGTAAAGGGTAAAGATGGTAATACCGAAAAAGGAATAAAATTTGATAATATTCAATATTCTAGATCTCCGGTTGCTCCCGAACCTGTTGCTTCTCCTACTCCTGTTCCTATTACTAGTCCTACTCCTACTCCTACTCCTGTTCCTGTTACTAGTCCTACTCCTACTCCTACTCCTACTCCTACTAGTCCTACTCCTACTAGTCCTACTCCTACTAGTCCTACTCCTACTACTCCTACTAGTCCTACTCCTGTTCCTGCTGTTAAATCTAAATCAAATAATTATTATGTTCATTATGGACACGTATATTTTGTATAATATTGCGAAACATCGAACAATTCTATAATATAAACACTAGCTCTTTTGAAAACGGTGTTCCGGGAACCACCATATTATAAATATAATACGCCGCGCTTAATTCCAAAATGGGGGTATACTTCCACCGCCATTTTTCCAAGATTTTTCCGTTATGTCCGAGTGTCGAAAACTCGATCAATTTATACTCGAATTTCTCCGAGTTTTTCGCGTTGTCCAATACACCGCGTAAAGCATGTAAAAACCCTGAAAAAAACAGACCGTCATGTCGCGTATTACTAATAGTCGCCACACACTCTAGTAAATTTCCCTGTTCCAATTCCTCATAGACAATTTTGGAATTCTTGAAGAAATAAAGCCCATATAAATCGTCCCGACGCTTCAGTGCATATGCATACCATTGTTGCGCCTTTATTTTAGCCACCAACGATCCTATTTCCGGGAACGCGCAAAATCGGAACATGGGGTTCGTATTGTGCGATATTCCGTATAAAAAATCCGATAAAATTCCAAGATTCTGTTCTTGGATTCTTACCACAGTAAAATGCGGCAACAGGGGCGGAATCATGACATTACGTAAATAAAACATAGACGTTTTGAACTCTACCAACGGAACGATGCCTTCGCATAAAACATCCTCGCGTCTAAATAATGAAACGCTTATTTCGAGGTTTCCGAGACGTTGATTAAATTCGTGCGTCTGAATGATGTGATTATCCAATCGCTTCGTCAAATGGTCGCGATGGACACTTAAAAAATCCCACATATACGCCGGCGTTTCCACGGAATTCCCGTCTAAATTCCACATGAATATACGAACCGGATACGAAATCATACATCCTATGGGATATTCTATTTTCTGAATTGCGTCCAAGATTTCACCGTTGGACGGCTTAATGATATCAAAAACCGTGTCATTATAAAACGATACATAGGACGGGTGATTATGTCCAGTCAATAGGTTATGTATATATTCGGAATCCACAGTTGTCAAGATGCGCTCCGATTTTATCCAATAACATTGAACTAAATCCACGAGTTTCGTTTTTTGTTCTTCTGTTATGTCCGAATACATAATCGTTTTCACGTTTTTTGAATGGAACTTGGTCTTTAATGGTAATCCGCGTTGTATTAAAAACGGCGATCGATAAAACCATCTCCAATAATCATACGTGTGATAAACTGGTTGCACATTCCAAAAGGGATATCTAATTTTGATATACGCGAATATGATTACCAAACAAGACAAGACAATGAGAAAACATAGATATTCATACATAGCTATATTTTTGAAAGGTTTTCCAAGGCGCCATTTAAACGCCTTGAGGTCGTTCAAATACTACAATATATTGATGTTCGTCGTGATTCAATGACTTCATATTGACCTGACCTTTTACTAAAAACCCGCAATATGCAGCGATTTTCATGATCGCGTCCATATCATCCATATATAATACGAGCTCGTTCTGGCGGACCTTCTTGGAAACGCCATCGGTAAACGTCTCTTTTAAAGTCACCGTCTTCTTGGAATCGTCGAATTGAAACGCGGCTTTATAGGTGAAATCAATAAAGTCAATCAATGTATCCGTGATTCTCTTATCCGCGTATTTTTGCGGAGCATCCAAGAGCGGCGGCTTACCCGCGGGTATAATTGTATCGAAACGGTTACGGTCAACTAAATGGACTACTAAATATCCACCCGGCATTAGCCAATTATAGCAGTTTTTAAAGAATACGCGTTTATCTTGGAAATGATAAACGGTGAGACCCATACATAAAACGTGTGTAAATGTCCCCTTTTCATAAAGCATGGGTTCGTCCGCATCCGCGCATTTCACTTGGATTTTGTCGCCGTGTTTGGATTCAGCTTGTTGTATCATTTTTTCGGACTTATCGATACCGAATGCATGATAACCTCGGTTTTGTAATCTCGCAACTAAATCCCCCGTTCCGCTTCCAATATCCAAGAATATGCTGTTTTTTACAGAAGGCTGCGTCATTTCTACGATTTGGTCGATTTCGAAATCCACGCGTTTATCTGTTAACATTAACCGGTCGTATATTTTCGCATAAAAATCGTCGTATACGTCTGTCCCCTGTTTCAAGACAAACTGCGGGTCTTGTGAAAACCCCTCGTAATAAGGCGATAAATCCTGGCGATTATAAAACATGACTATTAATAAAAACACTCCTAAAACAATAAGCGCGTGAAACCAATATTTTCTTGGATCGCGCGAACCAAGTATAGATTTAATAAATGAAAACATAGTTATACTATAGTATAACTATATGAAAATTATTGTTCGTTGTTTCGTAATTGCACGCGTGTATAATTATTAAAAATATCCTTTCCTATCGCCGGAGCATTAATAATATTCGGATGTAATCGAGAGTCGAATTGCGTGCGTTCAAATAATAAAGGGTGCGTTTGTTCGCCCGGGATATGGGGAACAGTTACTCGATATAAATCGCTCTTGGAACTAGGTATATAAACGCCTTGATCAGCACCGCGCTGTAATGCGAAAAACTGATTTCTTAGATTCGACTCTGTTTCCACGCGATTCAAAAATCCTGAAACTGGACCACGTGCAGAAACGGGCGGCGTAAAATTGGTTTCCAATGAATAATCGTAATTCGACTCAATCGATACGGCGGTAGGTCGGCGCGAATTCAGCGCTGGAAACATGGTAAACCGCGTCTGCGTAGATCTTGGATCGAAATTGGGTGGTAACATATAATCGGGAGTATTTCTCGAAGTAATACGGTCGTTTAATTCGTCTACACGTTCGTTTTGACCATAGGAAACGCCTTCGGGTATTCCATATATATTATTTTGGGAATTGGAAATGTTCATTATTGTTATAGTATACCTATATACAAAACTTTTCGGAACAATTCTCTAAATGGCGGAAATCTTCAAGTGTGTAAAAATTGAAATACATCACAACGTGCCTAAACTTTGTAACCAATACCATGCAGTCGTTTGATGATGATGACGTAGATCGCCTTCGGGAAAACTTTGCCATTGAGAGCTCGACCATAATGACGGGACTAGATCAAATGATAGAGAGAACCAAGAAACTAGAACGGCTTATTCGAATGTTAGGACCATGCCAAATAAAAGAGAAGTCAGAGGTTGACGTTTACGTGCCATCATGTGACGATCAAGTGCCTCCGAAAAAGAAGATGAGAACATAAATGATAACGTAAATGAGGCAAATATGGTTGACACTTATATACCATTTTGCCTCACGATCAAACTCTTACTATTAAATAATTAGGCAATGAAATAGAAAAATATAAAGAGCTTTATTAGAGAGGATTATAAAATGTGTTGGAACAAGGACGTATCATTAAATACTTTTTTATTCGTATGTTTAGGAGTATTGTTTATCGGCTATACCAATGCATACACTAAATACAAAACCCCGTTTTTTAATGACATTTACGGATATTTGATTGTTCTTGGATTTGCGTCTATTCAGCTATTCGAATATTTTGCGTGGTCAAATCTGAAAAATCCGGCAATGAATTCACTGGTTTCCAAGGTCGGGTTAGCTATTATTTTCGCGATGCCAATTACCACATTAATAGCGATTGATAACCTCCCGGTAAGAAACACGGCGTTATTGTGGTATGCAGGTTTAGTTGCATTGTTTATTGCCTATAAAAATATGTTCAATCCATTTGTATTTACGACCACAGTCGCGAAAAACGGACACTTGGCTTGGAACTGGCTGCAAGTAACCGGGTTTGAACGGCTGTTCGCGTTTGCCTGGGTGTTTTTCTATTTATTCAGATCGTATTTTGATAAACAATATATTTGGGCTGGAATGATTGCATTTTCATTTTTGGTTATGTATTATTTATACCTAAGAGATGGGACTTGGGGTTCTATGTGGTGCTGGACCGCGAACTTGCTGATATTGTATTATTTGATCGATATCCTTATTTTGCAACCGTTTTTCGAAAAGGGGTCAATATGTTGATGGAAAAAAGACATAAAGGTTTGGCTCGATGTTACATGTAGATAACAACCATGGTAAAACTGTGCACCGATCCATATCCCGACAATTCAAAATATGAATCCCATTTTGAATTGTATTCTTATCCTCTAAGTGATTTCCAAAAATACGCGATTGAAGCCATCGTCGAGGGACATCACGTTTTAGTAACAGCGCATACGGGTTCGGGTAAAACCTTACCCGCGGAATTCGCGATTCAGCATTTCGTTGGTCAAGGAAAAAAGGTCATATATACGAGCCCGATCAAGGCGTTATCCAACCAAAAATATTACGAATTCACACAGAAATATCCAGATATCTCGTTTGGTCTAATGACGGGTGATATTAAGACGAATCCTGACGCGGACGTATTGATCATGACTACAGAAATTCTCATGAATGCTCTTTTTTTACAGCCTACGAGCAAAGACAATATTAATACAGACGCGTCTTCTGCTTCGCCTAATCTCTCTTTCAACATCGATATCCAGCGAGATCTTGCGTGTGTGGTTTTCGACGAAGTTCATTATATCAACGACTTACATCGAGGTCAAACCTGGGAAAAAACAATCCTTATGTTGCCACGTCATATTCAGATGGTCATGCTTTCGGCGACGATTGATGCACCCGAACGTTTCGCCAAGTGGTGCGAACGCGATGATAATACAAAGATCGTATATTTGGCATCAACTAATAAACGCGTAGTCCCGCTAACGCATTATGGATATTTGGTTTCTACCGAGGGGTTTATCAAGGGTCTCAAAGATAAGGTCTTGGAAAAAGATATCCGAGAAAATACCCAAGGTCTGATAACGTTGCAAAACGACCGTAATGAATTCCAAGAATATGGATACAAAACCATGAAACGGTTGACGGATCTCTTTGATAAAAAGCAACAGTTTGTCAAACGCCAGCATGTCCTAAATAACCTAGCGCTACACCTAAGAGACAGAGAAATGCTCCCTGCGATTGCCTTTGTTTTTTCGCGGAAACAAGTAGAGGCATGTGCTAAAGAAATCACTGTGCCGCTTCTGGAAGACGATAGTAAAGTGGGGTATATAGTCCGGCGCGAATGCGAACAAATCGTTAGGAAATTCCCGAATTATCACGAATATCTGGAACTCCCTGAATATAACCAATTGGTCGCACTCTTGGAAAAAGGCATCGGAATTCATCACTCTGGAATGATTCCCGTTTTGCGCGAGATTGTCGAGCTTATGATCGCCAAGCGCTATATCAAGCTACTATTCGCCACTGAATCGTTCGCCATCGGCTTGGACTGTCCCATTAAGACCGCGGTATTCACGGGGCTTACTAAGTTTGATGGCTCGAATCAGCGTTATCTGATGGCACACGAATATACGCAAATGGCGGGGCGTGCGGGTCGACGCGGAATCGATACGATTGGTCACATAGTGCATTGTAATAATTTATTTGGACTACCCTCGCAAACCGACTATCGCGAAATGCTCGGTGGAAAACCTCAGGAACTAGTGTCCAAATTCCGCATATCATATGGTCTTATTCTGAACCTTTTGAAGAATGGAAAGACGTTGGCTCAAGATTTCGTAGATTTCGTGAAAAATTCTATGAGTTTCCAAGAATTACAACATGCGATTGCCAACCAAAAACAAGCCATTCTAACCATGCGCGATTCATACAACAAATCCCTGGCATCTATTAATAACGTGCAAACACTGCGACAAGCAATCGACGATTTTATCCGAGCAGAGGATGGTGTGAAAACCGCGGTCAATAAAAAGCGCAAGGAACTAGAACGCGCCTTGGAAACCCTAGCATTTGATAACCGGTTTATTAAGACTGACGCTTTACTATTGAGGCAGCATTATAAACTAGAACGCGAACTAAAGGGCGACGAGGATTATTTGGTCATTCTAGAAATGCATATCGATACGTCTATTTCCAAGATCTGTATATTGTTAAGAGATCGCGGTTTTATCGATATTTCATCCGATAACGGTGAAATCAAGTTATCCAACCTAGGTATCGTCGCATCGGGAATAGCCGAGATTCATCCTCTTATTGTCGCGGAAACTATGGACCAAACTAGCGGGTTCAACGATTTTTCCGTAGATCAACTCATCGGATTTTTAGCGGCATTTACGGACGTCAAAGTCGACGAAGATTTAATTGCCTGGCAATTGAAATCCGAAGATGCGTTTTTAAATAAACAGTTTCCGCGTTTAGTAGCGAGCTATGAATTATATGAACGCTATGAGGACGAACATGGACTAAACACAGGCATTGATTATAAAAACGCACTGAATTATGATATTCCCGATTTTGCTATGGAATGGATAGCTTGCAACGACGAAGAGCAGTGTAAATGGTTTATTCGATCACGACTTTCGGAAAAAGGGATATCGATTGGTGATTTCGTAAAGGCTGTTATGAAAATCAGCACGATTGCCAAAGAACTATCGACAATTGCCGAACAAACGGGGAATATGGACCTATTGCATAAGTTGACGCAAATCGACGGGAAAATTTTGAAATATGTGACAACATCTCAAAGTTTATATGTTTAGAATGCTTTGTATAATTTTTTACATGAAAAAATTATAATGACAGATATTATAATGCCCTATTTCAAGGACCTAAATCTGTTATATATCCATATCCCTAAAACGGGAGGAACGAGTATTGAAAAATATTTTTATAAAGATACACCGCAAACAATATCATCGTTAATTTCTCATACTTTATATCCAATATACAATTATATAAAAATAAACAATCATTCATTACAACATTGCACTTACCAAGAATTATATGATAATCGCGAATATTTCGGAATTAATTTTGACGACAATTTGACTATACTTTCGTCAATACGTCATCCTTATTCTAGATTGATTTCAGATTTATTTTTTTTCAAACTGATAAAAAGTGATACGTCTACAGAGGAAGTATCAAAAAAAATAAAGCGCTTTTTAAACCCAGTTAACGCAGACCGATTCGATAATCATCCTTTGCCACAATATTGTTATTTAATAGACAAAGATGGAAATATTCCCGAAAAAATAGCAATAATAAATCAAGAAACTTTAACGGAAGATATGCATAAAATTGGATGCGCGGATTTTAATATTAAAACTCAAACTACTGATTATAGCGACGTCGATTATTTTCAATACTTTACGCCCGACTCTATCAAAGTAGTAAATGAATATTATAAAAAAGATTTTGAATACTTTGGATATAAGTCGATTGATTTGTTATAGTAAAACCCCTATTCATTTACGAAACGTGAATAAATACAAAAACTGATTCACATCCGAAAGAATATCGTCACGTATGCTCATCAAATCCGAATCCCGACGCGCATCTAAACATTCGTCCAAGTCGATCAAAAATTGGCGATATCCATGCATTTTATCTTTGAATTGTTTGCTATCGTTTGACTGCATAATTTCCATATGCTTGTCCCATTCTTGAATGCGCGATTCGTCTTTTCCCAATAATACTTCTACGAATTTATCCACGTTTTCGTTTAATTTTCCATATAGTTCGTCAGTAGCTTTGTGTTCCGCATAAGAATGCGTTTTCCAATGATAAAGTTTCACTACGTTTATCATCTCGATGAATTTACGAACAATGTAGTTTTTCCTACTTGATCTCGGTTTTCTACGAGCGGTCTTTCTTCCAGATTTTTTCAATGAAGACCTCGTTTTGTTTGATTTCATTTATTATTATAACTGGAGAAAAAATTGATAGTTTGTTGTTATTGTTATTCGGTAACAACTAACCAACCAAATCATGCCACCAAAGAAGTTTAAGATTATTAACCGACCGATCTCTTCGGAGACTGTTAGTCCAGAGATTATCTTGACGAGATATTTATATATCAAAGAAGAGGTTCTAGCATCCCTAGCGTTTGCAATCTTGGAAAAACGTCGCGATGAGGCGCTATTCTGGGGTTACGAGTTATATTATTCGGGATTCGACAACGAAGTAATCGAATTCGTCAACGCATTATATCGCGATATGTTTCAACTAAAAAACCCCAGGCTAGAGAAGTTTGTGAAATCACAGACCGAGGCTTGGTCCAAGAAGGGCAGTATGCCCGAGTCCAATGGCAGTATGCCCGAGTCCAAGGGCAGTATGCCCGAGTCCAAGACAAGAGACACCGTTCTCGGAACGCTTATTGTCAACCTTTTATCTAGAGAATTCGAAGTGGACTGGTTTATTCTAAACGGGAAACCAGAACCATATGATCCTCCGATCAAAGATCACAAATTCTACGTTATCTTGGTAGAATCCGATATAGAAAAATACAACTCGATTGTATTGCCCGAAGGAGTTAGTCCAAGATTCATGTTGTCCAAAGCCTGTATTTATAAAACGGTGAAAAACGCCAACGACGTATTTGGTGTAGGACATAAAGGTCTCGATGCCAAGACCATTCGGCACATGCAATGCTACGATTGGCTTTATTATGCATCATTTTCGCCCGTTTGGCTGAATCGGATCAACGAATTCTGGGGCACAATAAACCACACCGATAAAACCGTTATCTTCGCCAATGACGATAACGAGGAAGCCTTTTATGATTTATATGGATACGAACCTGACGAACAGACTATGGAAACACAGGAAAAATATACTCATCCGATGGATTACGAACAAATGAGCAAACGCGCGTTTTGCGAAAGATTTGGCGCTAAAGAGAATACATTAAACGTTATAAGTAATCAAGGTCGTGAGTGCCATGAGAACTCCACCCCATAAAGTATCCATAATAGCTAATTTCAAATCCCATTTTTTTAATAAAGCATACGTGGTCGAGTCGTAAACTCCGTATACTATTATTCCGAAGAAAAACGCTTCTAAAACAGACCGATGGGTGCGTAAAATAAAATAATATAACCCGGCAATTAATAAAGCATAACATACCGCTGCCGCCCAGGGTTTAACGTTAAGCGCCACGCGTTGAACCATGATAACCTGATTTTCAAACGCGGTCTTATTCGCACTAAGATATATAAAATCAAGGACTAATAGAATAATCGCTGGTAATACGATTTGTTTGGCAATATTCATCTTGGTTAGTTTATATACTTAGAGAAATTATATCAGAAGGGGTGCTAGACTCTTCGATCGTCGGTTGCAGTTCATCCAGTGGCGTTTTTTTGGTTTCCGCATCAACTGATGGATTGGCGGGAATTTGATTTTCGGACGGATTGGTTTCCTTAGACAAAGGCAGAGGATTTTTGGGCTCTGTGTTATCGCGCTCTTTCAAATCGGGAATCCTAGTAATTTTCTTAGTAATATTCTGCTGTTGTAGCCAATGGATTCCAAGGTTCGGTAAATTAGACACCCAATTCATAACAGTGACATAAGAAACACTCGTGATAAAGGTATTTGCATCGGAATATTGAATAGAATACCACCAATAAGGTGGAATATAAAAAGCGTAGCCTTCTTGGACGTCGAATTCCAAGAATTTGGTCTTATCGAAATCCTTGGAATACTGCGGCTGCGGCAAAAGGGGATGCACAGGCGATCGGAATTCGTAGTTTTCATAGTCATTAACCGGGTGCAAATATTTCGCGCATTTCCAAGGCGCCATCTTTACACGGACCGATCCGGAAGTAACACAAAAGAATTGGCGATAATGGGTATGATAACGGAGCGGTGTAATAGATCCCGCTGAACCAAATAATAAATCATAGTGTTTATGGACGGTAAAAACGGGCTTCAACCATTCGTCCAAATCTTGGATAGGTTTCGCGATTCCCGACTCTTCCAAGAATTCCGAGTTATCTTCAGAGAAAAAATGAGAGGCGTTATCATTTTCGAATAGTTGATGTGTGCTATTCATGGAAAGAGATACCGAATCGACCGTGCTGGTTTCTTTATAATAATCATGGGCGTCTTTGATAGTTACATCATAAGATCCCCCGTATTTCAATATAAATCGCGTGGACATATCATAGAAAAACTTGGGAACAACCATGTTAAAATTAAATAATAGGGGCTGGCGGATTTCGCACATTTCTTGGAGATTCGCATTACTCGAATAGTCCATTTCGTAAACGTCTAAATCATCCCCCGTCTTGAATTGATCCATGACGTAGACATACAGAAATAGCACCACAATAAAAACAAATAATGTAATCAGGAAATTCATATTACATTATTTGGGGATTGTTTTAGCATATTGCAAACGAATGAGTTTCCTACTAGTCATCGCTCATCTTAGGCGCCAAGTAAAACACAATCTTTGCTTCGGTCTCCCCGGTCAACCGATACAAAACGCGCATCGGATAATTATCGCTGATCGAAATCTCGACGTCCTTGGAAAGCTTACTATAGAGGCAAAAGTTATAGAGGTGATTCAGACTAAAGGAAATATTCAGGGTTTCTCCGTCGTTGATCGAAAAGGACGTCAGATCGTCGATCGGAATTAGAACCGACATTTTCCCCGCTTCGTGACTAAGCGACCATAACTGGATCTTTTCCTCGGAACAATCGATTTGCATAGAATCGCCGAACATCTTCATTTGGTTCACCATATTTGCGAAATTCGCCGACGAAAGAGCGAACTCGGCTTGGTAATCGATTTCGGGAATACTCATCATCTCTTCGTCGATATCCATGAGCGGAAGCTCGAAATGCTTATCGAATGCGACCTTGTCTTCCGAAACGAAATTCACATATAGTTTATCGCTATTGATCGAGGCGTCGTGTGTTAGAGACAAAGTCTGCGACTTATCGCGGGCATTCAGAACCCGGAACAAAAGGCTCGACGAAATTCCAAGGACGGCAGTCCCTGACACCGGGGTTTTATAGACGTCGAACCACGTCGACGGCAAATGAATCTCGAAAATCGATACGCGCGCGCTATCCATGCCTTGGACAAACATGCGCTCCGATTCGAACATAATATTGATATTATCGGTGAAATTCTTGATATGCTGAAAGAGCGTGGTAAACGCCTCGGCTTTCTGTGGGCTAGTAAATTGGATCTCCATGGTTGTTATAGTTTTTATAACAATCATAATACGAAAACTATAAATCAATTTTCATAAGATTAATAATTTTCTAAAGTCCTCAATAAATATTTCATCAAACCAACTTAAAGAGACCCGGCTATATAATCATGTGAAGCAAATCGAGATCGCAGCAATAAGCTGTCGTAAAACCAACGACGGTATAAAAACACAAATAAAAATGTAAAACAAATAAAACAAAAACATATAAACAATAACCATGATAATAAATCATGTCACTCGATGTCCAACCTTCAATTCCGTGGGTTGAAAAATATCGCCCCACTCAATTCGAAAACATCGTCTTAGATCCGATTAACCGAGAACTCTTCCAGAACATACTCGATAAACAATATTTCCCGAATTTGCTCTTCTATGGTCCTCCGGGGACTGGGAAAACGACGACGATTATCAATCTGATCAACGAATACCAAACGAAACATAGTCGTCCAAATAAGAGTAACGTTATTCACTTGAATGCATCTGACGAGCGTGGAATCGACATCATTCGAAACCAGATCCACTCGTTCGTCAAGTCACTGAATTTGTTTGAAACGGGATTCAAGTTTGTAGTCCTAGATGAGGTCGATTATATGACAAAGAATGCGCAGCAAGCACTCAAGTATTTACTACAGACGTCATCGAACAATGTGCGATTCTGCTTGATTTGTAATTATATCAGTAAGATAGACGAATCACTGCAAAACGAGTTTATTTGTATTCGATTCAATCAGTTACCAAAAAACGATATTTATCAATTCATCAAAACCATAGCAGTGAAAGAGGACATATGTATTTCCGAAAACGCGATCAATTCGATCCAGACCATGTATCATTCGGATATTCGAAGTATGATTAATTTCTTACAACTAAATCAGAACTTACAGATGAAGGAGTGGGAGAAGAACGTGATCAATAATGCGCTGTTAGATACTATTTATAAAAAAATAAAAAGCAATTGCGAGGTCGGTGAATTCGTTAGATACATTCACGATGTAAGCATACAATATAATGTGGATAAAAAACATATCATACAATCGTTTTTCAACTATTTGATTCGGGTGCACTCATCCGAAGTTACAGAGCCACTGCTAGACGTGATTGCGAAAATGACGCACGTGGTCGACATAAATTTGGACGATCTATTAACGTATTTTTACGTTAGTTTTAGCAATAAATTGTAGATATATTATTTAGGGGGAGAGAAAACCTTGAGAATTAGAGTTTTAAGGGTTTAGTTGGCAGATAAAATTGAAACGGGGGAAAGACCAATCTGGAAAATCATTGCTCGTTTAGCTCAGTTGGTTAGAGCATCAGTCTTATGAGCTGAGGGTCGAGGGTTCAACTCCCTCATCGAGTAACAATAGGCGCCCGCCTTTACCGAGTTCGTCTAAGCTCGTGAAGAAAATAGACACCCATTTTCGTTCAGCAATACCAAAATTCAAACCTTTATCGTCTTGAAGACAAACGAAAACAGCAAAGAAAGGCTTTGACTCGACAGTCGATGTCTTCGACATCTTAAAGAAGCTATAAAGCTTCGACAGTCGGCACTACGTGCCTTAAAGAGGCTTTGCCTCGACAGTCGATGTCTTCGACATCTTAAACCCGGTTAGCTCAGTTGGTAGAGCGCTAGCCTTTTAAGCTAGTGGTCGAGGGTTCAAGCCCCTCATCGGGTGTTGGCTTCGCATGGAGCAAAAACAGTTTGTTAGTTCTACCAAAAACTGACTTATTCCTATATCCTTGGGCAAGATATAGGGTGAAACATTAGTCCCATTTGCTTCTGTAGCTCAGTAGGTAGAGCAAACGGCTGTTAACCGTTAGGTCGCAGGTTCGAGCCCTGTCAGGAGCGCATTGGTTCTATGGTGTAACGGTTAGCACAAGTCCTTTACACGGACTAGACATGGGTTCGATTCCCGTTAGGATCAAGCCGTCTAGCGGCTAAACTGACTTCTTGTGGTCAGACTACTTTGAGTTCCAGTGCACTCTAACAAAACACCAAATTGCTCTTATAGTGTAGTGGTTAGCACCGCAGACTTTGAATCTGTTAACCTGGGTTCGAATCCCGGTAAGAGCTTTCACCCCCCGTTTCCATCCAGCAACATCAAATTCAAACATTATTCGTCTTGAAGACAAATGGAAACAGCAAAATACATTCCCCATTAGTCTATCGGTTAGGATATAGCCCTTTCAAGGCTGAGGGAGGGGTTCGATTCCCCTATGGGGAAAATCTCGAGGGTGTTTGGTCTCGTTAAAAACAAACACTGCCCGATTGGCGCAATTGGATAGCGCGTAAGACTTCTAAGCATTAGCGAAAAGATCTTGAGGTTGGGGGTTCGAGTCCCCCATCGGGTAAAGCTAATCTCCTCAGATTAGCGACCGTCGACGCTTTCGCGTCTTAAAGCTAATCTCCTCAGATTAGCGACCGTCGACGCTTTCGCGTCTTAAAGCTAATCTCCTCAGATTAGCGACCGTTCTTCGCACAGCAATTCACTAAAATTCACTTATAGAATCTAAACGAAGACAGCAAACGTTTCCAGACAGCTAACCAATCTTTAACGTTTTAAAAAACACAATGGAAACAGCAAAAAAACAAAGCGGATATGGCCGAGTGGTTTAAGGCGACAGACTTAAGACCTGTTATCAATGATGCGTGGGTTCGAACCCCACTGTCCGCAAAGAGGCTTTGCCTCGACCGTCGCGATCTTCGACCGTCGTGGTCCTAGCCCCTTCACCCCCAGTAAAAGGTAATCATCCAAAATCCTTTTTCATGATTTCATGAATCATGAAAAATACACAATATATAACAAATTTGGTTACCCTTTAGAAATCGTTATACCCGCCTTCGAAATGCGGACTCATAACCGAAGATGGATCGCCGACGTCATTGGTTTCGGCATCTGGATAAGGATCAGCATTCAAATAATCGTCTTCATCATAATCAATACTCGGCACACGTTCTGCGTTAACATTCTCATCCGGAGGAATCGGAAGAATATTATTTACGTTTACTCCCGCCAGATAAGTTTCGAATACACTAGGAATCTCCAAAACATCATTATCTGATAATTCCATACCATTATCAATAAACCCGCGACCCCTCGTCCCATTGTATTCGTGCAAGGCGCAATTTGCACAATACCCGATGAATACGCCGTTGACTGAACCGTAGTCCGCGCAATTGCCACATTGTCCTGGACCTGTGCCCTCATTGTGGCACTTAGCCCAAGCTTCAGGGAATTTCTCGTGATACCATTGGTAATCATACAAATATTTGTCTTCATAATGAAAGGGCTCCTCCTCTGGATAATCGTCCTCGTCATCTGAAACGTAATGCCATATCGAATCGCGAGACGTCATTTTACAAAAGTAGTTAGTTTAATGGTTACATATATCAAAATTCCTTTAATCAATTTTATGTTATGTATGTTTTATTTTACACCCTTGAAGATTTATAATGGGACGCCCAAAGGGCGTCTCAATAGAGATTTAAGGGAAACGTTGCCGATAAATGAATTAAAAGGCAAACCTCCTACGGAGGTTTGTCCCATTTTAAATCTTCATCGGTGTAAAATAACATTATTTGTAAAAAACACACATAAAGACGTATGCATAATAAAACTATGCGCCCTTAAGCGCATCTAAGGCAACCTGGCCGAGTGGTTAAGGCGATGGACTTGAAATCCATTGGACCATGTCCTCGTAGGTTCGAATCCTGCGGTTGTCGAAATATAATAAATAATGGTTATTATTTATTATTTTACACACTTCAAACGTTATAATAAAATTGATTATTTTTCTTAACGTGCAAGTAATAAGAAAATGACGGAACGCGATCTATTGAACAATAGTGTTATTAATTTCTATTCCGGAAAGAAAGAATACAGGTCATTGAGTAATTTTTGGGAGAATGATATCGTTATCATAGATGGCGATAATAAAAGGATATATGAAAGCGGTGAACATTGTTTTCACGGAGAAAAATATATTCGTCTTGGAGAACTATGTGAAAATGAAACTAGAAAAAAGGTTTTATTAGATTACGGTAATACATTTACAAAACCGTCACAATATAAAACAGGAGCAGTTGCTAAAAAAATGGGCGGCAAAAAAGGACTATTATTGAATAGCATAGAATTGACACTATGGACAACTATTAGTATAGACGTTCAACGTAAAATATGCGCATGGAAGTTCAATAACTATGAAGAAGTTCGACGAGATTTATTGAAAAGCGGAACTAAAATATTGATCCACCCTGCTATGAGATGTAGTCAAGAAAAATTAAAAACAACTAGAATATGGGAAGGAAAAGGATTAGTAATAGATGGAAATATAGTAGTATTGGGTAATAATCTATTAGGTAAGATTTGGATGGAATACAGATAGATTCTTCTAGTAGTATTTGGTAAGACGTTGTTTAAGATTATTCAAATAACTATCGACAGGACTCGATGATGCACTCATAGGTTCAATTCCGGAGTCCACTGCGGGTTCTTTTTTATTATCAATATAAACGGGACATGATTTCTTAAATTCATTATTAATATATTCAACTATAGGACGCTGATTGTGTATATTTATTTCAGTTATTTTTTTGGCTACCCCCCGAATTATTTTGTTTTCGGCAGCGATCATCCTATACATTATAAATAGATTTTTTTCTCATAACAAAAATTGAAATGATATAAAGAAAATCGTCTTCTTTATATCATCCTAAAGATACAATATAATGTTACAAGAAATCGAGCCGCTCTATGAATCCATACCTGATAACGAAACGTTGTCTATAAAACAAAAATCAATAGATGACGAGTGGCAACAATATTTATTGGGGGGCGTAGAAATCCAGCAACCTATAAAAGCAGAGCCGAAAACGTTCACGGCGACCAATCTTCCTAAATGCCAAGAATTATACATATCCACGAAAACCAAGGTATTGTTTTTGAACCAACCCGTTGAAATTAATAAGATATTTTGGGAAATTCCGGTTATTGAATATTGGAAGCCCATTAGCGGCGTGGTAAAGAAACAAATGAAAATTGTATCTAAAACCCCAGAAGATTACGAAGAATACAAGTCGCGTTTAACTTCCATTCAATATTATTCCGAGCATATAATTAAACAAATCAACAATCCCGCAGCGCGTAGAATCAAATTCAAAGACGAACGTAAAATCACAGTGGGTGTTTCAAAGAAAGACATTATGAACTGCCGAGGGAAGGTAAAAAATGCGTTTTATAATTGTTTTGCTATGATTCTACGATTTAAACACGACGGAGCTTTCCGCGAGATTCACGTTAAAGTATTCAATACGGGAAAAATGGAAATTCCCGGAATATTAAACGCCGGCTTATTGGATGCGGTGAAGATCATGGTTCTTGATATTTTATCGAGATATATAGAGTCTGATATTCCAGTTGATTTCATCGAAAATGAAAAAGAAGATAGCGTCCTCATTAACTCGAATTTCAATTGCGGGTTTTATATTAATCGCGACCGACTACACGCCATTCTTAGGAGTGATAAGTATAGAATCGAATCCGCGTTTGATCCTTGTAGTTACCCAGGAGTGAAATGCAAATTCTACTTTAATCATGAAATTGGATTCGATGCGGAAAAACAAAAGGGATCTATTACTGACGCGACTGATAGAAATATGAAAATGAGCGAACTCGACGAAAATAATAAATACACAGAAGTTTCGTTTATGATCTTCAGAACGGGTAGCTGTTTAATCGTAGGAAATTGTTCGGAGAAAATCCTATATTTCATATTTGATTTCATCAAGAGCGTTCTTGAAGCCGAATATCAAAATATTTGTAGTAGTTCCGATGAACCGGCGATCAAAATTAAAAAGGAAAAAATACGCAAAAAATCAATTGTAATGACTCAGGATTATTATCGAGAGAACGTTAGCCTTTAAATATCCATTCCAATAATTGGCGCGAGTTTTCTTGTATCGCTAATTCGTCGAACTTTTCGCGTTCAATACAAAAACGTTGTAAATATAGCTCTTTTATTTTTTCTGTATCCGGAAGTTTACGAGGTTTTGCGAAATGATACCAATCAGTCAACAATTTAGAATATGACGTAACGTCGTGGCGAAAAGTCGCGCAATTTTCTAATATTCCATTAAATATTATAATCCAATCGCGATTTTCCAGTTTACAGAATAATATCAAATAAGATTGTAAATATTTATCTCCTAAATTATAGCGATCGTTAATAGAAAGTCGGTCGTTTTGCCAGTTGTACACTATAGACGAAAACGTGTTAATCCAGTTTAAAAAATCATCGTGAATTACCGTAACCACAATATTGGCAGGCGAGCTTGCGGTTTTCGCGCTCAGCTCATTGAAAATTTTATTATAAACAAACTGAACAACGCCGTTGCTTTCAAATTTACTCATAGGCATGGCACATATGATTTGTTCTACGTATTCTAAATATACTAAATACGCCTTTTGAAAACAACGATACGTGGTCTCCAAATCGCGGGTTTTTATATATATTACATTAAAAACGTGAGAAAGTGTTTTCCATCCTACGTGCACAATTTGCGACGAATATTTGGATTGTTTGACTGCATCAGACACAGCAATATATTTCATATATTCTTGCATAGCAACGCTATAAACTTCGATAATCTGATCTTCGATCGACGCCGGCATCGTTATAGTATACGCGGCAAATATTTAGGAATTTTCGCGAGGTTTCCCGAAATAAGAATAAATCAAAATAACTATTTAAAGTAAAATCGCAAATATAATTTATAATTTCATATAAAATGAGCAAACCCGCGACTGCCACGACTCAAACTTCCACCGCTGTTACAACAGCATCAGGATATCGCCTTCCCGAATCCACCACACTCCAACATGCTACCAAGTTGGCGATTGTTGAGGATAAGCCCATTATGATGGATTACTGGACCAATTCTTTGGATAAGACCGTTTTGATCGGTGTCAAGGAGAACCAAGAGAAGCTTTTGGTAAAGAGCGAAGAGGAATACACGAGTCCCATTTCCAAGATTTACAAGGTGGGATCGGAGTATATTATCGTCACTGAGAACTCGATTTATTTAGTGGATGTGAATATCCCCAATAAGCGCATCTCGTCTTAAATGTAATATTTTATTCGAAATAAAACATTGCATATTATGTTCGTCTTTTTTGACGCGTTTTTCTATTATTTCTCTTTTTTTTACCATGAGTTCTTTTTTTCTTTTTTTTGATACTCATCGATCGTCCTCCGAACGATTGCACTGAAGGATATTTAACATCGTAAATATTACCATCTTCTTTTATTAATTGTATTTCTTTGCCGTTCTTTTTATAATCTAGTAATCGCATTACGTATGCATACATTTCATCGGTCCAACGACCTGATTCTAAGAATCCATCGAAAATTGGTTTAAGGTAAGTATAACGTTTAATTAACCAAACTCTATCTTCGCTTATTAAATAATCAATAATTCTACCTACATTGTCCTCTACTTTTCTTTTTCCATTCGAATCTATTCTTGCATTAGTGTAGTCACTTTCCGCTATAATATCGAGATATCTGTTATACTCTTCATAATTAATAAGCATTATGTTAGATTCTCCTTCTGCTCTTTCTGCTCTTTCTTTCTGTCGTTGAACGACTTTCGGCACTGCACGAGCTTGGTTTTGTTGATTTCGCTCTTCTTGTTCTCGAGCTTGTTGTTCTCGAGCTTGTTGTTCTCGAGCCATTGCTTTTCGTTGATTTCGCCGTTCGTGTGATTCTTGCATTTCTCGAGCTTGTTGTTCTCGAGCTTGTTGTTCTCGAGCTTGTTGTTCTCGAGCTTGTTGTTCTCGAGCTTGTTGTTCTCGAGCTATTGCTTTTCGTTGATTTCGCTGTTCGTGTGATTCTTGCGTTTCTCGAGCTTGTTGTTCTCGAGCTTGTTGTTCTCGAGCTTGTTGAGCTTGTTGATCTCGAACTCGTTGAGCTTGATTTTGTTCTCGAGCTTGTTGTTCTCGAGCTTGTCGTTCTCGAACTCGTTGAGCTTCTTGTTCTCGAGCTTGTTGAGCTTGTTGAGCTTGTTGAGCTTGTTGAGCTTGTTGAGCTTGTTGAGCTTGTTGAGCTTGTTGAGCTTGTTGAGCTTGTTGTTGCGCTGGTTTAAACACACTTTCATTTTGGCAATTAAGCCCTATTCCCTGTCCTTGCTTAAAATCGCTAGCACTAACTTCATATGCGTCATTATATATCAATTTGTTATAAAGGGTCTCGGATGATTGTTCACGCCCTTCGTAAAATTGTGTATACATAGCTGCCAATTCACTAATGTAATTGGGTGACAGTTTTTGTAAAGTGTCTATATATGGACTAATATTAGAGTGATTTTTATCGTTAAATGTTCTATAATTATAATCAACCTCTCTATCAACTATAATTCTCAAAATGGCTATAATTTTGTCAGAATCATTCATTCCTTTTAAAGTCGAAATTTCTTTAGGTGAAACAGTTCCCGTTCTTCCGAAATCAATTATAAAAACTTCGAATTTATTTCCCTTATCTAAAGCAAGTGCATTATTTGTATGAAGATCAAAATGTATTATTTGACATTCCAGAAAAAGTCTTATTATTTCAAATAACAGTTGTAGATGCAATTGTTTATATTTTACTGCATCATTTCTACGTGTAATGCTTTCCATAGTTTTAGTTAAAGTTAAATAACTTGAAGCGGATTCCATTACCAAAGCGCCCAATTTAAAACTTGGATTTGCAATTAATGTTCCTTTAATCCAATTTATAACTGCCTTTGTTTCGTTTATACGGGTGCCCGCGCACTTTGAGAGTAACTTGTTCAAAAAATATTGAGACAATGCGCTATTGAAAATAAACAAATCAAATATTGCTGGACTAACCGGATACCCCCATCTTAATGTTTCAGAATAAATGTTACTTTGTAAAACACTTTCATTTTTAAACCCATTAATTGTTTCAGACTTTTTTACATTTAACGAATATTGTCTTAACGAATTAATATCTAAGTGGCGCTGGGTTTCTCCTGATAAAATAGCCATTTTTATTATAAAAGTGTCTAAAGGTTTGTCATGCTGCTTTGTGTCTAGATTAAATCCATAAAGTGAAGAAGATGTACATTTGTCCGCGTTGGGAAGTTTAACTTCAAATACAAATCCAAATAATGATGTAAAATAAATTTTATGAACTTGAGCTTTTGGATTGTTTATAATATTCATTATTGCATTTACATTTGTTATTTCCTGATTTGTTTTAATTATTCCGCCTATTTGCATTATATAATATAGTTATAAAATATTAACACCCCTGTTCCAATGTATTAATATTTACGCGATCTTTTTGCTTTACGCGATTTTCTCGCTTTACGCAATTTTCTACGACTTTTTCTTCCTCCTCCAAGTGTATAACGTTCTTTCTTTAAATTTAAATATTCATATCGATCATTGACAGTTTGCGAAAGTTTTGTGCAAGCTTCAGTTACGGCTATACATATCGGGTCTTTACTCATATCTTTAAAATGGCAAGCATGGACTGAACTCTCTGGCAGAAACTCAGGTAAATTTTTGTCTGCAGAAAATTCCCGTGCTAGTTCCCTCCATAAAATCTTGTATATTTTCCCAGTTTTTTCTTTCAATTTTCCAATGAAGGATGTTAAATCGTCTTTTGAGTAAATGTTTGTGTAATTTTTGCTAAGATTGAGTCCCAAGAAATTAAAAAAATTACCATTAAGTGGTTCATCTTTACCCAGGACAGCTAAATATCTTCTATAACTATCTATGTGGGATTCAGTTATCTTTGGTTCTTTTACTTCTACATCACCGGCTTGGTCTTGCTCTTCTTCCTGTCGTTTCCGTCGGTCTTTCTCTGCTTGCTTCTCTTGTTCTTGTTTTTGTCGCAGAAGCTCTTCCTCTACTTCTCGTTCGTATTGTGCTTGCTCTTGTCGCCGTTGTTCTGCTATTCGAGCTTGCTGTTGTTGCCACTGTTGTTGTTGTTGTTGCGCTATTCGATCGTTTCGCTCTTTTTCTAGTTGCGCTTGACGTTGCGCTTGACGTTGCGCTTGCTGTTGCTGTTGCTGTTGCTGTTGCGCTAGTTGTTGCGCTAGTTGTTGCGCTAGTTGTTGCGCTTGACGTTGCGCTTGCTGTTGCTGTTGCTGTTCCGCTAGTTGTTGATGTTGCTGTTGCTGTTGTAGTTGCTGTTGCTGTTGCGCTTGGGATTGCAATTGACCTTGCCTGGTTCCTTGCGCTTGCGCTCGATTAGCGGCTCGAAATCCTGTTTCATTAATAAATCGCTTATTTTGCATTGCCATCATCCTTTGTTGTGCAGCGATTTGTTGTTCTTGTTTTGTTGGCATGTATATATTATATCCATATTTTATTCCCAATTTACTATAGGCTGATTTGTCCATTCACTATACGCCAGCGCCTTGGAAGTTGGGCGTTCTAAGGCTAGTAACGTGACTAAAGCCTGTTTCCTTCGTTCTAAAGGGTTCATGCGCGCCGGCAATTTCCGAGATAATTGTTTCCATCTCCATTCGAATTGTAGCGCCGCGGACCAATCTGGAAACCCCGCGACGTGACACACTCGACGCCACGTCTCTCCTTTTCCGACTTTTGCGCTCGTAGCGTGCGCCCCGCCCTTGATTTCCTTATTGTGCTGACGTAGGCGATGATTCAAATCCACCGTCGCACCGACATAGGTCGATCCGTCTGTGCATTCCAATAAATAAACAAAAAATTGTTTTGCTGGACTACTTTCGCAAATCGCTTTATCGTCCATTATAATGTTATCCATTATAATGTCATCCATTATATCTTATCAAAAGGTTATAAAGTTATTTATTAACGGCATCGTTATACATCGATGAACATTTCTCCAACTTCGTAATGAACTTGTGAAAACGGAACACTCCTCCAACGGAGGAGTGCCTTTCAGTTGATTTATCGACAACGGTTGTCCTTTCACGTCTTGTGGAACGCTCTCAAGCGAAGCAGAGGCGTTCCATTTGAAATGTTCAAGGGTGTAAATGTATTTGAAATAAAGTCTCGCTGAATTCAGCGAATTGATCGAGGTCTTTGTCTAATTCCAGATCATTGCCAGAGGTTTTATGGTTTATAAAATCGCACGCTTTTCCAAGAGTTTTTTATCCATGTATATCAGAAAACCATGTCAGACGCATTTTCAGATCGATTACGACAATATTCGAATCCAAGACAAGCGCAGAAGATGGCGCACAAATATTTAGGTAAGACGGCGCGTTTATACCCGGCGACGAGAACAGGTAAAAAATACCGCGTCTTCGATAAACGCAATAAAAACTGGGTCAATTTCGGTCAATTGGGTTACGAAGATTATACGAAACATCACGATAAAACCCGTAGAAAGAACTACTTGACCCGAAGTCGAGCTATTAAAGGCGATTGGAAGAAAAATAAATACTCACCCAATAACTTGAGTATTCATATTTTGTGGTAGGAGGGGACCCGCTTTTGAAATGTAGTTTCAAGTGTGTAGTATCTGTGATATTCCTACAATCTGTTCGGGCGTCAAATAATCCGGGAATTCCACTTCGAATTCAATCACCATATTTCCAGTCGCGCCGTCGCGATTCAATCCAAGACCAGGTATGACTTTCTTAAAGTTCGGTTTAATAATCGTCGCGTTGTTTTTATTGTTCAGATTCAGCATCTTTCCATTCAAATGCGGTAGCTCAAACGAAAACCCGCATAAAGATTCCTTTAATGAAATTCCCTTACGGAAAATCAGATCCAATCCTTTACGTCGAAACACGGTATTATTCACGACTTCGATCGTGATCTTCACATCACCCTTTTGTTGTTCATTGGCGACATTTCCTTTGCCTTCTACAGTAATCATTTCGTTATCATCCGTCCCTGCAGGAATGGTCAAATAAATCGTCTCTTCTTCTTGGACTTTGAGTTCTCCGATCATCGTCCAGCGTTCTATTTCTACAGGAAGCGTGCAGCCGTGATAAGCTTGCTCTAATGTAATTTGCACGGTTTTAACTAGGGCAGGAGGCTTATGTTGAAATCCGCGCATTCTTGGTCCGCCTAAATTTCCCAAAAATCCAGGAGGAAGTCCGCTCATTCCCATCCCCGGCATGCCTCCATGAAAAATATGAACTTCTGGCATTCCATGTATACCTCCGCCGCCTCCGCCTCCTCCGCCAAAAAGCATCTGAAAAATATCGTTCATCCCTCCCATATCATCCATGCTATCCATCCGAGAAAACGGCATTCCCATTCCACCGGGCATGCTACCCAGTCCTGATAAAAACGGGTTTTTTAACTCTAAATCATATTGCCGACGCTTTTGTGGATCGCTCAGAATCTCATATGCTTCGTTGATTTTATGCATTTTATCTACGGCTTCGCTAGACGAATTTCGATCTGGGTGGTATTTCAAAGAAAGGACTCGATACGCTTTCTTAATTTCCGCGTCGGTCGATTTTGATGTAACTCCTAGGATATCATAATGGGTTTCAGGCATATAATAATACAAAACCGACTGAATTATTATATCTTTTTCAAACGAATTTATAAAGGCGCACTTTTGTTTCTACGTCTCGTTCTTGACATTTTATTAGAAAACGTCAAACTTTTAGTTCTTCGTGTAATAGTTGAATTCAATCGAGATATCAATTCATTTACAAAATCCATAATTTCTAATAACAGTTCACGCGTATTTTGGTGTGGAGGAGACAAAGGCTTAAATAACACCGGAGTATTTCTTTGAACTTTAGGCGGAGGAGCATTCGAAAACACACTTAAATTAATCTGAAACGATTTACGCGTAAGTATTCCGGCTTTTATGTTATCAATGCATCTACTAATCTTGGAATTATTATATCCAACCACCAATATATCACTTACCACTCTATAAAGGTCTATGTATTCTTTCAAAACGTCCATTTCATCTCGTTTATAAGTTGACGACTCTAAATCTATCAAATACATATTATTTAAATAATAAATAATGTTACTTGGCATTATATCCAAATGAACAAAATTTAATTCATGTAATCTTTTAACACGATATACTAATATTAACCAAGATTTCAATAATGAAATGAATTTTTTTACAGAAATGATAACTACGCTTTCGCAGTCATCTCCTCCGCCGACAAAATTGCATAAATATCTTTCTAATGTTTGTTCTGGAATATATTTTATTACCAAATTCGCCAATTTAGAATCTGAATCCGCGGAACTACGGATTAAATTCTTCGCTGGTTTAATAACTCTTTCTAATTCTGCATTAGTTATATCACAAATCTTGGAAAATTTAAAATATAGTTTACCATCAAGTTCATCTGGTAAATTGTCATAAGCCTCTTTTTCTTTTTTCAATTGACTTTTCAATCCTATTTTACTAACGTATTCTTGCGATGAACTTAATTCTTCACAATCGATGGATGGGTGTAATACAGTTCCTGATTTTCCTTTTCCTAAAATGCGATACATAACAATGCTATAATATGATTATATAAAAACCCACATAAACCGTTATTGATATATCATAACAACAAATATGCAAAACTCATCCTCTACCTTTATTACCAAATACAAGCCTTATTATATTGACGATTTCTGTGTGGACCCAAAACTCAAATCCGTTCTAAAAACTCTCCATGACATAGACGATTTGAATCTCCTCGTTCTTGGAAATTCGAGTTCCGGAAAGACGTCGTTATTATACGCTATTATTCGCGAATACTACGGTCTAGAAAAAAACCAAACTATACCCGAAACCAATATTTTATTTATTAATAATCTCAAAGAACAAGGCATTAATTATTATCGCAATGAAATGAAAACATTTTGTCAATCTCATAGCTCCATTTATGGTAAAAAGAAAATGATTGTGATCGACGACTTGGATATGATAAGCGAGCAATGTCAACAGGTCTTTCGAAATTACATAGATAAATACAAAAACAATGTGCATTTTGTTACGGCAGCGGCTAATATGCAAAAAGTAATTGAAAGCATTCAATCTCGCGTTCATATTGTTAGAATCGAGACGCCTTCCGAGCCACAATTACGCGATGTTATGAACAAAATAATAAACAAAGAATCATTACACATAACCACCGAAGCCAAAGAATATCTCTTGGGCTTTTCGAAAAACTCGATTCGTAAGCTTATCAATCATTTAGAGAAAATATACATACTTAGCGATGAATATTCGGCACACGCACCGGTATCATTGCATATGTGTAAGAAAATATGTAGTAATATTTCGTTCCAACAGTTTGAAGAATACATAATTGCGTTAAAAAACGGGGCGTTAATATCAGCAATTCGTATTTTTTACGAGATTCACGATTATGGATATTCTGTCATTGACATTTTAGACTATTTTTTTACGTTCATTAAAAGCACCGAGTTATTGTCCGAAGACGAAAAATATAAGATGATACCAGTGTTGTGTAAATATATTACGATTTTCCATAGTGTTCACGAAGATGTATTAGAATTGGCTTTAATTAGTAAGGAGCTTATAATAATCTTGACCACATAAATTGCTATCAAACTAAAATATCTGTAAATTATAATATACTCAAATTATACATATTCGTCACTATGCTTAAACAAATATTCCGATCAAATATCGCTCCTGAACTCATATTTGATCTATTAGAAAAAATATGTTTAAAAACAGATAAATACTATTATATCGACATGAATGCGTTTAAAAAAATGATATTTCATGGATATCATATTGAGTTTTTAAAGACGCTTGAACAACATTACCATTCATCGAAACAGTTTTACTTGACGCGCGAATTTACATATAATTCATTCACCAATATTATAAGACAAATATGCAAGAGTAATGCTGTAATGTTTACATCACAGATAAAATACAACGAGTCCAAATATAATATCGATTATTTTATTTATTTTTAGCAGGTATAGCTATATCCCAAACAGTTTTACACCTTTTCTCATTTAATCTGCCCATAAAATGGGCAGATTTGAGTGAAAAGGCAACGTTACATTGCGCATTTTCAATGCGAAATGGTTTAATAAGAAAATCCTATTTGTTCTTATTAAAATGTTAATGCATTCCTAGTAGCAACCAATATTACAAACATTTATTGTGATAAATAGGAGGGGCGAGGGGAACATTGGGTTCACTGCTGGTAAATACATATCTATATATATTTTATTACATGCTTGATACAAAGAATCTATATCGATATTTAGCCGCAGTTGGAATTGTAATATTAGCAAGCTATTTTAGCGGTCAAATAAAAAACGCTTTTACAGATAAAAACGACGAATATGAAATGATACGCAAATATTTATTAAACGATTCGCCTCTTTATGGAAATAATCGCCCTAAGATTTGGATTCATTCCAAATATGAAATCAATTCAAGATATTGGAAGAGTTTCTATTCTCGCACTTCTACTGACTTAAACCAACCCTATATACATTTAACAGTAAAAACTATCATTAATCACTGCGGTGACGACTTTAATGTATGTTTAATAGACGACGAAACATTTAGTCGTTTAATCCCCGGATGGGATATAGACATTACCAAGATTGCAGAGCCCATGAAATCTCGCTACAGAGAATTGGCGTTTATGGAATTATTATATATCTACGGTGGATTCGTTGTTCCCAATTCGTTTGTCTGTTTACACGGACTATTACCCATGTATGAAGCTGGAATTGAAAATAATAAACCGTTCGTTTTGGAGACATTAAATCGTCATAGTGACGCAAATAGAACACCCACGTTTGTCCCAGGAACACAAATGATGGGATGTGCAAAAAGAGATCCAACAATACGTGAATTCGCCGATTATTTAAAATTACGTAATCAAAATCCCCACTTCACTGCCGAGCCTGAATTCTTAGGACATACATCAAACTGGTTATTGAGTCAAGTCAAACTTGGAAAATTTAATATGATTGACGGGTATTCAATTGCAAATAAAACAATGGAAGGAAAACCTATATTGTTAGACGACTTAATGGAAGAGCATCATTTGAATTTATGTCCTCATAAAAACTACGGAATATTAATACCAGGAGATGAAGTGTTAGCGAGAACAAAATATCAATGGTTTTCGGTTATTTCAGTAGACCAATTATTGAACTCGAATATGATTATTGCGAAATACTTATCCGCGGCTTTAATGGATGGTTATCAAAAGGAAGATAGCTCTATCATAAAATCAGAAGATAGTCGAACTGTAATTTCTATTTAACACCGAATTGTCACTTCATATAAAATGCGCAAAGGTGAATAAATATTTTTGCATATATTATATTATTTTTACATAATATATGGAAGTGCCAGTATATATCGAGATAGAAAAATTCAGTAATAAAAAATACGAATTCAATAAAACCGCCAATGAATTAGAACTGGACCGTATTTTACCTTATCCTTATTTTTATCCTCATGCTTATGGATTTATTCCGAATACATTGGCGATGGATGGAGACGATTTGGACGCTTTAATCGTAACAGAAAAACGTTTAGAAAAGGATAAGGTTTATTCCGCGATCATCGTTGGCGTTCTAATAATGGAAGATGAAAAAGGGTTGGACGAAAAAATAATTTGCGTATTGAGAGAAGACCACGAAACCATAAAAGATATACACGATTTAACCGAACTAGATCGTCATAATATTCATTGGTTCTTCTCCAATTACAAATCAAATACGCCTGGAAAATGGTCAAACGTCAAAAGCTATGAAAATCGTGAACACGCGGTTTCGCTATATAAAAAATACGTTATATGAGAAAACGCTCTACACGAAATTCAAATACATAATCCGGGTTTATGTAATCTACTAACGATTTATTAAATATCGATTTCGACATATATACTTCGCTTGTTAATTCTAAATATAGACTCAGCGTAGATAGCAAAAAGCTATCGTAAAATATAAGTATTTTACATTTGGGTAGGCGGTCGTTTTTCTTATATAGAATATATTTTGATATAACAATCCAATCTAGTTTATTACCAATGTTATTATTAGTATCATCTATTAACGATCCTTGAAGTAATAGTAATTTAAGAGGATCATTTATTGCAAATTCATATAATGTATAAATTTGCTTGATGTCATCGCTTAAAACAATAGTATCATTTGCGTTTGGTAGTGTTTGATTTCCTAAATTTTGATGCCATGTAAGATCGCCCAGTCCATTGTTCAATTCACAAAGAGAGTTTACGTCTTTAAAATACAAATTTGCGGATTTACAAATAGCTCCCAAATTAAATAATTTATTTATTTTATTAATAAAATTAATATAAACTATATACGCCCCTTTTAAATTTAAGTGCGTATCTGTTTTATAAAATACTTGTTCAGTGCCTCTCAATAATTCCGTTCCATCTATGATATTGTCACCAAACTTTCGTTTATAAATTTCGAACCCAGGGCGGAAAATCATATTATAACCATCGGGTAAATGCTCCTTACAAAAAAACGATTTATCCGGGAAAACGATCATTACAAATTTCTTCATTGTGGAGGCGTATTTATCTAAATTCCTTTCATCTACTACGCAGAAATTTTCATTATGTATTTTGATCTCTTGATTCGCATCGTTATTAAGAAAAAGATATCCATTTTTTCCTATAAGCGTTTTATTAATTACTTCCATTATATATTACTAATAATATATAATACTCGATCAAACTCATATATTATCATTTTGATTCCATGCCGAAATATACTGCGTTATTCCAAGATTATTCACAGTTGTAAATCTATACTGCATCTTTTTAGGTAAAATAACTTCCCAATCGTAGGTGTCATACGGCGAACTCGCGCTTTCTATATACATATTATTGATTACATTAAAATATTCATAGAGGAAACGCCCCCCTATTTTATAAAATGATGTATAATAATATTCCCTATCCGTAACTGCGACGTTTTTTTTAAATATGTTCATTTCGTTTTCGTATTGATTATAATCAAAAGTATTATTTATTAAATAACGTCCGCTTATTTTGAAAAAATTCTTTATCTGCATATGTTTCAAATTTTCCATTATATATTTCACGACAAACGCTGTCTGTGCCAATTCTCCGTATAATTTTACGGTTTTTACATTTGTATAATTATATATCGTTTTATCCGACTGATTATTTATAAATACATCAGCGCGCGAGTTGAGTTCATTGTATTCATTTATTGGAAAAGACGAATTATCAAACAAAATTATAAAACTATTGGGTATGCGTTTTCGAATCGACTCTATTGTTGCAATGGTTTGCCGGTATCTCTCTTCTGCCGTATAAATCGATCTTTTTTCCACATAAGTAAATGGAACATTGGATGTATATATCTTAGATGAAATAAACACTACGTTATAAGAATCGGGCTTATGTTTAACATATTCTCCAAAATACCCATCCCAAAATTCATTGTAATAAATAGTCGGGCTAATATTATAAAAATAATTCTGGCTTTTTCCGATTATTTCATAACTGTCCAAATTTTCTATATTACTAAACGGATATGCTTTCGAATAAGACGCCAATCTATTTTCTATAACCGACGGAAAGTTTTTCTTTTGATATAAAATAGGTAATTGTGTAATCATTGCAAGGGAAAGCGTATAAGAATACGTCTCCGGCCATATTGACGTTTCTATCCATAAATTGGGTTTATGTGTATTCAATAAATGATTAAGTTCATTTATGTTATTATACTCATATTGCTTATCATAAAAGATATTTGTATGTCCAAAAATGACTACGTCAAAAAGACCTTGTTTTTCCGATAATTCCAATAATTTTTTAACTATATATTGACCTTTAATATCTGAAATATATCCAATTATACCTACGACTATCTTTTCATTTGCGGTTACGTTCTTTCTACCGCTATCTTTAAAATCCGGCAATGGAGATACTAATAAATTCGTTCCGGGATTATGTATATAACTCTTATATATATCCAAATTCGTTTCATTTTGAGTTATCACCAAATTAAATCTATTAATATCAATCGGCGCAAAGGATCTAAGATTTTCGATTTCACTATATAAAAAATGAGGGCGATTAAATATTAAAGAGTAATCATGTGTTATTCCAGTTATTTCTTTTCCCATATTAAAAACGGTATTTAAAAACTCTGGCGCGTGACCTACGATCGAGTTTACAAATATTTTTGAAATATTAGATTTATAATAGTTAATAAACAATGATGACTCATTCAAGTCATATGCATCATTAATCATACAATCGTCATTTAAATAAAAATAAACATAACCATTGAAATTTCTAGCTATTACAAAATCGGTTTTATTTTTATAATGCGATAAAATCGTATTTAAAAAAAACATGGTTCCGCCTCCATAATTCGGGAAATCTACGATTAACATGAAAGACGCAGGTGGAAATCTTATTTTTTCCTTGACAAAATCAACTGTATTTATTTTGATCGACTTTATTCTATTAAAATCCATTATTGAACCTCTATCTGCATAATATTTCAGAGAAATAGGACGCGTAGAAATAGGAATGGTTTTTTTATAATTTATCATTGAGTCATATTGGTATTTAAAGTTTTCATTGATTACAAGTCGACCTTCTTGTTTCCCTGATTCTATCCAATGTTTCCAAGCTGCGTCTTTTGTGATAATTTTGGCTTCTACCAGATCAATGTTTATTGATAGATAACTTACCCAATCAAAATTTTCATATGTTATTTGATTATTGGTTCCAGGAATTCCAATCTTTCCTTCGTTTATTCCATAATTTATCCAATGATGATACGCGAGTTCTTCGTTAATTATACCTTGTTGTTTCAATTCTGGGTATCTTTCCAAGTAAAACTCCCAGTCAAAAATGGATGGTTTGTTTGCATTTATTAAATTGCTCATTTTTATAATATTATTCGGTATTCTTTTATAACGAAAATTCATCAATTTTCCATTAAAATTCATACCACTTTTTCTTTTATATTTATATATATACTTTATATTTCATTATATCACGTTTTACTAATTCAATACATTCGTTATGAACTTGTAGTCTATTGTTTTGAAAGTCTTTTAAAAAATTAGCGTCATTATTGATATCATATCTGGGATTACCTCCCAAATTATCACATCTATGATTAACTAACGGAAAAAAATGATTAATATTTTTATATACTTCGTTAATCCAATCGTCGCAGAACCAATTTATGATTTCTTCGGGAAAGTAATAACCTAAAATCTCCATATGCATTCTCGAAACAAACGACTGAGTTAGAATTCTGGGATTATTATTAATAGGTCCAGTCATTCCGATGGTTTTGTGACTTTTCAAAACAGAAATCGAATCGTTTACCCATCCCTTGGTCTTAAAATAAATATCATCGCCGCATTGAAAAAAATAGTCGCATCCATCGTCGTATGCTTTTTTAAATAATATATTCCACATTCTCGTCAAATGCCCTTTTTTTACGTCGTCCATATAAATAAATTCAATAGACGTATTTTTCATGATAGACATGAACCTCTGTGCCTCCGTTTTTGTAGATTCGCTATCGTAGATTCTATCTCCTCGATCGATACCTATGTAAAAAACATAAGAATGTTCTTGGTCATACGTCGATAAAAACGTTTTCAGAGTCAATATATACAAATAACTCTGCTTCCAAGATTCCCAATCGCGACCTTTTGATGTAGATGGTATCAGAACGCCTATTTTGGTCATTGTCGTTATTATAATAAATAAAGATAATTATTTATGTAATTTGACAAGAATCACATAAATTACTCGCTTCCGAAAAAACCGCCCTTTCCTATCTTGAAATCGCCCAATCTAGCAATCGCATCGTTCTTATCCTTCAATATTTCTTTAATTAAATCTTTAATTGAAATCATACCCAAACAATCGATCTGTTTATCGTCCATAATAATGAGATGACGAATATCTTTAAACATCATTTTCTGCATACACGTCTCCAAACTATCATCGGGCTTGGCGATTATGATTTTCGGACCGAATGTGCAAATATCCTTTACCTTAACTTCCGCGTCGTTTCTTCCCAATGAAGCGACCTTATTGATATAATCGCGCTCCGAACAAACACCAACTACGCGATTCGACTTATCGGTAACTGCTAGACATCCGACATTGAAAGCCGTAAACCGCGTGACTGCTTCCTTCGCCAGGCTATCTTCGCTTATTCTGAAATCTACTTTATGATAGCAACTATTTTCAAACACGCGAAGCGCGGAAGTAGCAGCCTTTAAACTCACCGAACTCGTGTATCTTCTCGGAAGACTAAGCATGTTTATATGGGTTTATTAGAAAACCCCTTTATATTTTTTTTTTGTATTTATAATTTCCTTCGCCCGTTTTCGAAGCAAAAACATAACGCAACACCATAACATATTTATTATGTAGAAACAAAAACGCAAATGCAAATATTTTAAACTATTGCGCATTTTCTACGAAGTGACAATGCGGAATCAGCATCACCTTGCTCACTCATAACTACCCACAAAGTGGGCGTTTTGAATGTGCAAAGGTGTACGTTTAGCAAACTATTACAAATTTTAATATACTGGTAATATAATGAATATTGTGGATCATTTATTGAAAACTTTTATTTACAATGAAAAATTCGACGTAGCTATGATGATTATACTATCGATTTGTATAAATATAATACAAACAAGCGGCATATCATCAGCCAGTTCCAAGCTGATAAATTCAATAACAAAATCCGATAAAAACGATACTTATTCTTTTTTTCAGTTATTCATCGGGCTTTCCGTTTTATTTTTAATAATTAATTACGCATATAAATTTTTCTATATTCGATTCGTTTCAAAGATGAAACAATGGGTTCGCGAAAAATTATTTGATCTTTTACTAAAAACCAACAACGAAAATCTCAGCACCGTTAATTTCATAAATCTTTATACGCCCATTAATAGAACTAGCTCTGTTTATTTTACGATTTTCAGTAATATCATTTCTTATATTTTACCCGTTTCCATGTTTTTTATTGTAACCTCCGTATACTTTACATACGTGGATCCGCTATTTGGAATAGTGTTCCTATTATGCAACGGATTAGTTGGGCTATATGTATACGCAAACTGGGAATCTATGATAGAAAAAAACGAAAAATATGAGACCTCAAATATGAATACGGAATCGAATCTATTGGAACTTTTGAATAACATAGATAAAATCATACATCGCGGTCAAACAACGCAAGAAATGAAGGGGTTTTCAAATAACGTAAACAAAACCGTCAACGACGCCACCGATTTCTTTTCTTACATTAATGATCGAACATTTATGATTAGTGTTATGACCTATTTAATTATGTTTGCATCAATAGCTTATATGATATTCAAATTTTACTCAAAAAAAATAGACTCCATTTTGTTTGTCACTGTGCTTTCAATTATTATTTTATATCGTGACCGCATGAATATATTGAGTTTACAATTATCAGATTTCATAGAATCCAACGGTAGAACAAAAGCGCTATTCAAATATTTTAAAGATATGGAGGATAATTACGGCGAAATCGTGGACCGAAATTACGAAACCAATGACCTAGAATTTGAAAGCATTACATTTGACCACGCCTCATTCGCGTATTCCACGTCAGAAGAGGCAATATTCAATAATATGAGCATTTCTCTAAAAACTACCGATAATAAAATAATCGGCATGACCGGCTCTTCGGGTCGAGGAAAATCTACGTTTGTCAAACTCATTCTGAAAATATATAAAGTATCTTCGGGGAATATATTAATTGACGGCGTTGATATAAAGAACATAGACCCCGATTATATTCGAAATAATATTGTTTATATTAACCAAAGTGGCAAACTATTCGATAAAGTGGTCGTTGATAATATGTTATACGCCTGCGACGATGATATATGCAAAGAACGATTAGCAGAGATCATGTCTTATCAAAAAATAAGAGATTTATATAAAAACATGGATTTATATACGAATCCATCGGGTTCTCTCGGCGAGAACCTATCGGGAGGTCAGAGACAAATCGTCAACGTAATCAACGGGTTGATTCACCCTTCGAAGATACTTATTTTGGATGAACCCACAAATGCCTTAGACGGAGAACTAAAACGGGAAGCTATTAATCTGATACGCGATTTCAAAAAATACAAACAGTGTATATTAATTATAACTCACGATTCAGAAATGGATCAACTATTCGACGAAGTCATTCAATTATAGCAGGGAATCTAGATACGTCCACCGGTATCCCAAAAAGTTTTTACACCTTTGAACATTGTAATCCGCACAAAGTGCGGATAGTGTTCAAAGGCAACGTTACCGATAAATCAATTAAGACGCACACTTCGTGTGCGGACTTAAATGTTCATCGGTGTATAAGAAAATCAATGCATTCTTGGTAACAATTGAGCGGTAAAATAATTAGTTTTCTAACTAGGAGGGGTGCGGGGGAACCTGGGTT